>Ga0182736_1000499_pt1 | contig 58828 bp, 51 predicted proteins | sample eDN5th30CKraftBY_FD_128882 | JGI IMG/M metagenome (GOLD analysis project Ga0182736, IMG submission 128882) | Enriched backyard soil microbial communities from Emeryville, California, USA - eDNA 5th pass 30_C Kraft BY (version 2) (version 2) | ecosystem: Environmental > Terrestrial > Soil >... | reverse complement strand
CACATACATTTTTACCACGCCTTCCATTGCTGGTTCGGCTGCATCTAATTGTATACAGACATGGTGCAGTACATCAGGTATGGCTTCCGGCCATTATATTGGTTTAGAGACTGTCTAAAGTTCCTTCAATAGCAATTTATTTGTTGATTTAATTCGGTACAAACAAAATAGCATTGGCAGCTACAATACCATCGGCTTTGTCATTGCTAATTTCGACGTAACTTTTGCCATTGGCCACATCAAAATTTCCTAAGGAAAGCCATTCTCCGGAAGTTTGGCCTTCGATTTTAACCTCTTGCAAGTCGATGGTCTTTGTAAAGCGCTGCTTGCCATCGAATATCGTAAAGGTAGCCTTTGTACTCTCCCCTTTCAGTTTGGGGAAATAGGAATAAATGGTATAACTCCCCTTTTTCAACTTAGAGGTGGCAAAGCGTGCGGTACTCGCTTGACTGGGGTCAACCGCTTTCTTATAGGCCGAACCGTAACCGCCATTTTTCTCTTCTTCCCATTTCCCGCTTAATTGCACGGCTTTATCTCGACTATCAATCCACACGTCGGCAACACGTCCATCGGCCTTTGGATTTTGCGCTAATACGGTTTTTATCTGCTGGGCCGTAACTTGTTGTACTGCTTGCTGCTGATCAATAGCCAAACAGGCGGCTACGGCTGCCGATTGGCCTAACACCATAAAGACAGGTTCCATGCGGATAGAACCATAAGCAATATGACTGGCCGATAAGCATATAGGTACCAGCAAATTCGTCACCTCCTGCCGTTTAGGAGTGATGGACCGATAGGCTATGGGGAAGGGTGGAAATCCGCCTACTTCTACGTTGCCTTCATTTTTGACCATTCCGTTCACCACCAAACGATCGCAATTGTGCGAATCCATCGTATAAGCCGCGTAGGCAATATCGTCGTTCACCACTTCTCTACCCTGGCAGTGGTTTTGGGTCATTACCAATTCGCCAATTAAGCGCCTTGCCTCACGGATATAAAGTTGTGGTGTCCAGTGATTGTTATCAACATATTCGTCTTTTGGGTATCCCCATTGCAACATCTCGTTCCGAATGGCTTCGGGTACAGAAGGGTCATGCCCAACAAAATACAAAAGCCCTTTGGTATAATCTTCATGTGCTTTGATGATCTCTTGACGGCGCTCGTAACTGGCCTTCGGATAATCCCAGTTCATCCCGATCATATCGGTAGAAAAGCCATTACGGTTATTGATATCGGTTTTCCCGTTGGGCATAGGGCTCCAGATAAATACGTCTTGCAGTCCTTTCCAGGGGTCTTTTTCTTTCCATCTTTTCAACAAGGCATAGTGCGAAGGATCGTAATTTTCGGGCTTTTCTATTGGAATACGATTTTCTGGAACATTGGTTAAGGCAATGCGGTAATTATAGGCTTGTACTTTCTTATCACCCGTGCCATTTGGCTGCAAGGTACTATTACCAATACCCCACAACAGGCCACTGCTTTTATCTCCAGGGGTAACGTATGGATCTATACCGTCGGGAAATTGATGGCCCTGCATGAGTTGCACGCCATTTATAGTTTCGCCATATTGTTTATTATCTTCGCGGCCAACAATATAAGAGGCACCAGCCTGAGCCATTAAATCGCCTTCATAAGAGCAATCAATAAACATCTTTGCCTTTACGGTGATAGGAGTACCCTTTGTGCCTACGGAGGCCTGCAAATCTACCTGGGTAATGGTTTTACCGGTTTTATGCACCTTGGTGAGCTGCCGTTCGAAGAGCACCTGTGCGTCGCATTGATTGATATAGGCATTGAAGATGCTATCAGCTGCACGCGGCTCGAAAATCCACTTTTCGAGCGTACCGTAATGCTGCCCCAATTTGCGGTAAAAATCAAGTGCCAGTCCTTTAACGACATACTTATTACCGATATCTGTTTGACCCAGCCCGCCGCTGCTCATACCGCCCAAGCGCTTACCGGGTTCGACGAGTATAACAGATTTACCCGCTTTAGCAGCGGTGTAGGCAGCAATTACACCGGCAGAAGTACCGCCATAGATACAAACATCAGCCTGATAAGCAGGAACCTGTGCCCGGCTAAAGCCGGGCAGCAGGAAAATACTGCCTAAGTAAATAAGTAATAACTGGACGTGTTGTTTCTTTATTATCGTTCGCATGGTTAGTAATTTGGATTTTGAACAAGTTGAGGATCGGTTACGATTTCAATATTGGGTATAGGCCAAAGGTAATCTCGCGAGGCATTAAACTTACGAGTTTCGATCACCCGCATATCGGAAACATTGGGTACTTGGCTATAATCTACTTTACCATCGGCATCAATAGCGGGCGCTGCGGCCAATAAGCCTCGTGGAACACGGCCATACAATTTACCGTTCATAAATTTATCGGCTAGTTGCCACCGGCGCAAATCGACCATACGGAAGCCCTCCATGGCCAGTTCATATAAACGCTCTTTACGTACGAGTTGCCGTAATTGGGACTGGCTCTTCCCCGATTCAATGGCAGGCATATCTACGGATGGCCTTTGCCGGATGGCATTTAAAGCTTCGTAAACACTGGCATCAATTTGGTTCGCCTCGATTTTTGCTTCGGCATAAACGAGTAAAACTTCCGCATAGCGGATTTGGGTAACATTTAGCTGAGATTTAGAAGGTTGTTCGGCATCCTGAATATCTACATATTTACGCCATAAATAACCCGAAAAAGTAGCATAGGCATGGGTAGCGTCTTGATTGGGTATTCGTCTGGCAGGAGTAACGGTGTAATCCCAGCATTGTACGCTGTCTCTATGGGTCTCAAACTGATAGCCGAAAAACTCAGACCCGGGCAAAGCGATGGTAAAACCGAGACGGGGATCGCGGTTCTCGAATGGTTTATCCGGATTATATCGATCCGATTTATCGATTTCACGACCATCGGTACACAGGTAGGCATCTACAAGTGATTGGGAAGGAACTTTAGTGCTGGTTCCCTTTCCGTTTCTGGAAATCAGGTTGGACATATCAAAGGTTTTGGTATCCGACTGCCGCAGGTATTGCAAGGCAAAGATAATTTCGGGTGAATTTTCTCCAGCATAGCTAAACAACTCGCCGAAATTAGTGTGCAGCGAATATTGTTTTAAATCCATTACCGCTTTAGCTGACGCGATAGCCTCATCCCATAAGCCAGCATTTAAGGCTGTACGCGCGCGGATGGCCAAGGCCGCACCTTTGGTTGCCCGACCGGTTTCGGCCTGGATAACTGGTAAAATATCGGCCACTTCCTCCATCTCCTGTAAAATGAACGCAATTACTTCATCTTTTGGTGTACGTGGAATCTGGTTTTCTTCTAAGCTTAAGCCATGTTGCAGCAGGGGTACATCGCCAAAATAATCGACCAGGTATTGATAGGTATAGGCCCGAACGAACCGCGCTTCGGCCTGATATTCTTGATACCGACTGGCATCCATTTTACCATCGAGCTTATTCATATTATCCAGTATAAAATTGCATTTACCGATAATCTTGAATGCATTAGTCCAAACGTTGACCACATAGCCGTTGTTGCTGTCGTGATCGCCACGACCTAGCGATTGTAGGTTGGAAACATTGCGATCCCAACCAATATCGGTTGCATCATCGGTCGTAAGATTGTTGGGCATACCATCGGTAGATTGATAATTCATGGCGCTGTACAGGCCATTAACTACTAAGGTAAGCTCATCCACGTTAGTGAAATAGCTTTCATCGGAGGGGCCTGATAATGGATTACGATCGAGGTAATCGCTACAGGACGCAACAAATACGCCCAGCAATAAACCTACTATATATACTGTTGTTCTTTTCATCTGTTTATTTTTTGCTTTTTATTTGTCAGCTGGAGCCTTGATGATTAACATAGTCATTGCCCTGTGTGTTTAATGATTATTTTAATCATGTCGGGTTCATCATTTGATGTTTTTATTAGTTGTAAGTTTTAAGTTCTAGGTTATACGTTCGCTCTAGCCCTTCACACACTTAAAACTTCCGCTCTTACAACGTATGACTTATAACTTAAAACGTGGCTTCCAAACCAAAGGTATATACCTTAACTTGTGGATAATAATTACCTGCACCTACTGGTGCCTCTACATCGTAGCCATCCAAAAAGCTATCGGCGGTGAACAAATTGGTACCGTTGACAAAAATGCGCAAACGTTGAATCTTATTGGTATTTAGCCATTGTTTGGGCACGGTATAGCCAATTTGCACGTTCTTTAAGCGTAAATAAGCAGCATTACGCATCCAGAAGGTAGTATTCTGTTGATTGTTATTTTGTCCGAAAGCGAGCCGCGGATAGTTAGCATCAGGATTTTCCGGCGTCCAACGGTCTTTATTATCTTCCCGTATGGTACCACCTACAGCCCCCGTAGTTGTAAACGCCTGTATCCCGGCTCCGTACAAATAACCATCCACCTTGCCTACCCCTTGCAGGAATAAGCTTAAGTCAAAGCCTTTATAAGCAAAAGCCGAATTTAGTGAGAAGGTATAACGCGGCACGGTACTACCAATAACCACCTTATCCGCCTCTGTGATCTGTCCGTCATTGTTTTGGTCTTTGTACTTAATATCGCCGGGAGCCAGTGTACCAAACTGGGAAGCATGATTATCAATTTCTTCCTGGTTCTGGAAATAGCCTTCCGCCACATAGCCAAAAAGGGAGCCGACAGGGTAACCTTCATTATTCACTGTTAAGCCGGTTGATCTTCTGCCCCTCATGTCGACTACCTTATTATGCACATCCGACAGGTTTATGTTCAGGTTATATTTAAATTCCCGCTGTGCATCACTATGGTAACTTAAGCCCAATTCCCAACCTTTGTTCTCGACGATACCTGCATTCTGAAAGGGAGCCTGCAAACCGATAATCAGCGGGACATCTAATTCCAATAAAATATCGTCTGTGCGACGGTGATAATAATCGGCCGTTATACCGAAACCATTGAAAAGGGCCAGATCCAGACCGATATTTTTTTCTTCGGTGCTCTCCCAAGTAATGTTTGGATTGGAGAGGTTATTTAAAGCTGCTGTATTTACAATTCCTCCACCCAGGGTATAATAACCTAAATCGAGTGCAGAAACAGCGGGATAGGTACCGATGCTCTGGTTACCTAAGCGCCCCCACGACAAACGCAGCTTAGCCTCGTTGAAGATAGCCTTTAAGCCCTGCATGAATGGTTCTTCGGAGAAGCGCCAGCCGGCAGACACTGAGGGGAAGAAACCATAGCGGTTGCCTTTCAAGAAGCGTGATGAACCGTCGTAACGAGCGTTAACCTCCAGCAGGTATCTTTGCTTATAGTTGTAGTTTAAGCGTGAGAAGAACGATTGTAGGGCCCACTCTTCAGCGCTACCATCATTTTTTTGGTTTTCGGCCGAACCGGTATGTAAGATTGGATAATCTGGGAGTACATAACCGTCTCTATAAGCGGTAATATATTCATCCTTAAAATCTTCACGGGAAGCCCCCAACAATAGACGGAAATCATGGTTATTAAGGGTTTTGCTTGCCGTAAGTGTTGCCCGCATGTTATTGTACATATCCTGGCGGTTTTCATGACTAAGGGACGAAATACTGGGTGTTAAGTAACTAGGCGTTCCATCGGGCAAATACGACTGGATGGCTTTACTAAACTTCTTGGAGTTGACTGTTGCATATCTAGGAGCATAATTGGCCTCGGCAGTAAGCCAGCTAAGCGGTTTATAGGTTAGCGAGGCATTGATACTACCAAATGGTGCTTTATAAGTGCTAAAACCACCATCTTGGGAAGCAGATATGGGATTATTTCCATTCCAGCCCACGCCCCAGGTACCATTAGAATTGATGCCTATTTGATTAGCAGCGATACCGTTCATCCATTGAAAAATATTTTCAACCCCCGTAGCGGGAGCATTGGTTATGGGGTTGACGTATTGCAAGTCTACTTTAGCGCTCAACTTATCGGAAAAGGCGACATCAATATTATTACGAATGGTATAGCGCTTAAAACTCGTGCTTTCAATCAAACCTTTCTGATCAAAATAGCCAAACGAGGCGAGCATTTTGACTTTCTTGGTACCTCCATTTACGGCTAAAAAATGGCTTTGCTGGAAGCCGGAGCCGGTAAGTGTTTCTTTTTGCCAGTCGGTATTAGGGTATTCATCGCTGTTTACTCCATTCTGTGCCTGGTAGGCCGCGATCAGTTCATCAGAATAGAGTGCTGAGCTACCCACGTTGGTATAAGCTTCGTTGGTGAGTAACATATGATCGAGCGCATTGACGATTTTAGGCATATTGGTAGGATCCTGCCAACCGAAGTAATCGTTATAGCTGATGGAAATCCGATCGCCCGCACCACGTTTAGTGGTAACCAAGATCACGCCGTTAGCTGCCCGGGAACCGTAGATGGAAGAAGAGGCAGCATCTTTCAGAATGGATACCGATTCGATGAGATTGGGGTCGATGTTATCCATTGAACCTTCGACACCATCGATTAAGACCATCGGCCCGGCACTTCCCGTGGTACCGATACCCCGGATACGGATATTACCACCATCGGCACCCGGCTTGCCGGAACGCTGGGTTACGGTAACGCCCGGTGCCATACCCTGCAAAGCCGCAGAGGTTTGCCCTGCTGGCCGCGCCGCAATATCTTCGCCGGAAACGGAAGAAACAGCACCGGTTACATTGACTTTTTTCTGTATGCCGTAGCCCACTACCACTACTTCGGAAAGTAGGGCATTATTTAATTGAAGTTGAACGGTTAAGCTTTGCTGCCCATTGAGCGGGACCTCCTGTGGAAGATAACCCACTGAACTGAATTCTATTGTAACCTGGGGATTGCTTACCTTTAGCGTAAAGCGCCCCTGATCGTCTGTTATGGTGCCTCGCTGTTGGTTCTTCTCGCGTACCGTGACACTGGGTAATGCCACGCCTAAACTATCGGTAACTACGCCTGATATATTTACCTCTTGTGCTGTAGGCTGGGGCAACATGCGGATAGAGATGGTTTTATTCTGGATACGGTAGGTCATGCCCTGGCCTTGCAGGCATTCGTTTAATACACTTCTTAGTGGTGCTTCTTTTACCTCGATAGAAACGGGTTTTGCCTGACGGAGAATTTCGGCACCGTACAAGATATCATAGCCGCTTTGCTGCTGAATGGCAAAGAAGACATCTTGCAGGGTTGCACGATTTACGTTTAAGCTTACTTTTTGGGCATAACTTTTAGCCTGCAATTGTATGCAGACCAAGAACAACAACATAGCTGTTAATTTCATACCGCGAATTAGAAATAGTAGGTTTCTACGCCAATCACATTGGATGGCGATATTTTTTTTATACATTTGATTGTTAGGTTTACTTTTTTATCCTCTAGTTTATAATCGTTTAGACCTAATGAATTAGCCGGGAGCACCGCGAATGCTTCCGGTTTCTTTTTTAGGCCCGTTAGCGTAGGTATTTATGGCATAACGGTAACCCTCCTTCCTTCGATTTTAAAATGAACATTACCGGTTAATTCCAAGCCTTTTAAAAGCTCCATAAAATCTTTATTGCGGTTATAGCTACCACCGAATTTCTGTTGCTGAACGGCTCCTGCATAAACGACCTCAATATCGTACCATCGGGCTATTTTGGCCATAATTTCTGCCAAGGGATCATTCTCAAAGATAAAATAGCCGTTTTTCCAGCTTAAGCTCTGCCGGAGATTAGCGCGAGTAAGTTTCATAGCCGAAGTACCTTCCTGCAATTCACTCTGATCGCCCGCTTTAAGCACTTGCGAAATGTGTGCATGGGCGGCCGATCTTACGTTAACGGAGCCGGATGCAACCGTAGTGGTGGTTACCGGATCGTTCGGATAGGCCGAAATATTGAAAGCCGTACCCAGCACCTCGACTTGCTGGCTAAGTGTTTTCACCTTAAAGGGTTGGTTTACACGCTTAGTAACCTCGAAATAAGCTTCGCCACTTAGTTCTACCACTCTTTCATCGCCAATAAAGTTTACGGGATATCTCAAAGAAGATTCGGCATTGAGCCAAACTTTGGTGCTATCGGGCAAGATGAGCTGGTATTGCCCGCCCTTAGGCGTTTCCATCGTTTGATAGCTCGGCTCCTTCGCTCCTACTTCCGCCTGTACAGTATATACCAACTGCCCATCGGCAGTTTTGCTTATGCCGACACCGGCTTCCTCGGCTACTTCGCCTACCTGAGCATCATCCAGTAAAATGGATGAACCATCAGCTAAGGTGAGGGTTGCGGTATTTTTACCTGGTTTAATGGGTTGCATCTGTTGTGCCATGGCCTGCGTGGGTATGGAAGACGACTCTAAGCGTGTGCTTAAGATTGCCCAAAAGCCTACTGCTAAGATAATAGCCGCTGCCGCAGCTATCCACTTCGCGTTGCTAGCCATCCGGTGTTTTTGGTTGAACTCTTCTTCTATTTGTCGATAAGCACGCTGACTTGCCTGCATTTCATCTAGACGGGGTTCATCATCAGTAGATGCCAATTTAAATTGATCTTGAAAAGCATATAACGCTCTTCGCTCTTCTGGAGAGCATTTGCCTGCCTGGTATTTTTCGTATAATGCTATATATTCTTCAGGACTTAACATCTTTTGGCTTTTTTAATTACAACTGGCTTTCTAATAAAGAGGCTTGAAGTTGAACCGAACACACATGATTTGTTAAAAAAAATTGTTTTTATGTGTTCGCATTTATTTTTTTGTAATATTGCTCTCCTAGTTTGCTTAGCAAAGAACCATTTAAGAGAATCTAATTTGTCCTGTTAACCCATGAATGTTCAAGCTGTTTCTGATGAGGAATTGTGGAACGCCGCCGCCAATGACGATACGCATGCTTTTACCATGCTATACCAACGGCATTGGCTTAAGCTCTATCGCACCACCTGTTCTTACTTGAAAGACAAGGATTTAGCCGAGCAGGTATTGCAGGATGTATTTATTGTTTTATGGCGTAGGCGGAAGGCTTTAACAATAGAAAGTTTTAAAAACTACATTTTTATTACGGCAAGATACCAGGTGTTTAAGATTTTGAAAGCACGCAAAATTAACCCGATAATCTATCTGGATACCTTTGCCGAAGAAGCCGGCACAAGCATAAGCAATGAAGCATGGGAAAAACTGGAGCAAGAAGATTTTGAATATAAATTGAAGATGGCCTTAAGCGACCTACCTAAACGCTGCCAGGAAATTTTTTGGATGAGCCGGGTGGAAAACCGCACAAATGATGAAATAGCCGAAAATTTTGGTATCTCTAAACGAACGGTTGAAAACCAACTAACCCATGCGCTGAAACAACTGCGGTTAGCTTATCGGGAAATGATATCGGATACTTTATTATCGGTTATATTGCTGTGGCTTGTTATGAGTTATAAGTGATGAGCTATAAGTGCGCGCTTGGCCCTAACCTCATCGAGCGAAAAGCTTAAAGCGAAAAGCACAAAGCCTCCTGCATAACGCTTAACTACTCAACGACTATCACTACTCAACGACTATTACTACTCAACGACTATACTACTCAACTGATTACTGCTAGCTATCACAGAGACCCCTTTGATAAGATGCTTATCTGGCAAGCTATTCAAGGAAATTATATGTTAATAAGCAAAGATAATAATACAAGCCCATATCGTTCGGAAGGCTTAAGCGTAAATGGTAGTGAGCGACATAGGCCACTCACTACCATTTACTCTTTTTTATAAATTTGAATTCTGCTGGCTTTCTGTCTGCGGAATAGCAAAAAGATAATATTTGCTGTTTACCGTGAATGGCTTTCCGTCTGGCCCATTCAACACGGAATGGCCACGTGCAGTTACTTGCTTGGTTTTACCCTCGCTGTCGGTAACCGTTACTTTGATCGGATCGCCATTGGCATCTTCATAGGCTTTACGCTCAACTTTACCTTGCGTACGTAAAATATCTGACAGGGAGAAACCCTCGCCCCATAGTTCTTTTCTACGTTCCAGCAAGATTGCCTGTAGCAATGCGTCGCCCGAACCCCCAGTATATAAGGTAGCATTGCGGGCAGCACGTAACGCATTTAAGGCCTCAACGGCTTTAGCTGATTGCCCATCGCGCGCATAAGCCTCGGCCTCGATTAAAGCCATTTCTGCCGAACGCATATAAACAATATCGCCGATAAGATTGGATTTGAATTTAAACTTTTTATAGCGCAAGAGACCTTCCCTTCCTTCCAATCCATCCCATTCGAAGAGTTGACTGCGAATATCCTGCGCATCGAAATAATTCTTAAAATAAGGATCTGCCATGAAACTGAAATAGTATGAACCTGGGGATGATACGTCTAAATAGTGGAATGTATAGCTGGCAGTACTCTGCTCTGCTGTTTGGCCATGGCCCCAGATCCATTCTACATTCTGCATATCGTTAAAACCATCAGCATAATTTGCTACAGGCATAAAAGGATAGCCATCGCGCGCGGTATGTGCCGCTGCTGCTGCCTTATCCCATTCGCCCATGTTCAGGTAGGTACGGGCCAACAAACCACTAGCTACAGCATAATCGATCTTATCTTTTGCACCGCTTGGACGACTGTAATCTTTGAGCAAAGCCTGCGCATCGGTCAAATCACTCACAATCAACGTATAAACATCTTCGACCGTGGATCTTGGCTTTCCTTCTGTATCAACTGTAGCGGGTTCGGTATAAACCGGAACGAGTAAAGCAGATTTATCTTTGAGATAAGAAAACTGGTAATAGGAAGCTAAATTTAGGTAGCAGAAGGCACGTAAGGCCTGTGCCTGTCCCTTTACCTGCGCCTTTTTTTCATCACTGCCTTCTGCGGCATCGATACGGGTAATGACATTATTGCAATTATCGATTACTTTATACAACATTGTCCAGAAATACTCCGCACGGGCCGCGGTAGGGTCATACAGCTCGGAAAGTCTATAAGCGTTGGGATAGCCGTATTTGGTAGTAAGCACCGCAACGTCGCTACCCATTGCATCGGCCGTGCGCAGGATAGCCGTATAACCTGGATTAGCATAAGTAAAGTACGTATCATTCAGGTAAGACCATGCTCCGGTTACCACGGTTTCGATATTATCGGCAGTTTTGTAAATTTCACTTTCATCCACAGCATCTGTGGGATCTGTATTAAGATCTTTTTTGCAGCTGACAACCAATAAAGCCAGGATTGCCAAGGTATATTTTATTTTTGTCTTCATTTTATCGTCGTATATAGTACGAAGTACTTAGTATTTAGATATATTTTTATAAAGTAGTGTTTTGTAACCTTATACGTTATGAGCACCCTCTTCATTTCGACCGTAGCGGAGAAATCTTATCCGCTATGGAGATGTCTCAACTTCGCTCGACGTTTAGGAAACCCTTCATCACTCTTTATTTATCGTTGATCGTTCATCACTTAAAACGTAACACTTATAACTTACAACTACAAGGTTAACTGTATCCCAGCAGACACCGCACGCATAGCGGGATAACGATAATAGGTTGCCCCATTAACGGTTTGCTCCGGATCCATCCCTTTATGCTTGTAAAAGGTTAATAAATTCTCGCCTTGTAAAAATATGCGGAGCTGATCGATACCTACCCTGCCTAATAACTGTTTAGGAAAGGTGTAGCCCAAGCTCACATTCTTTAAGCGGGCGTAACTGGCCGAATATAGAAAACGTGATGAAGCTTGCGTCCATGCAGAGGCCGGATTGGTGGTTAACTTTGGCACATCGGTCTCTGTATTTTCTGGTGTCCAGCGGTTGAGCATTTCCGTTGACCAAGCGCGGCCCGGACTGTTACCGGTATGTAAAAGAGGTACATAATCATTGTCTAATACTTTTCCGCCCAGGCTAAATGATAACAGGGCAGATAGATCGAACTGTTTATAGGTAAACGTATTGCTGAAGCCACCCACCAGATCTGGTAGCGAACTGCCTAAAATAAATTGACCGCCTTCGCCATAAACATTGGTGGTTTCGTTTGTGCGACCACCGTCTGCATCGGCTTTATACCACAACGGATCTCCCGTAGCAGGATCTACACCTGCCCATTCACGTAAGAAAAAGTCGTAGATGGACCCGCCAACTTTTAAGCGTTTGTTGCCATTATCAATGGGATCTGTGGGTAGTTCTGTAATGGTATTTTTATAATGACTTAAATTCAGGTCGAGATTCCAGCGGAATTGTTCGTTGCGCACGGGAACGGTTTGCAAATTGAGTTCAACACCGGAATTCTTCAAGGCACCAATATTAGCATCGAAACCGGCGTACCCAGTAGATGGAGCCATTGGCTGGGTGTACAGCAGATCTTTACTTTTTCTGTTAAAATACTCTATGGTAGCGGCTACCCGCTGATCGAGAATAGCGATATCTAAACCGACATTGAAATTAAGATTGGTTTCCCATTTTAAGTTAGGTGTTGGCAGGCGCTCGGTTACGACACCGGCTTCGCCGAGGTTACTGGAGAATGAATAAAGGCCTTGGTATGCGTAGTAAATACCCAGATTATCGTTACCCTGACCGCCATAGCTTGCACGTAGGGTTAGCTGATCGATTAGGCTATTATCTTTTAGGAAGTTCTCTTCGGCAATTTTCCAGGATGCACCTACCGACCAGAATGTACCCCAACGCGTTTCTGGCGCAAAACGGGAAGAACCATCGGTACGCAAGGAACCGGAAAGAAAATAGCGGTTTTTATAATCATATTCAGCACGACCCAAAAAGCTGAGCAAGCTATAATTAACGGAAAATCCATTGAAACCATCTAATTGTGAAGCAGCATCTGGTTCATAAAACCCGGGCAATGCAAAGTGAGAACGACTTCCATCAATCAATGAATTTTCGTATTTGTAAAATTCTTGTCCGCCCAACAGGTTAATGTGATGGTCATTAAAAGTTTTTTCGTAAGTGACGATGTTATTCCAGGTATAGGAAACCCTACGGGTATTGGATTTATCAACAAAACCACCAGTCTCTGCAGATTCGCCTTCTAGCGGGTTACCATAATCGTGGGTATTTCTGTTGATGTAATCCAGACTAAAGGTACTTTTAACTTTTAATTCTGGTAGAATAACAGCTTCAAGATAACCTCTACCCGAGAAATTTTCATTACGGATATCATTTTTATCTAGAGGCATGGAGCCCGCTAAATTATCGTTAGACATGGCACCACTTGGTCGCCAACCACCATAGTCGTATACCTTTTCGCCATTGACTTCTACAAAGGAGCCATCAGGATTCCGTTGGTAATATGGATAGAAGGAGGGCATTGCCCTGGTGAAATAAATGATATTTAAGGTATTGGCATCTTCTGATTGTGGGTACTGCTGCAAGCTACTGCTTACGGCAAGATTGAGACCGGCATTTAGCCATTTCTTTGCTTGGGTGGTTACATTAAGACGCGCATTATAGCGTTTAAAGCCTGACTCTATGGCTATACCCTGATCATTCAGGTAACCTGCTGAAAAGTAATAGTTGCTTTTCTCGTTACCGCCGCTAAAACTAAGATCGGCCTGCGTACGGTGCCCGGTACGTTGCAAAACGTCTCGCCAGTTATCGTTCCATAAAGGGTGAGCACCTGCCACAAGTTTGCCATCCAAGCCTATAGGTTCTGGAAAATCTGGCCCGTAAGGGTTTATTCCGAGTTCTCCAACTACATTATTGGATGCATTTTGTGCAGCACGTTCGGCACTTAGTCCGTTACTGAGTGCCGTATTGCGAAGGGCTTCCCAGTAAAGCTCAAAGTACTGATCAGTATTAACGGTTTCATAATCTTTTACTGCGCGCGAAGAAAAGCCTTGCGTTAAGTTGAAATTAATGGTTGTGCCGTTATTACGAAGACCTTCTTTTGTAGTAATGATAATAACGCCATTGGCACCGCGAGAACCATACAGGGCACTAGAAGCCGCATCTTTCAATACACTGATTGATTTAATATCGTTGGGATTGATGGCATTGATATCGCCGCTATAGGGATTGCCATCTACCACATAAAGCGGTGCGCTCGAGGCATTGATAGAGCCGACACCACGGATACGGATTTCGGCATCTGTACCAGGTTGTCCGGAAGAAGAAACCGATTGTACACCGGCAGCCTGCCCTTCTAGCGCTTTACTTATACTCGATACTTGGCGATTAGCGATTTTATCTTGTGAAATGGAAGAAACAGAACCGGTAAAGCTAGAGCGCTTAGCGGTACCATAAGCTACTACAACGACTTCATTGAGGTCATTACTGGCCGGATTTAAGGCTATTGACAGCGCCGCACCTGTAGCAGCAACTTCTTGCGGCTCGTAGCCTACGTAACTGAAGCGGAGCTTTCCGTTGCTATCGGGAACTTTTAAGCTAAAGTGCCCTTGCTGATCTGTATGGGTAGCTGTTGTAGTACCTAAAAGGACGATGTTAACTCCAGGAAGGGGTTCATGATTAAATGCGTCGGTTACGGTACCTTGTACCGTTGTTTCTTGGGCGTAAGATCTGACATTGACAAGCAACAGCGCAACGATCAGGAAGAAACACGCATAAAAGCTGTTTGGTAGAGTTTTTCTATTCATATACAAAATTTAGACAGACGCTTTATAATAGCATACCCCATACTAGATAGGTAGGTATATATTGCGAAAGAAGCCATATCTCGTTCCGGAATGGGATATGAGCTGTTCCACTTATCGGCTCTGCTTGTAGCAGACAGGAATTAGCACCTTGCGCTTGGACTTACAGGTTGCTAAGATATCATCGGGCCTTTCCCTCCATCTTTCTGGATAAGTATGTATCATTTGCGTTGTGATGGGGCAAATATACATATATTCTTAAAAGTATACGTACTTACTAGATTTTTTCATAAAGATGACAGCAAAAATACAAAAATAGATAAATGGCGGTTTGGTGCATCAAAATGCAATTTTCTGTAGGGATTTAACCGAATGCTGTACGAAATATCATGAGCGGTAGCGAGAAATATTAACCAATGGTATGATTCACGGTGCATGTAACGCTAAAAATATCAACGCGTTAGGTAGATTTTAAAGATATATCCTTATCTTTAATCATTAACCAAATGACATCACGAGCACCGAAATTTATACATTTATGTATGGGTTAAAAACCTTACAATACATTTGATGGACAGGTATTAACTAATATAATATTGATTATGAGAAATAACATCAAGATATGGCTGTACGTAAGCATCGCAGTATTGCTTTATTTCGCTGTATTGTTCAGCGGAATACTTAATCAAATCAATCAGGTAGCGGCCTCGGTGATCGTTGAGCTATTTACTATTCCGACTATTATAGCACAGTTGGTTGCTACTTTTTTTGCGCTCAAGTTTCTTTTCACCAAATCTAATAAGGTCAATTTTGCGGTATTTGGTATCTTGGGTATCTCCGCTTTAATTTTAACGGGCATGCTATTGGTTCCTTAAGCATATACCGGTAAATTTTATTCTATTCTTTAATTGATATAGTTTCGCGCAACGTTTTCGCTCCATTGGGAGTCAGTCTCTGGTATAAATATCCATAATTTATTTTTGACAGCAATTTACAATCTTTTGGAGAGAAGTTAAGAGATTAAAAGGGTTAAGGATTCAGGCTTGTATAAACATTGATTGGTGCCTACCAGTTCGAAACTACCATTAAAAACACTGGCTTGACAAAAAAGACAAGCCAGTGAAAAAATGCTATGAGACTAGTTATTCAGACCCGTAAAATAAAAATCGGGATGTTCAATACTCTTGAATTGCGACATAATTTCTCCCGTTTCTGAATTCACAAAATACCCTAATTCAAAGGTATCTGTATTTATTCTTTCCTGTAGAATAAATCTTACGTCATCATAAATTAGGCCATCGTTTCCTCCTGGTGTACCACTAAGACTAAACTTAAATTTCCCGTTCTCTTCCGTATATGTATAATTATAGGTCAGTACAAAATTTGTATTATTAGCCCCATAAGTGTTGTTGAATACCACCGACATCCTGTTATTAACGACCTGAAACTTAAAATCGATAGTGTGTAAAATAAAGTTACCTGTACCAAAACTCCAACGACCAATACCTGCTTTGGCAGCAGTTCTTCTTGCAACGAAATCCGTGCTCCAGCCATTATATGTTGTGACGTCGGGAACAGTGATAATTGAAAATCTCGTTCCCAATGCAACCAAATAAGGTACAATTGAGGAAGTGTTAATTTTTATTGGATATTCATTACCAGCAGTGTCAAAACCGGCTAAAGTATTTTCATCTTTCCAACCGAAGCGTATAATTTTCACCTTGTTTATTTCGATGCCATCAATTATTTCTAAACCATCCACCGTATTACAGAAGCTTGCAGATAAGGATGAAAAATTTCCGTCAGCATCCGCTGTAATGATTGATACGATTTTTGTAGGAAAATTAAAGGTGATTTCAGCTTCCATCTTATCCACTACAATAGATGTCAAGGGATTTTCTTTAAGAAATGCTTTGTTTTTCTCAATCTGATCTAGATATTTTCCTGAAATATATGTTTGTTGTTGCGCTTCCGTTGCCTTCACCAGCATCAAAGGCTTATAAAACTTCCGGCCTTCAAAAAACAAGGTGTCACCACTCGTTTTCACATAATCAAATTCTACATCACTGCCCATTCCCTTACCGGCTTCACCATCATATACATCCGGACTGGGATCTTGCAACATGGTGAGGTAACTGTAGGTATCAAAAGATAAGGTGGCTGCCATGATCTCGCGGATACGATAGGTAGATTCTTTTAATTCTGATGCGGTTTGATCGGTAAGATCGGCCACCATTTTCAAGCGATCATTAGCTGCAAATTGCATATAGAAGCCGTAACCACCGGAATACTCCGTGGTTAGGTAGGCTTTCCAACCATTCGGAGCATCAACCAAGGTGTTTTTCACATAAGTTAAGGTGTCGGCAATCCGCGTATCCGGATCAGTCCCGAATATTTCGTCGACCTCCTGTGGTTTGCTACAGCTCATAGCGAGCAATAGCAAACATATAAAATAGCATATTCTGTTCATATTAGTATGTTCTTAAAATAACCGGCCCTAACAACTTTGCATTCGGATCGCTAACATCCTTAAAAACGCCATATTTGAGGTAGTCTTGAGGTGCAACCTCCGTAATCGATGCATCCCAATCTAACGTAAAGCTGGTGCTTTCCAGGTAATCAATAAGGGCTTGGGTATCGCTTATGATATAAGAGAAATTTGCGTAGGAATAACTATCGTCTTCCCCTTGTGTTTCCGATAAGGCCATCTTAAACGTGCCATCGTCCTGTTGGGCTATGGTAAAATCATAGGAAGCTCCCCAGGTATTATTATCATCGCCAAATTCGATATATAGCGTGGCCTCGGTAGAGGATACAAACTGGAATTGGATAGATTTGGTTACATAATTGCCCAGTCCATCTAAAATAGGATTCAACAGCGCCTGCTGCTTTTGCGAAATATCTTTGCTCAAAGACCAGTCTGAACGGATATCCCAATTGAGTGCATCGATATAATTACTGTTCACGGCGCTGCCAAAGGTAAGGGCATCACTGTTATACTGCCCTTCCAGCACACGCTGAAATTCCATCTGTAACTGCGTGACGTCAATATTAAAATACTGCGTCATATAATCTCGCACAATGGCTTCCTTCTCCTTAAACTTCGGATAAGCTTCTTCACCGGAGCGATAGGCATAATCATCATAAAACAACTGTCCCCGCACGATGAGATGAGACAGGGTTTCGGCGAAATCTTCTCCGACATTCTTCCGGGCATAGGGGGTGATAAAACCTAATTCCCTGGCTACTTGCTGGGTGTTCTCTTGGGCATTCCAATTGGAATAATAATCCCCCACACATACTTTTTCAAATTCGGCTGGAATTATCCGATTTTGGTTGATGATATGCGTAAACTCGTGATGCACCACCTGTAAGTTACCTAATACCGCATTGGGGTTTGTTATATCCAAACCGTTCAGTCCGTATAAGGTAATACGCCTTCCGCCATCCGCAGTACCGCCTTTAACAGACCCATCCGGATCGTAATCTCCTGAGCCAAACAGGGCGAATTGCTTTGGTGTGTAAGTTTTTATAAACGTTTCTCCGCCGATTTTTGAGTAAACTTCCAGAAAAGCATTCTTTACTATTTCCATTTGTGGGACAACCTTGGACTCATCCGCAGGAGCGATGTTTTTATTGACATCATGCATGTTACGCTGATAGCGATAGACCACTTCTATATTATAGGGATCCGTTAGGTTCTTTGCGATCCAGTCATCAATTGCGCCCGACTCAAAAGTATCGTAATTTTGGAGCGTATAATTTAATTTGTCTTCTTTACTACAGGAATACGATAAGCAGCAGGTCAAACCGATTCCAATCCATATCTTAAGCATCGTGTTCATAATTTATCTTGGATTTTGTTCAACACCTGATAACTTCGCCTCTTGTGGAATCTGAAAAATCCTTCTTGGATCATCAGGTTTTAATTCGATGAAGGTTTCCCGTTCATCATTATCAATCACATTGTGTTTTACCGTTATCCCTTTACGGATGATATCTAACCAACGTAGGCCCATAGACATGAATCCGATTTGTTTAAATTGCAAGACCGTCTGGATCAGCGCTTCTTTATCATCGGTCTCTTCAAAAAAGGCCTTGGACTTCGCTACCGTTACGGCGTGTGTACTCGGGTTATAATTGTCGATCCGGTTACTAGCAAATAGATTGAGATCTGCCAGGGCTGCGCTGGTATTACCCAATTCAATATAGGCTTCTGCACGGTTTAACAAGGCTTCATCAGTAATGAGTACCGGTACCATCAACATCGGGAAGCCGGTATTGGCCGTTGCATCGGTTACATAAAAAAACTCTCTCCAGATGTAGGTTGTATAATGTGGAGATCCATAAGATACCCCAAAATTGTATAACTTAGCTCCGGTGGCTGTCATGCCATTATAGATGTTTTGAAATACCGATACGCCCATGGCGTATCTATTGTCCGACCAGCGTTGATAACCGCTATAGGTTTCCGTGATCAACAGATTATAGGGTTGCTCGGCCTTAGCAAATGCGGTATGAACTGCTTCAAAGCCCATAGACTTAAATGTAGAGTTATAAGGAATCAATTTACCGGTGAAATTACCTCCGGCAAATATGGCGTTTGCATTGTCTACCACTTTTTGCCACTCCCCTGTAAACAGGTAAAAACGTGCGGCAAAAGCATGGGCTGCAGTAGGCGTAAAATGGTATTTAGGGACCGTCCAATCGCCTCCTCCTGCATCCAGCAAAGCCAAACCTTCTTCTAGGTCTTTATGAATATTTTCATAAACCGAAGCAACCGTTCCACGTTCATATTGTTTAATAATAACCGTTTCGGGTTCTGTTACATAAGGAATTCCCGGTGAATCATTGCTTGCCCCCGGTGTTTTATCATATACTTTTGCAAAGAAGTTGACCAACATGAAGTGCGCATATGCCCTGGCCACAAGTGCCTCGCCTTTGTAAGGTTCGGCTTCAATCCCAAAATCGTGCTCTTCAATTGCTGTTAATGCATGGTTTGCTGCCGCAATGGCTTCATAACAGGAATTCCAATAGCCTGTTGGTGTATCATTATCACTGTCATTCACATCTTCCCAGCGGTAAAGAAAGGGTACGGGTTGATTCAATGAACCAACACCTTTATCTTCTACATTGTCGGAATAGGTTTCGGCAATCGCCAGATAATTGCTGCCTGGATAGGCGGAAGCAATGAGTCGCTTCACTTTATCTACCGTATTGATTTCTGCCCGCATATCAGGCTCTTGATCGAGGTATTTCTTACAGCCGCTCAATAGAACCGTAGCGGATACTATGGCGTATGTTGTTATGGTTTTAACGTTCATCATATAATCTTTTAGAATCCTAACTTAACGGATAAAGTAACTTGTTTAGGAACTGGAAGTGCCACACCTCCATTGCTATAGAACTCCGGATCAACACCGTTCAATTTTTTATCGGAGTACAGTAACCAAAGGTTGTTGCCAACTAAATTAAATTGGGCCGTTCTAAACCTGATTTTGGAAACCAGCTCTTGGGGTATAGTATAACCCAGTGATATTTGAGAAAGACGAATATAATCGCCTTTTGCGACCCTTTCGGATGAATAATTATAGGCATTGTAGGTATAATTCGCGGCATTCTGCTCGCCGAGGCTGTTTTCCACGTCATACTCTGCCGACAGACCATCCAGTGTGGATGGAATGACGGTTAAGTATTCATCACCTCTGTAAATAAAACGATTGATCAAATCTTTTGAAACATTGTACATATCCAAATAGGATGCTGCATAGGTAGGTTGCAAGCGCACTTTGTTGCCAAAAGCAAATTTTAACAGAAAGGATAGGCTGAAATTTTTGTATGAAAGTTGGTTATAATACCCCCCGGTAACGGTGGGGTCTACCGGCCCTTCATATTTTAAGAAATCCGTTTCGTTATCTTGTAACGAAAAATAGGTTGTACCCGGTGTACCATCCGTGCCAATAAACGTAGGATAACCGCCTCTTGCGTCTAATTTGTCAAAATCAATCGAGTATAGTCCGCGATGTGGTCTTCCTAGTTTGGCTCCACCTTCGGCGGAAATCAGGTTCCAGATATTACGGGTTACATCGAGCCGCGTAATTTTGGTTTTATTAAAGCCAAGGGTAAACTGTGTTCTCCAGGTAAATCCCTGTGGATCTCTAAACGGATAACCACCGAGCTGAATGTCTACACCACGTCCTTCCATATCCGCATAGTTGCCTAACTTCTCGAACTGTCCGCCAATGCCTGATGTACGAATTGGCCCAATCAAATCGAAAATATTTCGCCGGTAATAGTCGAAATTCAAATCGATCCGGTTATCCAGAAAGCTTAAATCTGCACCCAGATCTAATTCGTACATTTTTTCCCACGTAAGCTCGGAATTCTCTAAACCGTCTATATTGATCTTCCCTTCTTTCTCATTCTCAAATTCGCGATATGCTACTGCGTTATAGAATACCGCTGAGGAGTTTGATGCATTTCCTATATTGGCGGTAAGACCATAGGTTGCTCTCACACGAGCCGATGAAAGAATTTTATTGTTTTGATTGAAGAAATTCTCTTGATGAATATCCCAAGCCCCTGATACATTCCAGGTAGGCAACCAACGCGCTACGCTTGTGTGGCCCATTTTGTTGGATCCGTCGTAACGGGTAGTGAAATTGAAAGAATACTTGTCTTTATAGTTATAGGCCCCACGTAAGGCATAAGCTAACTTTCTATCATAATCATAGCCCATTGCAAATGGAGCGTCGCCGCTTTCAATAGCCTTCTTGTAGTAGCGATAGGTTGGCATGACCAGATTACCATTACCATATTCTATGCCGGGCCCGTTAAAATCGTGACTTTGTTTATCGGCATACTGCAGTTCATAGGTGCCGAATAAATTTACACTATGGTCATTCCATTTTTGATTAAATTCCAGGTTGTGACGCATGTAATAACTTACCATATTATTATTGGCTAAATTGAAAAAGCCTCCATTCGGTAAGATGACATACTTCGCCGTATTGGGAAAATCCGGATCGTCATATAAAAAGCGATTTCCTGCGTTTACCGTTTGATCGTAATTCGCCCGATACGCCTTAGATAAATTAGCATTTTCTGTTATGATATGCTGTCTTTCGGAATTGTAATAGCGATACATGCCATTGGCTGAATAAGTTAGGGAAGGAATGATCTTATAGGTGACGCCGGCCTGAACCTTTATATCCATCAATTTGAGTTGAATATAATTGCTTTCCAGTTCGTTTAAGATATTGAACGGTGCATAATCCCGGTTAAAAAATTCCCGATCGCCATTTTCGTCATAAGCGGTAATGATGCGACTTGTATTTAAGGCATAAGAATAGGGGTTAATATCGAAGTCGCGAGAATAACTACCATACACAGCGTCAGAAACACGATTCAATGTACCTGGAGCGCGTTGATCACGAATATTTCCCTGAAATATAAACTCGGTGCTCAACTTGTCGCTAATTTTATAATTGTTTCTGATGTTGGCCGTAAACCTTTTGGCGGCATTTCCTAAAGTGAAGCCGGCATCGTCCATATAACTAGTTGATGCATAGGTTTGTGATTTATTGGTACCCGTTGAGATACTCAGGGAATGATCGTGAACCAAAGATTGCTTAAACAACAGGTCGAACCAATCTGTATTCGCATTGGTATATCGCTGGAGAAATTGATAACGGGAGGGCGCGTCATTGCGCAAAGCATAGGAGTCTGTTATTGGGTCATACTCGTACATCAGATTGTACATCTTATTGAAGACACCGCCTGTTGGGGCTCGTGACACCTGTGAATGATTTAGATACCCTTTATTTTCCATATCAATAATCAGCTGCATCTGTTCTGCCGAATTCATGATATCGAATTGGTTATAGTTTGGTTTAATGTAGGTGGTGTAATTTCCGGAATAATTGAAATTGACCGCACCATCTGTGTTTCTTCCTTTCTTGGTATTGACAACGACAACCCCGTTCATGGCTGCAGCGCCATATAAAGCTGTTGCCGCTGCATCTTTCAAAACCGTGAAGGATTCGATGTCATCTGGATTCAGCCCGGCAACCGAGGAGCCTAATAGGGTATTGGCATCTCCGGTGGAAAGCGCTTCATTAGAAATGTTCACCGCTTCATCCAAAATAACGCCGTCAATTACCCACAAGGGTTTGTTATCGCCAGTAAGGGATGTCGCCCCGCGAACCCGGATCTTTGGAGCCGCACCAAACGTTCCGGAAACGTTTTGAATGGAAACACCTGCTGCCTGACCTTCCAACATGCGCGAAATATCGGGAACACCGGCACGCTCAGCTTCCTTTGCGTCAATTTTGGAAATAGCTCCTGTAAATAATTTTCTATCCAGATTTTGGTATCCTGTAGAAACGACCTCTACTTCACTAAGTTCATTGAGGTCTTCGTCAAGGGTTATGGTGCCGATGGCTTGGTTGGCCGGCATCTCTTTTTCTTTATATCCCAAGAGATGAAAAACCAGCACAGCATTTGCAGGAGCAGAAATGCTATATTTCCCGTCACCATTAGTGGAAGTTACCGTTTTTGTTCCTTTGACCGATACATTAACGCCGGGCAGAGAATTGCCATTGGTATCTTGTACCTTACCGCTAACTTGCTGTTGCTGAATAGGCGGTAGTCCTTTTTTGATGACCACTTGGTTACCCACAACTTCATATCCCAAATCGGTATGATGAAGTACAACGCCCAAAATTCTAGACAACGACTCATCTTTTACCTTGACACTAACCGATTTATTGGTTTCGGCAATGGAACTATATACAAACTCCACCTGCGTCTGTTTATTCAATTCTTTTAATACATTGGCCAGTGGCTGATTAACCATAGCCAGACTAGCCCGTTTATTGAGTACTCCCTGTGCCTTGCTGCTTGCCGAATAAGCCAACTGTAGCGTTGTGAGGAGTACAGCCGTTGTTATGGTAGTTAAACGCATAATGGTGATATATAGACTGTTTCTATCACAATTTATTTTCATATATTTATACAGTTAAAGTTTAACTAATCGGTTGTTGCGGTTGCCGCCGCAAACAACCAAAAATTTCTCTGGGAAGGTGCATTGCCGTGCGCCTTTCCTTTTTAGAATCTCTTTATCAGGGAATACGTAATGGTGGGGTTAAGTAAAGTTTTTTCATCCAGTTTGGTTTTATTTATTTGTTTATGTTTTTAACAACCTTTTGATTGAAAAAGCACTTCCTTGGCTGTTCTCTTGTAGGTAGCAGATAGGGAAATACTAATGGATTTTAATAACTCGTCTATTGGTTGACTAGAGCTGAATGCACCGGTTAACCGACAGTTTGCCGTCACTGCCTCATCATAGTTAAAATGCACGCCATAGGCTTTGGAAATACGGTACAAGACTTCATTTAACGGTGTTTGATTGAAAATTAGGTTACCTTCTTTCAAACTTTGCGCGGTTAGGGTAGTTTCCGTTGTACTTTTTATGAATTTACCTGTTTTCTTCTGGTACCAAATGGCTTGTTGCGGAGCTAGGGAAATACCGTCGTTTTCTTTTCCTTCGAGGTAAACATTCACTGCGCCTTCTTCTAAGATAACACCGCTTTCATCACTTTCAGGATAAGCCGAAATATTAAAACTAGTGCCTAACACTTTGGTCAGCAAATGCGGAGTTTCTACGATGAAGGGATGCTTAGGATCTTCACTTACCTCAAAATAAGCTTCGCCAGAAAGCTTGACCAGCCTCTCTTTTGCCTCGAATTGTTTGGGATAGCTAAGCGATGAGCCACCTTGTAGCCAAACCTGCGTACCATCGCTTAAGCTAAATTGCTTGCGGTGGCCAGGTGCTGTGGATACGGTGAGTACGGGTATGGAAGTTGAGGGTGATATCTGGACTCTCCAAAAAGCAATTGCACTTAGCACGAGCAAGACGGTTGCTGCTGCTATGTATCTAATAGATAATCCGCGTGTTTGCTTCACAACCATTGGTTGTACCGTGTCTCGCAAAATTTCATCAAATACCTGATTCAGCCACACTTTTTGTGAACCCGCACTCAAGGATTGCCATTGATTGACGCTGGAATTATTTTCTTCCAGCCACTTTTCTATGATTTCGCACTCTTGCGGCGTACATTTGCCGCACGTGTAACGATATAAAAGCTGTTCTGCTTCATTTAAGCTCATGCCTATACTTAATTTTAATAAAACACCCTTTGTTTAAAGGTTTTATATATGGTTATATAAGCATGACGTATGAAACAGGTTTTGGTACTATAAAAATTTTTATCTTTTTATCATTTATTTAAAAAAAGACCTGTCAACTTCTACAAATAGACTTTTTTATCGCTCAAAAATCTTTCTTTTCACTTCCTTGAAAACATGATGCGCTAACTCAACAACCAATCGATCAACCATAAAACAGGAAGGGCCTGGACAGCAACTGATTTACGCAATAAGTTTAAGGCGGTACTTAATTGATTTTTAACAGTCTGCTCAGAAAGCTGGAGTTTATTTGCGATTTCGGGGATACTAAGATGCTCTTCACGACTAAGTTGATAAATTTCGCGAACACGCTTAGGCATTTCGGCAACCGCAACAGCAATAAGTTCCTGTACATCTTTTGCTTCTAATAATTGATCAGGACCATGATAAAGTACGGACAGTTGTTTGAGCTGAAGTGCGTAGGCTTCATGTGAGCTGTTTTTTCGGATATGATCGATAATGCGATTTCGTGTGATGGTAAACAACAGCGCACCCAAATCTTTCGTTATTGCAATGGATGTGCGTTGCTCCCACAGATAAACGAAAACATCATGGATAACGTCCTTTGCTTCCTCTAAAGAGGCCAATTTGCTGCTGGCAAAAGCGGTAAGTCTGGGGGCATACAACTCATAAATCTCAGCAAAGGCACAGCTATCTCCTTGTTGAAGTTTGTGGATAAGATCGTGCTCATTTGCCTTTATCACGATATCGAATAGTTGATTCTTATACCAAAGATATCATGGAAATTTAAAAAACAAAATCTTTCTTTCCACTTTAACAATTCATTTGCAAAGTAACACCTCATTATTCGATTATTTTTAATCTAAAAATAACGACAAAACTGAAAAAAATATAATCACATGCTATAAAACCAATATTTTATCCTGATAAGACCTAATTTTTATGAGAAAAATAAAAAAAATTACAAATTCGTTTTTTTTACATCAAAATCTATAGGACATGCCTTCATAAACAAAAAGATTAGTTCCCTGAACACGGGTTAAGGATAGCAAATTCGCTGTCATCATGATAGACTGCGCCTAAAATTTCATTACCTTAGCTTATTATGACATGGAAAGCGAACGGACCGGTACCCACAGGAGATGTAAAGATTTCGAGAAAGAAACCTATCTTTCCTATAAAACCTCCTTTACGTAAATACTTGCGGGAATACCAACGCGAATCTAAATTACCAGTAAGTTACCAGGAACTCCGCAATTTTGCAGATAGTGTACCCGTTTATGATAAAGACGGAAAAGATACGCTTTGGGAAACACCCCTCTATTTGCCACATGAGGTGGCCCACATCCATGAAGGATTGAAACAGATTTATGCACTGCTTAAAGCATCGGGCAATAACCGGATTGTGGAACATAAATTTATTGACCGTATAGATTACTGCACATTTGGTAATACCCACCCTTTCCGGATCAGGATTGTGAACCGGCTAAACGATGTGTACGATTACTTTTATATTAAACAGGCTGACGCCTCCCGTATATATGGCTTGGAATTGGAAGAAATCATGTCGCCCAATAGAGTGAATTTTACAGTAGGCGAAAACACCTTGGTTGAAGAACATATTGTTGGCATACCGGGCGACGTCTTTAGTAGGCGATTGATGGAAAACCCCGAATATAATCCGATTAGGATTGCTAAAGAGTTTGTTAAATTTAATGAGCGGTGCCTGATTATGCTTTTGGGCGATATGCGTTCTTATAACTACGTGATGCAGATCACGCCAGACTTTGATGATTTCCAATTCAGAATAAGAGCGATTGATTTTGACCAGGAGTTTTATGAGGGCAATATGAAAGTTTACATGCCGCAATTTTTTAAGGAAAACTTTGCATATGTTCGGCTGGCTATGGAGCATCTTACAGAAAAGACAGTGCAACAATACCAACAGGAAGAACGCTCTTCGATTGTACACCGAGTACGCATAGAGCGGCACCGGCTAGCGGCGCTACGTGATGTATCACAACATGAGCAACTCTCGCCTCCCGAAAATATTGCTATGCTTAAAAATCAATTAGCAGCACATTATCATAATCAGGATTACCACTTATGCAAGAGCATGACGGATATTATTGAACTGAATATCAAAAATGTAATTAGGCAAGTGAAACTGTGAGGAGTGATCTGTGATGAGTAACGAGTGAGCAGTAATTAGATAAAATGAAAACGCATAAAGATTTAGATGTATGGAAAAAAAGTATCAACCTTGTTACAACGGTCTATACGTTAACAGAGATGTTGCCAAAAGAAGAGATTTATGGGTTAACAAATCAGCTTCGCAGGTGCGCAGTTTCCATTCCTTCTAATATCACAGAAGGTTCTGCCAGGCAAAGCATAAAGAGTTCATTCAATTCTTATATATCGCCTTAGGCAGTGTAGCCGAATTGGAAACGCAGATAATCATTGCTGAGAACTTAAATTATTTAACTGTAGAGAATCGTAATGACATAGTTTCAACTATAGAAGAAATACGAAAAATGCTTACTGGTTTGATTAAATTCGTTAAGAATAAATGACTGATGGGTGAGTAGTTAGTACCGCATGAACGATAATGAAATGAGTGGGCAGCAAGTAGAGTTGTGGATTGCGCGACTGATCACTGATTACAGATCACTGTTTACGAAACTGGCACGATATTAGTTATTATAAATTCACAATTTTTAACTAATAAATTCACTGGATCATGAAGAGCACTCAAGAAAATTCGACAAAAATGCAGAAACTATCTTCTTTAGCAAAAAAGGTAGATAAACAATTAATGGAATTATTAGTTAGTGAACTTAAAAACTTCCGGAATAGCGCTGATGTTGGTGCAATTCCTATGAAAATAGCCTAACAAATAAAAATTCATTACCTACACGTTATCACATACTCATTTACCTATGAGAAACTTCCCCGGATTAGCTTCATGCCGATTCGGGGATTTTTAGTCTGATCCAATTTGCTATGAGCTGTTTTCGAATCAATCATAAATCTGGGAGGTTGTTGATTGTAAAGGGAGGTTTTCTTTTGACAATGTTTTGTTGTTTGCCACAACTGGGGCGACACTTTTTTTCTGCAAAAAATTGCTCAAACCCGACCCGCGTGCACTCAGCGCGGAAAGCCTTTGCGCAGGACCATAGAAAATAAACGTTGTTAATAAAGCATCTTCTTTTTTTATCATTAGGCATAATAGCTATTTTTGCGCTATGAAACCTGCCTGCCGTAGGCAAACTTCATTGCCACTTAAAAGCAATTTATTTTAATGAAAAATACCTTGGTTTACCGAGATGCCTTATTAACAGATTTACCTGCCATTGTTAGCATATACAACAGCACTATAGCCAGCAGAATGGTTACCGCGGATACAACGGAAGTAACAGTAGCCGGTAAGAAAAACTGGTTTAACGCACACAATGCCACAACCCGCCCCCTATGGATCGTAGAGACAGTAGGAGGCCAGTTAATTGGATGGGTTAGCTTTCAAAGTTTTTATGGGAGACCTGCCTATAATGGAACGGTAGAAATAAGCATATACCTCGCTGCGCAACAGCGCAAAAAAGGTTATGGTAGAACGATTTTGAAGCATGCCCTTAAACAGGCTCCAACACTGGAAATAAGCACAGTATTAGCCTTTATTTTTGCCCATAACCTACCTAGCATAAGGTTATTTCTTGAAGAAGGTTTTCAAGAATGGGGTAATTTTCCAGACATTGCTGTATTGGACGGTATACATCGAAGTCTGATTGTTTTGGGACGCAAAGTTTAAGTTGTACGTTTTAAGTTATACTTTTTAAGTTATACGTTTTATTGCGCTCGTGCCCTCCACACCTTAATCGTTATGAGCAAGCTTTCTGCTTAATGATAGGGCGTTATACAGGAAGCTTTTCACTTTATGCTTTCCGCTTTATGCTTTATGCTTAGTGATAGTGGTTAATGCGGGGCCGGTACGTTAATAGATGTTAAATTTTTTGAGAATGCATGGAGATATATTACTTTGCGATGCATAAAAGCATTTGCTACATATTTTTAATTCACTTATCTTTGCAGAATGTTTAAAAACAAGCATTTAATAATCTGGGCTTCGGCGCTACTCTTTTCGTTGGCAATGGTAGGTTGCAAAAGTAAATTCGAAAAGCTAAAGGCCAGTAATGACAATGTGGCCAAGTATCGCGAGGCTATTAGACTTTATAACAATAAGAAATACTCTAAAGCGCTTGTTTTATTTGATGATTTATCAAACAAATATAGAGGTAGACCCGAGAATGAAGAGCTCATGTATTATTACGCTTATACCGATTACCGTTTAAGAGATTATACATCAGCCAGATTTCATTTTAAGAACTTTACTGATCAATATCCACAAAGTGCACGTGCGGAAGAATGCCGTTTTATGGCAGCTTATTGTTATTACCTAGAATCGCCCGTATACACCTTAGACCAGGATAATACCTTGAAAGCTATAGAGTCGCTTCAGCTATTTATTAACTTATATCCCAAAAGTGACCGGGCGGAAGAAGCAGCTAAGTTTATAACAGATTTAAGGGATAAACTGGAGCGTAAATCGTTTGCAAACGCTAGATTATATTTGGACGTAGGTGATTATAAAGCGGCTGTAATAGCTTTCCAGAACTCGCTAAGAGATTATCCGGACACCAAGTACGGCGAAGAAATGGAGTATTTATCCATTAAAGCACAATACCTCTATGCTAAAAATAGCATGCTAAATAGCCAAGAGCAACGCTATGAGGATGCAATTGAATATTCGGACCATTTTATAGATAATTACCCTGACAGCAAATTTAAAAAGGATGCTGATGGTATAAAAAAAGACTCGCAAAAGGACATTGCAGCGGTTAAAAAATTGATTGCTTCTCTATCACCCTCTCAAAAGAAGAAGGAAGAGAAGCTGGAAGAAGAACAAAAAAGCACTTCTCCTAGGGGAAGTTTACCTGAACAGACTTTACAATAAAGCTTATGAGCAATACACAAAAACATATTATCCCAAATTCTACCGTAACACGCGATTTAAGGGAATTGGATGTAGAAACCGACAACATTTACGAATCAATTGTTATCATCGGACGCCGTGCCAATCAAATAGCCAGCAATGTTAAAGAAGAGCTGCATAGCAAATTAGCTGAATTCGCTACCGCAAACGATAATTTAGAAGAAGTTTTTGAAAACCGTGAACAGATAGAAATATCTAAGCATTACGAACGGATGCCGAAACCTACCTTGGTTGCTCTTGACGAATTTTTAAACGATAAGATTTACTATAGGAATCCGGCAAAGGAACAAAAGTAACAAGCTATCAAGGCATTTAGCGTACCGCGCATGCTAAAGGGTAAAAAAATTATACTGGGTATCTGCGGCAGTATTGCGGCATATAAGTCTGCCGCCTTAACGAGATTATTAGTTAAGGCTGGGGCTGAAGTACAGGTAATTATGACCCCTGAAGCTACTGCTTTTATTACTCCGCTTACACTGGCTACGCTTTCCAATCGCCCAGTGCTAACGCGCTATTTTGATGAAACTACGGGAGAATGGGCAAGGCATGTGCACTTAGGACTTTGGGCTGACTTACTATTGATAGCCCCCATAAGTGCGAATACATTAGCAAAACTGGCTAATGGACTTTGCGACAATTTGCTTTGTGCAGTTTATTTATCGGCTAAATGCCCTACTTATTTAGCTCCCGCAATGGATCTAGATATGTGGGCTCACCCGGCTACACAACAAAATGTTCAACGCTTACAACGTTTCGGCAATAGCCTTATCCCACCGAAAAATGGAGAATTGGCCAGTGGCTTGATTGGCGAAGGCCGGTTGGCAGAACCGGAAGAAATAATTGATTTCCTAGAAAAAGACTTTTCTGCCAACAATACAACTACCAGTAGGGTATCCCGCCTTCCTTTAGCTGGCAAAAAGGTTCTCGTTACAGCCGGACCAACCTATGAGGCGATTGACCCCGTTCGATTTATTGGCAACCATAGTAGCGGAAAGATGGGCTATGCCTTAGCAGAAACCCTATATGAGCTTGGCGCGGAAGTAACATTAATAAGTGGCCCTACTAGTTTGGAAATAACCAACGAAGTTCGCAAAGTAGCAGTAGTAACAGCGAAAGAAATGCTAGAGGCGTGTGTCGCCGCATTTGCGACCGCTGATATTACTATTATGAGTGCTGCCGTAGCTGATTATACCCCTGAGCAGGTGGCCACACAAAAAATCAAAAAAAACGACGACCATTTAACGTTAAACCTTACAAAAACAACAGACATATTAGCCACCTTGGGAGCGGCTAAAAGAGCTGATCAACTTTTAGTGGGTTTCGCTTTGGAAACCAATAATGAGCTTGCGCAGGCGCAGGCGAAACTTGAAAAAAAGAATCTGGATTTTATTGTGCTCAATTCCATGCAGGATAAAGGGGCAGGCTTTGCTGGTGATGAGAACAAAATCACCATTATAAATCGCAATAAAGAACAAATTAATTTTCCGCTGAAGTCTAAAAAAGAAGTTGCTAAGGATATTTGTAATTATATATTGAGCATTCAGTATTAAGTACTTAGCATTAAGATTTACGCAACCCACACGCTAGATAGGAGATTTGAGATGTCGTGGTACTGATTAAGTAGTTGAGTTATAAAGTAGTTAAAGCGTTATACAGGAAGCTTTGTGCTTTTCACTTTAAGCTTTTCGCTCGATGAGAATAGGCCATTGCGCACTCATCACTTAAGAACGTCTTGACACTAAATTATTACTTGCTACTTAATCTCCAAATAACTACCTTTGATTAGCGTACTTAGTACACTGGCTAAATTAATTACGATAAATTATAAACATACAATGCTAAAAAATCAATTTCTTATTGCCGTCCTGATCATGGGTACAGCAGCATCTACGCTAGCGCAGGAAAAAATGAAACCAGAAGATACCGAAGTTTGGGAACCAGTTCCACCAGTTGTTGAAACGCCGATTAACCAAGCGCCAGCTGACGCTGTGGTATTATTTGATGGTACAAATCTAAATGCCTGGGAGTTGCAAAACAATCCTGGCCAACCTGCTAATTGGACGGTTAGCGATGGGGTGCTTACGGTAAATAAAAAGGCTGGCAATATCTGGACTAAGCAAAAATTTAGCAGCTACCAGTTGCACTTGGAATATCGTATACCACAAGATATAGCTGGGGAAGGACAAGCTAGAGGTAACAGTGGTTTATTTGTAGCAGCCATAGGAAAAGGTGATGAAGGCTATGAGTTGCAGATTTTAGATTCGTATAATAATAAAACCTATGTAAATGGCCAATTGGGCTCTGTATACAAACAAAAAATACCCTTAGCCAACCCAGCTAGAAAACCAGGTGAATGGCAAACATATGATGTAATATGGACAGCTCCAACATTTAAAACTGATGGAACTGTAGAAACTCCGGCTCGTGTTACTGCTATTATTAATGGCGTACTGGTACAGAATAATGTAGAACTCATTGGAGGCACGCAATATATTGGTAAACCTAGCTACAAAGCACATGGCCCTGCTCCTATTATGCTTCAGGCACATGGCGATCCAAGCAAACCCATTAGTTTTAAGAATATCTGGGTAAGACCGCTATAGATTTGCCGTCGTTATTTCGATAGCAAAAGACTCAAATGCCGCTTGGCATTTGAGTCTTTTGCTTTATATAGGTCCTCAAAAAAACTTAAGCCCTTATAACCTGAGTTCGGTTATTTTCTGCAATAAACCTGCGCAAAGATGCCTTGCCTAAGATTACTATTAAATTTCTGAGCTAATAAAGAATAATCGAACGCAGGTTTATACGTTCGTGGCAACTAATTACGTTCTAGTAGCAGTAAAATTATATCTTTGCCAAAACGCAAAACCCACAGGTTTCATTAACTGGCGGATTCCGTTAGCTTAGGCTCCCTGGTTATGTGGGTATTAGGCCACTAAAAAACAACAATAAATGAACGTTATAAAGAGTTATTTCTCGTTTTTTTTTATTATAACTATCGCTGTCTCCAGCTCCCCAGCGAATGCCCAACAGCATGACTGGGAAAATGAAAAGGTTTTTGAAATCAACAGGGAACCAGCACATGCTACAGCAATTCCTTTTGACAATGAACAACTGGCAATAGCCGGTATTGATTCTAACTCTTCTTATTATAAAAGTCTAAATGGTTTATGGAAGTTCAATTGGGTAAAAAGCCCTAATGAAAGACCAAAGGAATTTTATAAAAAAGGGTTTAATGACAGTAAATGGAACGAGCTAGTGGTACCGGCTACCTGGGAAACACAGGGATATGGAACGCCCATTTATACCAATATTACCTACCCGTTTAAGGTTGACCCTCCTAAGATCATGAAGCCGGTAGATACTTCTTGGACTAAAAGCAAAGAACCTAACCCGGTAGGTTCTTACAGGCGTAAATTTACTGTCCCGGCTGATTGGAACGACAAGCAGCTATTTTTAAATTTTGATGGTGTACAAAGTGCTTTTTACGTATGGATAAATGGCGAAAAGGTAGGCTACAGCGAAGATAGCATGACTGGCGCAAGCTTCGATATCACTGATTTCGTTGTGCCTGGCAAAAGCAATGTAATAGCAATAGAGGTGTATAAATGGAGCGATGGTAGTTACCTGGAAGATCAAGACATGTTTAGGGTTGCTGGCATACAACGTAGTGTTTATTTAACGGCTACACCGAAATTACATGTACGCGATTTCTTCTTAAAAGCTGATCTTGCTAATGACTTTACCTCGGCTAATTTTATAGTGGATGCTTGGTTAAAAAACTATGGAAAAGGAGCAGACGCTGCCGGCAGCTTATCGGTAAAATTACTAGATGCCAATGGTAAGGAAGTAGCTTTTTCTACCGCTATGGAGGAAAAAATTAACCGTAAAATTAGTCTCGGCGGTCTTTTTGGAAAAAAAGAAGAGGAGGATTTACATCAGCTCCAAGCTACCGTACAAGAGCCTCACTTATGGTCTGCAGAGACGCCATATCTGTATACAGCATTAGTTACCTTGAAGGATAAGGATGGAGCGGTAACGGAGGTATTATCTGCCAAATTTGGCTTCCGTAAGGTTGAAATTAAAAACAGTAGGTTGTTTGTAAATGGTACACCGGTTTTATTAAAGGGTGTAAACCGACATGAAACCCACCCTAAATTTGGCAAGGCCATACCTTATGAAAGTATGTTGGAAGATATCATGCTCATGAAGCAGCACAATATCAACACCGTGCGCACCTCACATTACCCTAATGATCCGAGATGGTATAAACTATGTGATGAATATGGTTTATACGTTATTGATGAGGCTAACCTGGAAACCCACGGTGCCGATGAAAGTTTAGGTAACAGCATGAGCTGGCGCCCCGCCTATCTGGCCCGCCATACCCGTATGGTACAACGCGACAAGAATCACCCATCGATCATTATATGGTCTTTAGGAAATGAATCTTGGGGACAGGCGAACTTTAAAGCTGCACGCCAGGCAGTACTGGCTTTGGACACCTCGCGCCCTATTCATTTTCAAAGCTACAACGAGGTGGCAGATATTGAATCTACGATGTACCCTTCTGTAGCCAGTCTGCTGAAAAGTGGCCAGACAGTTAGCACAAAGCCTTTTTTGATGTGCGAATATGGACACGCCATGGGAAATGCCATAGGAAACTTAAAAGAATATTGGGACGTAATAGAAAATCACCCTCGCCTTATAGGCGGCTGTATCTGGGAGTGGGTTGACCATGGCTTAAATAAACAAATACCCGGTGCTGCACCTAATCAAACTTATTTTGCTTATGGTGGCGATTTCGGTGATAAACCGAATGATGGAAATTTCGTTATGGATGGTATTTTAACACCTGATAGAAAACCAACGGCCAAGTTGGAAGAGGTTAAAAAAGTGTACCAATATGTAGGCATGAAGCCTGCCAACCTTTTACAGGGAATCGTAAATGTAAAAAATAAATATGCTTTTTTAAATCTGAATAATTTTGTACTTGATTGGGTATTAACGGAGGATGGAAAAGAAATACAGCGAGGAACCTTACCAACTTTAGATCTGCCAGCCGGCGATAGTACCTTAGTAAGCATACCGTTGCAGCAACCTACTTTACAAGCTGGTGCTAACTACTACCTACAGCTGAACGTACGCTCTACCAAGGATGAACTTTGGGCGCCAAAGGGTTTGACCGTTGCTACAGAGCAGTTTAAAATGCCATACCGCACAGCAAACAGTGTCAATTACTTGGAAAGCGTAGCTTCGCTTCCTGATATTGTTGTACTGCGTAAAGAGGATGAACTTACTCTAATTGGCAAGGATTTTCATGTTGCTTTTAACCGTAATACAGGAAATATATCTTCTTTGGCTTATAATAACAATCAATTGATTGAGGGTACTGATAACGGCCCCAAACTTAATATTTACCGTGCAAGTCTGGATAATGATAGGGAGAAAGACTGGGGGCAACCTATTGCTTGGGAGAAAGAAGGATATGATTCGCTAGCTTTTACCGTTAATACATTCGAAGTTAATCAAGCGAGTCCAAAATCAGTTCAAATTACGGCTGACGTGCTCGCCCGTACGCATACCGATTATCAAGTGCATATGAATCTGGTATATACCGTATATGGAAATGGTGTGATCCATGTAACAGCTTATCTTAATCCCGATAGGGAAGGACTGCCATTGGCACGCTTAGGTTTTAGTATGGCTTTAACCGCAGGTAACAATCAGGTAGAGTGGCTGGGACGCGGTCCGTTTGAGAATTATGCCGACCGAAAAGACGCAGCTGCAATTGGCCGTTACCAAAATACAGTAGAAAATATGTATGCGCATTATATGCGGCCACAGAGCATGGGCAACCGCGAAGATACCAAATGGGTCAAAATTACCAATGCTAATAACCAGGGTTTAGTGATTGCGGCTGATGATAAATTTGGCTTTAGCACCTTAAATTATACTGAGCAGGATTTACACCGCGCGAAGCATCCTTTTGAGCTGCAAAAGAGACCGGAAACTATCTTGAATATCGACTATGCGCAGCGTGGATTGGGTAATGGCAGCTGTGGCCCCATTACATTACCGCAATATGAAGTAAAAAAGGAACCTACAAATTTCAGCTATACCATTTTGCCTTACGCGCCAGATAAAGGCGATGTAGCGGCCTATGTTAGGCAGTACTAGTAGTAAGCAATACGACAACTTAACAACTCTTACTACTCAACAACTATCACGTCCTTTGAGTTGTGAGTTGCGTGTTGCGAGCCTGTCGGTCGCATTAGCTAATCGGTTAATCATCACATTGGCTAATTAACTACTGTTTACTCAAAATAGTTCAGCGTATTAAACCCACCTTTTTTAAGGTATTCTTCTTTACGCATGAGCTGAAGATCTGCTGTGACCATATCGGCTACCAGTGCTTCTAGATCGTATTTTGGTTTCCAGCCCAACTTTTGCTGTGCTTTAGAGGCATCGCCAATTAGCAAATCTACTTCTGTCGGGCGGAAATACATTGGATCTACTTTCACCACCGTTTGTCCGAATTTTAGCAATGAAGCATCTATACCCAATGCAGATAGCCGTTGCTCATCAATGTCGATAATTACGCCTTTTTCCTGTTCGTTTTTTCCACTAAATTCTACTTCTATCCCTATCTCGGCAAAACTCATCCGGACAAAATCTCTTACCGTAGTAGTTACTCCGGTAGCAATTACATAATCCTCTGCCTGTTCTTGCTGTAATATCAGCCACATGGCCTCCACATAATCTTTGGCATGTCCCCAATCGCGTTGGGCAGAGAGGTTACCAAGGTATAGTTTACCTTGTAAACCTAAAGCTATTTTACAAACCGCACGGGTTATTTTACGGGTTACAAAGGTTTCGCCCCGGATTGGGCTCTCATGATTGAACAAAATGCCATTACAGGCATACATGTTATAAGCCTCCCGATAATTTACGGTAATCCAATAAGCGTATAATTTAGCTACAGCATAGGGCGAGCGTGGATAAAAGGGGGTTTCTTCGTTTTGGGGCACGGCTTGTACCAGTCCATATAATTCGGACGTTGATGCCTGATAGATACGGCATTTCTCCGTCATTCCCAATAACCTTACAGCTTCCAGTATACGCAACATACCCAAGCCGTCGGCATTTGCAGTATATTCCGGTGTATCAAAACTTACCTTAACATGGCTCTGCGCTGCTAAGTTATAGATTTCATCGGGCTGGGTTTCTTGAACCAAACGGATAAGGTTAGTAGAGTCGGTTAAATCACCATAATGCAATTTGAATTTCGGGTCAGCTTCATGAGAATCTTGGTATAAATGATCTATGCGATCTGTATTGAAAAGCGAACTCCGCCTTTTAACGCCATGCACAGTGTATCCCTTTTTTAATAAAAATTCGGCCAAATAGGCCCCGTCCTGTCCCGTTATTCCTGTTATTAATGCTGTTTTCATCTATTTATTTTCTCTTTAGCAGCTGATGAGAGCTCGATGTAAATAATCATTTCGCTGTGTGTCTATATTATTATTTACATCTCGGTTTCATATCATTTTCGCTCGCTACTTTCCGTCCGAAACTACTTAACTATTATTAAACTTAACTATTTACCTAATCACTACTTAACCAAACGCAATAAATACTCCCCATAGCCACTTTTAACAAGCGGTTGTGCTAAGTTTCTAATGTGCTCTGCTGTAATAAACTTCATCCGGTAGGCTACTTCTTCAATACAACCGATTTTTAGTCCTTGACGTTCTTCTATTACCTGCACAAATTGTCCGGCTTGCATTAAGGAATCGATAGTACCGGTATCCAACCAAGCTGTACCTCTACTAAAAACTCCTACTTTTAGTTTTCCCTGCTCTAAATATATTTTATTAACATCAGTAATTTCATATTCGCCTCTCGCTGATGGTTTGATTTGCTTGGCTATGGAGACTACCGAATTATCATAAAAATAAATACCTGGAACAGCATAGTTTGATTTGGGTTCTTTGGGCTTTTCTTCAATGGATAAGACCTTTTTATCATCATCAAATGTTACCACACCATACCGCTCGGGATCAGAAACAGGATAAGCAAATACTACTCCACCATCCGGATTGACGTTCTGTTGTAGCAATCTGGATAAACCATCACTATAGAAGATATTGTCCCCCAGGATAAGCGCAACCTTATCGTTGCCTATAAACGACTCCCCTATAACAAAAGCCTGGGCCAATCCATTTGGTTCTTCTTGTGCTGCATAAGAAAACTTACAGCCAAGCTGTGTCCCATCGCCCAATAATTTTTTGAAACTGGGCAAATCGTGCGGTGTGGAAATAATCAGTATTTCGTTTATACCTGCCAACATCAGCGTGGAAAGAGGATAATAAATCATAGGTTTATCGTATACGGGCATCAACTGCTTGCTTACGGCTAGTGTTAATGGATGTAAACGGGTGCCCGACCCTCCTGCTAAAATTATACCCTTCATTCGACGATTTTTAATAAAAAGAATTTACTTTCTATATATTATGTATTAAGCAATAAAATTTAATTCTTTTTTTGTTAAAATATTTTAATTCTACGCGTAAAAGTATTAATTTTTTACTACATCTCCCTATGGATATTGCCTACGCGAATTAGTAAAAATGAAAACAAGCCTTATATTTACCAGTATATAAGTGATAAATGATAAAAAATATAATTTTTGATTTCGGTGGCGTATTGGTTGATTGGAATCCGCGTTATCTATACCGCCAGTTATTTGATAACGAAGCGGAGATGGAGGACTTTTTAACAAAGGTATGTACGAGTGATTGGAATGAACAACAAGACGAAGGGCGGTCATTGGCCGAAGGAACGAAAGCGCTCAGCAGCTGCTACCCAGACAAAGCAGCGTTGATTGAAGCATATTATAGGAGATGGGAAGAGATGTTGGGCGGAGTTATAGCAGAAACCGTAGCGATACTTCAAACATTGAAAAACAGTGGTCAATATCAATTATATGGTTTAACCAACTGGTCGGCAGAAACCTTTCCGATTGCTTTAAAAAAATTTGAGTTTTTTGAGCTCTTTGACGGTATAGTGGTTTCGGGAATCGAAAAGATGAGAAAACCGGATGCGACATTTTTCCAACTTTTATTAGACAGGTACTCGCTCCAGGCAAATGAGTGTTTATTTATAGACGATAACCCACGAAATACCGCCGCAGCCTTGGAATTTGGCATCCCCAGTATTACGTTTGAAAACGCGGAAGGGTTATGGAGAACATTAAAATTAAGGGGCTTGTTGTAAACAAGCCTACCTTCCTATTCGCGTTACCAGCCAAATAATAATAGCGACAACTACAATCACTAAAAATATTCCCACATATACACCGCCTTTAAAAACACCTGCAATAAAATCGCAACTGCTAATGGTTGTTAGTAGCAGCATAGCCGCTGGCCAGGTAATAAATCTTGATCTGTTCATAATATCTCTTTTTCTTAAAACTATCGGGAACGTAAAAAGTTTGTTGATATGATAAAAGGAAGGTTTTCTATAGACAATTTTTTTAAAAATTGGTTCCCTTTTCTTCCGCAGAAAGCAAAGACTCATCGCTTGGAACTTTGCTAGAGCGGTAGTGCATCCCATTACATACCGCTATCGGTACGGCGGCTTTTGAACAGAACGAAGAGCCGTTGCGAACATCCCCCAGCCGTTCCGAAGAACGCCAATGGCATAGGCTTGCGCCGGTAGCAATAGGCAGGCAATATGCCTATTGTTGGTTCTTAAGCGAATCATACGAGATTAAGCAAAAGACGAACGAAGGGTGGCATCGTATGGTGGATTGGCTCCTTTTGCGTATAGGCATATTTATTGGCCACGAATTGCAGCAGAGCAAGCCCGCCGAAGCACCTTGCTAATGGGTGCTTCCAAGTAGGAAAAGTCGGCTACAAATCATAAAATTGCTTAAGTTTGTTAAATGGACTGCTATAAACAGAAAATTGCCTTAACGAATGTTCGTTTCTTTGCTTACCATGGCTATTATCCGGAAGAACAGCTTTTGGGAAATGAGTTTTTTTTAGACCTTATTTGTACGCTTCATCATATCACGGGTAAAGGTGACAATTTAGCAAACACCGTAAATTACGAGGCACTCTATGAGATTATGGCGGACGAAATGGCAAGGCCTAAAAAATTATTAGAAACCGTTGTTGAAAATATACTAACTACCGTTAAGGATAACTTTACTGAAATTCGTGCAATTGAAATAACGTTAAAAAAAAGCAATCCGCCTTTCGGTGGTGATATCGCAACAGCGGAGGTGAGTCTTTCTTGGGAGCGAGAATAAGCGTAAATTAGCTAACGATTGCTTGTGCCATCGATAACTGAAGCATCATAGCCAAAAGCTTATTGCCAATAATAATAAAATATGCGCAATACAATAACACCTACTGTTCTCTATTTATTTAAGCAAGCAATAGATGAAAAGCGATTGATCGTTGATCTCGATAGTATGGAACGTTATGCCCATGACGAAACGGAAGATCTTTGCTTCTATCCTGAGGTAGTTGCCTTACCCGAATCTCCGGAAGAAATTGCAGCGCTCCTAAAAATATGTAATGAGCATAAAATTCCGGTAACCCCCAGAGGCGCAGGTACCGGTTTATCCGGAGGTTCTCTGGCTACCCAAGGCGGACTGATGATAGCCATGGAGCGTATGAACCGGATCCTGGAAATTGATGAAGACAACTTACAGGCTACCGTTGAGCCCGGTGTAATCACAGAAGTACTTATGGATGCTGTTGCAGCAAAGGGATTACTTTATCCTATTGATCCGGCCAGTAAAGGCTCTTGCTTTATTGGTGGCAATATTGCGCATGGCAGCGGCGGGCCACGCGTAGTGAAGTATGGCACTATAAGAGAGTATGTATTAAATCTGCAAGTAGTGCTTGCTAGCGGCGAGATAATCTGGACGGGTGCCAATACATTAAAATATGCCTCGGGCTATAATTTAACGCAATTATTTATTGGAGCGGAAGGGACATTAGGCATTGTTTGTAAGGCTGTTTTAAAATTGATTCCGAAACCTAAACAAAACTTAGTGCTGCTGGTTTCCTTTCGGTCTAACGAAGAAGCTTGTAAGGCCGTTAGTGCCATTTTTAAAAAAAACATTGTGCCTTCAGCATTGGAATTTATGGAGCGACGGGGGGTGGTGTGGGTTATGGAATATGATCATATTCCCTTTAATCTGCTACCCGAAATGGAAGCATTCTTATTGATTGAAGTAGATGGTAACAGCATGGATGAGTTGTTATTACAATGCGATGAAATTAACGAAGTGCTGGAAGCTAATAATTGTATAGATGTTCTGCTAGCAGATACTGTAAATCAGAAAGACGCACTGTGGCAGCTACGCCGTACCATACCTCTATCTGTAAAAGCCAATTCTATATACAAGGAGGAAGATACTGTTGTTCCGCGTGCAGCGTTGCCTGCTTTGATTAAGGGTATTAAAGATATTGGTGTACGGTATGGTTTTGAATCGGTATGCTATGGCCATGCCGGCGACGGAAATTTACATGTAAATATTATTAAAGGAACGATGAGTGATGATGACTGGCAGTATAAATTGAAAGCAGGAATTAAGGAGATATTCGAACTGACCATCCTTCTCGGCGGCACAATCTCCGGTGAACACGGCATTGGGCTGGTACAACGCGAATATATGCCTTTAAAATATTCGTCTCTCCATCTCGAGTTGATGCGCGGCATTAAAAGCGTATTCGACCCTAACAATATTATGAATGCGGGAAAGATATTTTGACGAGCTGTTAATGTTGAACGATGGGTATTTAAATATTTTTGACTATTGATATTTTTTCATAAAGTATCAAGAGGTAAGCCACAAGCCTGCCTGCGGTAGGCAGGTATCAAGACTTCTTTAGTAATTTTGGCTTTAAGCTTTCCGCTTTTTTACTTTTTACTTTTTACTTTTTAAAATAAATGCACAAAACCTTGATTTTAGCGACCATGTTAGCCGCGGGCACAGTGAAGGCCCAACAGCCCCTAACGCCAGAATTGCTCTGGAAGCTCGGCAGAGTATCTGCCGAAACAATTACGCCGGATGGCAAATATGCAGTATATGGCGTAACATATTATAATTTAGAAGAAAACAATAGTGAGCGCAACCTCTACAGCATACCGCTAAGTGGCGGTGAGACGCAACAATTAACACAGACACCCGGTAGCGAATCTGTTGTGCATATCGATGCTGTTAACGGAAATCTAATATATTTAAACAAGGGGCAATTATGGCTTTTGGAAAAGGGTACGGGAACCCCGCAACAACTTACAAAGCCGGATGGTGCATTAAGTAATGTCAAATTCTCACCAAACGGAAAATATATATTATTTTCAAAAGATGTGCCTTTAAAAGCGGTGCAGAGTGCAGATAAATACCAAGACTTAAAGAAGTCTAATGCCTATATTTTTGATGATTTAAACTATAGGCATTGGGATACTTGGTTTGATGGAAAATTTTCGCATGTTTTTTATGCTACTTATGCCGACGGGGTAATGGGGGATCCCATTGACATTATGCAAAACGAGCCCTATTTTACACCGCAACAACCTTTTGGCGGTGTGGAAGATATGATTTGGAGTCCAGACAGTAAGCAGATTATCTACGTTTGTAAAAAGAAATTTGGCGCAGCCTATGCCATTAGTACCAATACCGACTTATATGCTTATACATTAAGCACCAAACGGACAACTAATCTTACCGAGGGTATGATGGGCTACGATGTTGCGCCAAGCTATAGTGACGATATGGGCTTTATGGCTTGGCTGAGCATGGCTGAAGATGGTTACGAATCAGCTAAAAATGATATTATAGTGCGCAACCTTAAAACGACCACAGCCTACAATTTAACAAAAGATTGGGACGAAACCATCTTGAGCTACCAATGGAGTAAAGACGGATCTCGCATTTGGTTTACAGCAGCTAAAGACGGAACAATACAGCTGTTTGAAATTAAACTCCAAAAGGAACTTGGGAAAGTTGGACCGAAACAGATAAAACAACTCACCAAAGGCGATTTTGATATTACTGCCATAAACGGGCAGCAGGGCGACAAGCTATTGCTTACACGTACGGATATGAATCACGCCGCTGAATTGTATATATTTGATACGAAATCTAATGCGCTAAAACAACTCACTGACGTAAATAAAACGATAAATGGTACTTTAGCACAAAGTAAAGTAGTAGGCAGGACAACCAAAGCTACCGATGGCAAAGATTTATTCTCATGGGTCATCTATCCGCCAGACTTTGACCCGGCTAAAAAATACCCTACGTTATTATATTGCCAGGGTGGGCCACAATCTCCACTAACTCAATTCTACTCTTTCCGTTGGAATATGCAGTTAATAGCGGCTCAAGGTTATATCATAATTGCTCCCAACCGGCGAGGCATGCCTGGTCATGGGGTAGAATGGAACAGAGAAATAAGTGGCGACTGGGGCGGGCAACCTATTCAAGATTATTTAAGTGCAATAGATGATCTGGCTAAAGAATCTTATGTAGACAATGATCGGCTAGGGGCAATAGGCGCTAGTTATGGTGGCTACTCTGTCTATATGCTTGCCGGGGTACACGAAGATAGGTTTAAAACTTTTATAGCCCACGACGGCTTATTTGATACCCGCAGTTGGTATGGAACTACTGAAGAGCTGTTTTTTGCCAATAAAGAGCTTGGCGGATCGTATTGGCAAAAAAATCCGCCGGAAGGCTATACTAAATTTAATCCCATTACATTTGCAGCCCAATGGCACACGCCTATATTAGTTGTACAGGGAGGAAGAGATTTCAGGGTAGGCATTGAGCAAGGCTTAGGAGCCTTTCAACTTGCGCAATTAAAAGGCATAAAGAGCAGATTGCTTTATCTACCTGATGAAAACCATTGGGTATTAAAACCTCAAAATGCCCTAGTATGGCAGAGGGAATTCTTCAATTGGCTGAAGGAGACGCTGTAGGTGGTTAAATAGTAATAGTAGTTGAATAGTGATAGTAGGCAAATACCTTACTACTTCTCTATTCAACTACTTAACTATTCCTTAAAATAACTTTTCAGGATATACCCCATTGGCTACCAATTTCGATATATTTTCCTGCACAATAGGCTTGTCTTCTTTATAAGTAACGCCGAACCAAACCTCTGAGGTTGGAATGACTTTAAAGGTCGCATGTCCTGATTTAATAAGCTGATCTGCCACTAATGGAATAAAGAACTCAGACTTTGGATTGTGTTGATTGGCTTCCACAAAATCAATAAACATTTGTTTACTTGCTTCAAAAATGGCAGGAGTAAAACCCCAGAAATTCATTGAAACGCGTGTGTTCTTTGAAATTTCCGTTTCAACCTCGTTTTCTTCATAAAACACTTTCCGTTCGCCATCAACTTCTTTGAAATAAACCTTGGTACGTTCATTAATCTCCGTCATGTCGCCTTCATCGTTTACAACACAAACTCCTCTCGATACGGTACCATATTCTGATAACGTTTTATCTATTTGATACCCCATCAGTGAGAACTTATCATCACGGACTTCGGAAGTTAAAAATTTTGCCATCTTATCGAAGGCTTCGTAACCATAAAAATCGTCTGCATTGATTACACAGAAAGGCTCGTTGATTTGCGCATGCGCTTCAAGTACCGCATGTGCGGTACCCCAAGGCTTAGCACGTTCTATGTCCTTATTGATGCCATATTTACGTATATCTGCGCCCTGGAAAATATAGTCTGTTTCGATTTTACCCTGTAATTTAGGTTCAAAGATAGCTTTAAATGCATCAGCAAATTCTTCGCGGATGATAAAGCTCACTTTACCGAACCCTGCTTTAATAGCATCGTAAATTGAATAATCGATAATTGTTTCGCCATTTGGGCCGAAGGCATCTATCTGCTTCATACTTCCATAACGGCTGGCCATACCTGCTGCTAAAATTAGTAGGGTGGGTTTCATTCTTTCTTTATTTATTTTAAAATGATCTGTTAATTCTTCTTCTTTTTGCTAATGAGTGCCGCAATAACCGCAGTTCCTAGCTTGGCCAAAAACTTTATCCCTTCGCGCCCTAAAGTTCTGGTAGCACTCTTTGTCATCGCCTCTATTGGCGTTTCACGCGCACTACTTCGTGAAGGCTTTTTAGAGGTCGCATTTTCTTCGCTTATTTTTCTATTAGCGCTTCGCGCCGACAAGATATCATCAGCGCTTTTAATATTTATGGTATCTTTATACTTCGCATATATTGCCGATTGCTGTACCAATGCATTATAGGTTGCTTGATCTAATGGCCCCATAACCGCTCTTGGCGGGATGAGATGCGTAGCAACAACTTCTGTAGGAATACCCTTATCATTTAAAACAGTAATCAGGGCCTGTCCGGTACCCAAACTGGTTAACACCCGATCTATTTGGTAAAAATCTGAATGTGGATATGTTTTTACAGTTTTTCTTAATGCTTCTGCGTCATTTGGTGTAAATGCTCTTAAGGCATGCTGTACACGGTTACCCAATTGTCCTAATACGGTATCTGGCACGTCTGTAGCAGCTTGTGTGCAAAAAAACACACCTATTCCTTTAGACCGTATTAACCGAATAATCTGCTCGATTTTGCTCAAAAATGTTTTAGATGCGCCATTAAAGAGCAGATGGGCCTCGTCAAAAAAGAAAATCAGCTTAGGCTTGTCAGGATCGCCAACTTCTGGCATCTTCTCAAAAAGTTGCGATAATAAGCTTAGCAGAAATGTAGAAAACAGCAAGGGCTGATCTTGAACATCGGCTATATTTAATAGACTGATAACACCTTTGCCATCTATCCGCTCAAAAAGATCGTCAATAATTAAAGCCGGTTCACCAAAAATATGCCCAACACCTTGTTGTTCTAAAGCGACAACCTTACGCAATATCGTTGTAGAAGTGGAAGTGCTTATTTTACCATAATCATCTTTTATTTCGAGAGCGCCTTCATCGGAGGTTAAGTAATTCAATAACTTCTTAAGGTCTTCCAAGTCAACCACAGGTAGAGCTTGGTCTTCAGCATATTTAAATAGCACTGAAAGCACACCCGTTTGGGTATCGTTCAAATCGAGTACTCGCGCTAACAGGACAGGACCAAACCCATCCACCCTTATACGCATAGGAGCCCCCAACTGGCCTGAAAGTGAATAAAGAGCGATTGGAAAACCTGCCGGAATAAAAGGTTTACCAAGTGCCTCGCCGCGCTCTTCCAAAGCAGCGTTACTTTGTCCAGGTTCATATAAGCCCGACAAGTCTCCTTTTACATCCAACATGAAAACAGGCACATTGGCATCAGAAAGCTGTTCCGCAATCAGCTGAAGTGTTCTGGTCTTACCTGTCCCTGTGGCTCCGGCGATAAGGCCATGCCTATTCATCATCTTTAAAGCTAGATTGACCTCTGCTTGTGCTATAACTTCTCCATCCAAGATACCTGCTCCAAGATAAATACTTTCGCCTTTTGGCTTATAAGATGTTGTAATTCTATCTATAAATAGTTCTTGTTCGGCCATATATATCAGTTTAAGCTGATGTAAATTACATAATTAACCAGTATATACAAAATAAACACAATTTACCGTGCAATAATTATTCCGATTATTGAAAACTAAGCATACTATTTAACAGTTTATACATAAAGAGCAAAAACCAATAAAAAAGCCGCCAATGTATGTAAACATTAGCGGCCTTCTCTTACGCGATATTATTAAAAGTATTTATTTTTTATCGTCATCTTTTACTTCTTCGAAGTCTACATCCGTAACCTCGTCTGCCGGATTGCCTTCTCCTTGTGAAGCGTCTCCTTGAGGGGCACCTTGCGCACCGGCTTCTTGCGAAGCTTTATACATCTCTTCAGAGGCAGCGTTCCAAGCAGCTTGTAACTCGGTTTGTGCGGTTTCCATAGCATCGAAGTCTTTAGCTGTATGTGCTTCTTTCAATTTAGTCAATCCACTTTCGATAACTGCTTTCTTATCGGCACTTATCTTATCACCATACTCTTTAAGTTGTTTCTCCGTAGAGAATATTAGCGCATCAGCAGCATTCAGTTTTTCAACTTCTTCCTTTGCTTTTCTATCAGCATCAGCATTCGCTTCTGCGTCTGCTTTCATTTTCTTGATTTCTTCATCACTTAAACCAGAAGAGGCTTCGATTCGGATTTTCTGTTCCTTACCAGTGGCTTTATCCTTTGCAGACACATGTAAGATACCATTAGCATCGATGTCAAATGTAACCTCGATCTGAGGCACACCACGAGGAGCTGCCGGGATTCCGTCTAAATGAAAACGGCCAATGGTACGGTTTTGTGCTGCCATAGGACGCTCTCCTTGCAAAATATGAATTTCTACCGACGGTTGATTATCTGAAGCTGTAGAAAATGTTTCTGATTTCTTGGTTGGGATAGTAGTGTTAGACTCAATTAATTTTGTCATCACACCACCCATGGTTTCGATACCAAGTGATAAAGGTGTAACATCAAGTAATAATACATCTTTTACTTCACCAGTTAAAACACCACCTTGTATAGCAGCACCTAGAGCTACCACTTCGTCTGGATTTACACCTTTAGAAGGTTCTTTACCAAAGAAATTTTTAACCGCTTCTTGTACTGCAGGAATACGGGTAGAACCACCTACAAGAATAATTTCATCGATATCACTTGCGGAAAGTCCGGCATTTTTTAAAGCTGATTTACATGGATCAATAGTACGCTTTATTAAATCCGCTGCCAACGACTCGAATTTTGCACGACTTAAATTGCGTACTAAGTGTTTAGGGCCGGTTGCATCTGCAGTGATATAGGGCAAATTGATCTCGGTTGAAGAAGCACTTGAAAGCTCTATTTTTGCTTTCTCTGCGGCTTCTTTCAAGCGTTGTAAAGCCATAGCGTCTTTACTTAAATCTAAACCTCCATTATCGTTTTTGAATTCTTCTACTAACCAATCGATAATTACCTGATCAAAGTCATCACCACCTAAGTGTGTATCGCCATCTGTAGATTTCACTTCAAACACGCCGTCGCCTAACTCAAGAACAGACACATCATGTGTACCTCCACCGCAGTCAAACACCGCAATTTTCATATCCTTGTGCGCCTTATCTAAGCCATAAGCCAAAGCAGCAGCTGTAGGTTCATTGATAATCCGTTTAACAGTTAGACCTGCTATTTCACCGGCTTCTTTTGTTGCCTGACGTTCAGCATCGTTAAAATATGCCGGAACGGTAATAACGGCCTCATTTACTTCTTGTCCTAAAAAGTCTTCAGCTGTTTTTTTCATTTTCTGCAAAATCATAGCAGAAAGTTCCTGAGGAGTATACTTACGATCACCGATCTCAACACGGGGCGTATTGTTATCTCCTTTTACAACCTTATAGGGAACACGTGATGCTTCTGTTGTAACTTCATCATAAGTTCTTCCCATAAACCTTTTTATGGAGTACACTGTTTTTTGAGGATTGGTAATAGCTTGCCGTTTAGCAGGGTCTCCCACCTTACGTTCACCATTATCTACAAAACCTATAATTGAAGGGGTGGTACGTTTTCCTTCGTTGTTTGCTATAACTACCGGCTCGTTACCTTCCATTACAGCAACGCAAGAGTTGGTAGTACCTAAGTCAATTCCAATAATTTTAGACATATCTTATTTGTTTATTTTTTACTATTTGCTTGTACAATTTTATTTATCAATGCTTGTGCCAACATGTCCTTTAAGACATAATGTCAGGCAAAAAAAAGCCAATCGTAACCTCACGATTGGCCAACAACAAACACATGAAAAACTTTTGCTTCCTGCACAAAAATGTAGAGATTAAAATAATATACCAATACCCCCTAATAGGTATTTTAGCTTAGTCAATTGCTAAAAGCTCTTCTAAATAATGTTTCTTTATACCAAAAAATGTCTTTGTTTGCTTAATCTGCAATAATAGTTCTTCCTTTCTACGGGGAGACGGCGTCTGAGACTTAACGCCTGCAATCAGTACATTTTTAGGTGTATGTGCGTCCGAAATAAACTCAAACACTTTGGTCTTATATCCGAAATACTCTAAAATCAATGCTCTTAGGCCATCTGTCAACATTTCAGCCTGCCGCTCTAAAAAAATGCCAAAACGTGTAAGGACACTTACTTCATTCACTACTTTTCCCTCTTCTAGCTCACGCCTAATTTGCTTATGGCAGCAAGGGGCAACAACGATTAAACTGGCTTTAGCGCTAATTCCCTTATAAATGGCATCATCTGTGGCAGTGTCACAAGCATGTAATGCAACTAATAAATCTAAATGATCTTCATGATAATCCGCAATCGTGCCCTCCACAAATTTAAGCATATGGAAATTTGAGTTTCGTGCTACCTGATTACACAATTCTACCAGGTCTTTTCTAAATTCTACTCCCGTAACCTTTACTTGATCTTGCTTTAATTCGTTTTTTAAATAATCGTATAGTGCAAATGTCAGGTAACCTTTACCTGAGCCCATATCTGCTACTTGCTGTATATTAGCTATACCTGCTTCAGCAATTAAGGGGCGAAGTAGCTCTATATAATGGTTAATCTGTTTAAACTTATGTTGAGCATTTTTATACACCTGCCCTTTCACGTCGGTAATATGAAGTGCTTGAAGATAAAATTTATTTCCGTCTGATTTTATTAAGCGTTGCTTTTTCTTATCATGGCCGAGTGATGGCTTTTCTATGATAGACGGTTCCTTTTGATGAAGCTTATATTTTCCGTTACGTCCCGCTTCTAACGTATAGTCTTTTTCTGTAGTGAAGAGGTTAGCTACCTTAAATCCATTTTCTAAATAGTTCTTGATAAGCGTTAGTCCCTCTGATACATCTATGTTCTTCACGAGGTCACGTGTTTTGAATCTCAGGGTGAAACTTAGTTTAGGCACCCTTTTTACGAGTATCAACCGAACATAAATATTTTTTAGTGCCTCTTCGTTACCTTGATAATTTCCAAGCGACAGCTTTACAAAGGAATTCTCTTGAATGCTGGTTGCAAGCAATATGATTAATTGTTCTAATGGTTCCGTAGCTAGCATAAGTCTAATAAATAAACTATTTCGATATAAAATAAAAAATCCCCTTTTTTAAAAAAGGGGATGCATGATATTTTTCTGAAAAATCAGGAAAGACTACTTATTCCTCTTCTTCTTTTGATTCTTTGGCTTTAGCCTTTTTCTTAGGTGCTTTTTCTTTAGCTTCTGCCTCAGGCGCAGCGGCTTCTGCTTCTTCAGGTGCAGCTTCCGCTTCAGCAACGGCCGCAGGAACTACCGTTTCATTTGCGGGTGCTGTTGTTTCTTCAACCGAAGCGGCTTCCTGTTCAGTATTTTCGCCAGCTGGAGCTGCAGATTTTTTCTTAGCACCACGACGGCGTGTCGTTTTCTTCTCTACCTTAGCTTCACCCTGAGCATAGATCTCGTTATAATCCACTAATTCAATCAACGCAATCTCCGCATTATCACCAGGACGATTAGCCAACTTAATAATACGTGTATATCCGCCAGGGCGATTAGCCACTTTCTCTGAAATTTCGCGGAACAGAATAGTTACCGCTTCTTTATCCTTTACATAGCTAAATACCGTACGACGAGAATGCGTAGTGTCGCTCTTTGATTTTGTAATTAGCGGTTCAACATAAGTACGTAAAGCTTTTGCTTTAGCCAATGTTGTGGTAATGCGCTTATGCTTGATAAGCGAAACAGCCATGTTAGACAATAAGGCCTTGCGATGGCTATCTGTGCGGCCTAAGTGATTGATTTTTTTTCCGTGTCTCATTTTGTTTTGTTTTGTGCATACCGTTCTAGCTTAATTCAAAAGCTGAAAATTTAAAAGTTAACCTACCTACCGAAGGCAGGAATTAAAAACACCTTTATAGTTCACCATTCATATGGCACAAAGGAATCCGTTCCTAATTCATTTAATGTCCGTACCGAAGTGAAAACTAATATAACGTACGGCACGCAGACATCTTTTTTCCTTTTTCCTTTTTACTTTTTACTTTGCAAGAGGAATTATGCAACAGGTCGCTTAAATATTATATACTTATTCTTCGTCGAGTTTATATTTCGATAAATTCATACCAAAAGATAAACCTTTAGATTTCACTAATTCTTGAATTTCCGTTAATGATTTTTTACCGAAGTTTCTAAATTTGAGCATATCTGCCACATCATAAGAAACTAATTCGGCCAAACTGCGAATATCAGCAGCTTTCAAACAGTTCAAAGCGCGTACTGAAAGATCAAGATCTACTAATTCTGTTTTCAAGATTTTACGCATATGCAAAATCTCCTCATCAACTTCTTTTGTTTCTTCTTTAGTTTGAGATTCCAATAAAATGTTCTCATCAGAAAATAACATAAAGTGATGGATCAGGATTTTAGCAGCTTCTTTCAACGCGTCCTCAGGATGGATGGAACCATCGGTAGAAATATCCAACAAAAGTTTCTCGTAATCTGTTTTCTGCTCTACACGGAAGTTCTCAATAGTGTATTTTACATTCTTGATGGGAGTGTAGATAGAATCTATTGCAATTACTCCTACTGCTGCATCGGCAACTTTGTTCTCTTCAGCATTGACATAACCACGGCCTTTATTTACGGTAAGCTCGACCTCTAAGGTAACCGAGTTTTCCATATTACAAATAACCAAATCAGGGTTCAGTACAGTGAAGTTATTAGAGTGATTAGTAATATCTCCGGCTTTAAAGTGATCTTGGCCGTTGATAACTACAAAAATCTTTTCTGAATCTCCCGACTCACCTGTTTTCTTAAACCGAACTTGTTTAAGGTTTAAGATGATCTCCGTAACATCTTCCACTACTCCTGTAATGGTAGAAAATTCATGAGAAACGCCAGAGAAACGAACAGAGGTAATTGCATACCCCTCTAACGAAGACAACAAAATACGGCGTAGAGCATTACCTATGGTTACACCGAAACCCGGCTCCAACGGACGAAATTCAAACGTCCCGTCAAAATCCGTGGATTTTTGCATAATAACTTTATCCGGTTTCTGAAATGCTAAGATTGCCATTTATTTCTAATTAATTGTTTGATTGAAATGATTGCTGTATACAACAGGTAAGTAACCAACCCACATGGTTTTTACTTACCCGCTCTTAAAACTATTTAGAATACAACTCTACGATTAACTGTTCCTTAATATTTTCTGGAATCTCATCGCGGCTTGGATAATTAAGAAACTTACCTGTAAGTTCATTAGCATCCCATTCTAACCAGCTATATTTATTTAGTTTTCTACCGGCAACTGAAGCTGATATGATTTCCAACGTTTTTGAACGCTCTCTAACGGCAATTATATCGCCTGGGCGAACGCTGTAAGAAGGAATATTTACCACTTCTCCGTTAACGGTGATATGTTTGTGTCCTACTAATTGACGAGCACCTGATCTAGTTGGTGCAATACCTAAACGAAAAACTGCATTATCTAAACGAGCTTCCAAAAACCGAAGCAGATTTTCACCGGTAATACCTTCTTTGGAAGCAGCTTTAACAAATAGGTTAGCAAATTGACGTTCTAATACACCATAAGTGTATTTAGCTTTTTGCTTTTCTTGCAACTGAATAGCATATTCAGATTGCTTACCACGACGTTTTGAAACACCGTGCATGCCCGGAGGATAATTTTTACGCTCTAATGCCTTATCAGGGCCAAAAATCGGTTCTCTAAATCTACGGGCTATTTTGGACTTTGGTCCGGTATATCTTGCCATTTTTTCTCTTTTAAAGTATCTTCTAGCCCAAGGCTAGGGAATCTTAGCTTTAAAACTAATTACCTAATTAAACTCTTCTCCTTTTTGGTGGACGACAACCATTATGCGGAAGCGGTGTAATATCTCTAATTGAAGTCACCTCAATCCCTTGAGTTTGCAAAGTACGGATAGCAGACTCACGTCCAGCTCCTGGGCCTTTGACAAAAACTTCAACTTTACGCAAACCTAAATCATGAGCAACTTTACCACAGTCACCTGCAGCTTGAGCGGCAGCATAAGGAGTGTTCTTTTTAGAACCTTTAAATCCCATCTTACCAGCTGAGGACCAAGAAATAGTTTGTCCTTGGTTATTGGTTAAAGTTACAATAATATTATTAAAGGTTGCATTGATATGAGCCTGACCAACAGGTTCTATCACCACAATACGCTTTTTGGTTACTTTTTTACTTTTAGCCATTGTATTGTATCAATTATTATTTAGTAGCTTTTTTCTTGTTAGCAACAGTTTTACGTTTTCCTTTACGGGTACGTGAATTATTCTTAGTACGTTGCCCACGAAGCGGTAATCCTTTACGATGGCGTAAACCACGGTAACAGCCAATATCCATTAAGCGCTTAATGTTAAGCTGTACTTCAGAACGTAACGCACCCTCAACTTTAATACGATCGTTGATGATGGTACGAATTGCGGTTAACTGATCATCTGTCCACTCTTGTACTTTAGTATCTTCGCTGATACCAGCTTCAGCTAAAATGCTTTTAGCTGTTGAAAGCCCGACACCAAAGATATAAGTAAGTCCGATTACTCCTCTTTTGTTTTTTGGTAAATCTATACCTGCGATCCTTGCCATATTACATATTACGGTTAAAAGGCTTAAGGCTTAAGGTGTAAGCAACAAAGAAAAACCTTCCGCCTTTTACCTTATACCTATTTACCTTTAAATTACTATCCTTGACGTTGTTTAAACTTAGGATTCTTTTTGTTAATTACAAACACTTTGCCTTTGCGGCGAATGATTTTACAATCAGCGCTACGCTTTTTGATAGATGCTCTAACTTTCATCTTTTATAATTTATTCGTTATTACCTGTTTTAGACTGCTTTAACACTCAAACTATTAATCCAGATCGCAATTATGGCTTAATCTCTCCATCAACGTGTCGAGAAGCCATATACCAATTTACTACTTATACCTATAGGTGATTCTACCTTTTGATAAATCGTAAGGAGACATCTCTAGTTTCACCCGATCTCCTGGCAGTATCTTTATATAATGCATGCGCATCTTTCCCGAAATATGGGCAATTATTTCATGTCCGTTTTCTAACTCAACCCGAAACATTGCGTTTGATAATGCTTCCTTAATGATGCCGTCTTGTTCAATAGAGGCTTGTTTAGCCATATGTTATTGATTATTATGTATTTATAAACCCTGCATAAACAGGGATGCAAAGTTAAAAATAAAAATGCTGATTATCAACCTTTTTTGCTTAAAACTTCTTCTATATAAGAAAATGTTGTCAAAACATCAGGCTGTCCTTTGTCAATGGAAACCGTATGCTCGTAGTGAGCAGAGGGTTTCGCATCAATAGTACTTACCGTCCAACCATCATCCCAGAATTTGACTCCAGCCTTTCCAAGATTGATCATAGGCTCTATGGCAATCACCATGCCACGCTCTAATTTGGTACCTTTACCGCGTTGTCCATAGTTTGGCACCTCTGGTTTCTCATGCAGATTAATGCCAACACCATGCCCCACCAATTCCTTTACAATGCCATAATCATATGCTCTCACATGTTCTTGGATTGCAAAAGAAATATCGCCTACACGTTTACCAACCACTGCTTGTTCTACGCCTTTTCCAAGACTATCTTTGGTTACCTGTAACAACTGGGCTATTTCCGAAGAAACTTCGCCTACAGCGAATGTATAAGCCGAATCACTGATATAACCATTCAACACTACACCGCCGTCTACGCTGATGATATCACCTTCCCGCAGTTCATATGCACTAGGAAAACCATGAACGATCTGATCATTTACAGAAATACACAAAGAATAGGGAAAACCGTTATAGTTTAGGAAAGCTGGAGTACCACCATTATCCTGTATAAAGGTATATGCCAATTTATCAAGATCGATGGTCTGTACTCCCGGCTTAATTGCCTTTGCTATTTCACCTAATGTCCGGGATAGGACATCGGCACTTTTACGAATTTGCGCGATCTCTTCTGCAGACTTATAAATCAATTTTGACATGCTTCAACTTATATTGTTGGATCTGCAACCCCGCCTGAAATTGCTGTAGTACGTCCTTTAACACGACCGGTTTTCATTAAACCATCATAGTGGCGCATTAATAAATGGCTTTCGATTTGCTGAAGCGTATCTAACACAACTCCTACCAAGATTAGCAACGAGGTACCACCATAAAAATGGGCAAACTGACTATTAACGCCTAACAAACTTGCAACAGCAGGTAGAATAGCCACAATAGCTAGAAAAATGGACCCTGGTAAAGTAATTTTGGAAATAACATTATCAATATAACTACTGGTAGCTAATCCTGGTTTTACTCCTGGTATAAATCCGCCATTTTTCTTCATGTCGTCTGCCATCTGTTGAGGGTTAACCATAATTGCTGTATAGAAAAATGTAAACGCAATAATCAAAAAAGCGAAAGTTACATTATATGCCACAGAAGTAAAGTTGCTCAATGAAGTCAAAAATGACGACTGGAGATTGGGGAAAAATTGCGCCAAAGTAGTCGGCACAAACATGATGGCTTGCGCAAAAATAATGGGCATTACACCAGCAGAGTTAACTTTTAGAGGGATGTACTGCCGCACGCCACCGTACTGTTTATTACCAACAATTTTCTTTGCGTACTGCACGGGAATTTTACGAACACCTTGTACAATAAGAATGGTAAAAACAACAACAAAAAAAAGTGCTGCTATTTCGATAATAAACGGTATTAAACCACCATGTCCATCCATTCTAGAAGCCCATTCACTCAACATACCACTTGGCAATTGAGCAATGATACCTACCATAATAATCAATGAAATACCATTACCAATACCCTTATCGGTAATTTTCTCTCCCAGCCACATCACAAACATTGTTCCGGCGGTGAGGATAAACGTACCTAAAATAGTAAAGTAAGGCTCTGCAATTGAACCAAGTCTAACGTCGGGGCTAATCTGCGACCTTAAATATGCAACGGCTTGAACAAGCGTGATAGCAAGTGTTAAGTAACGGGTAATTTGAGTCATCTTTTTCCGACCACTTTCTCCTTCTTTCTGTAGTTTTTGGAAATAAGGGATAGCAATCCCTAAAAGTTGTACTACAATTGAGGCAGAAATATAGGGCATTACCCCTAATGCAAATATTGCAGAGCGGGAAAACGATCCTCCAGCAAACATATTAAGCAAACCCAATATACCTTCCTTAGCTTCTTGATGAAGGGCATTTGGGTCTACTCCGGGCAATACGATGTGAGAACCTATACGGTAAATTAAAAGAAATAGAAGCGTATTTAAAATACGCGTTCTCAAATCTTCAATTTTCCAGATATTGGTTAAGGTTGTGATTAGCTTCTTCATTTAATTAAAGTTTTACGATCGAACCGCCCGCTGCTTCAATTTGTTTTTGTGCAGTAGCAGAGAATGCATGTGCTTTAACTTCTAATTTTGATTTTAGTTCCCCGCGGCCCAATATTTTCACTACGTCTCTTTTAGAAACCAAGCCATGGACTTTTAATGCTTCGAAATCGACTACAGTTAAATTATACTTATCGGCCAAATTTTGTAATACATCTAGATTAACGCCTACATACTCTACCCGGTTAGGATTTTTGAAACCAACTTTAGGGAGACGTCTTTGAAGTGGCATCTGACCACCTTCGAAGCCAATTTTAGTACTGTGCCCCGAACGTGATCCTGCACCCTTATGCCCACGGGTTGAGGTACCTCCACGTCCTGATCCGGTACCACGGCCAATACGTTTTCTGCTTTTTACTGAACCTGCTGCAGGTTTAAGATTTGATAAGTTCATGATAATATAAACCCTTGTTTATGTTCCCCCTTCGCTTTCACTAATCAGGGAGAACGATTAAAAATATAAAATTATTCCCTTAGAAACTGTCATCCCAAAAACGAAAGAGCTAAAGGGATGACAATCTATGAAAATAATTTTAAACTATAAACTCTCTATAGCTACTAAATGATTAACTTTCCTAACCATACCTATAATGGCAGGTGTAGCTTCGACTTCTACAGACCTATTTAACTTAGTTAAACCAAGCGCCTGCATAGTTCTTTTCTGGCGTTCACTTCTGTCGATAACGCTCTTGATCTGTGTGATTTTAATTTTCGCCATAATGCTTATCCGTTAAATACTTTATTTAAATCAACACCGCGGTTTTGGGCCACTGTATAAGCATCACGCATTTTAGTTAATGCGTCAATAGTAGCTTTAACCACATTATGAGGGTTAGAAGATCCGGTAGACTTAGCTAATACGTCGGTAATACCCGCACTCTCCAATACCGCGCGCATTGCACCACCAGCAAGAACTCCTGTTCCGTGTACAGCCGGTTTAATCAAAACCGAGCCTCCCGAATATTTTCCTAACTGCGCATGTGGCACCGTACCTTTGATAATAGGAACTTTTACTAAGTTCTTTTTAGCATCATCAACACCCTTAGCGATAGCTTCGGTAACCTCTTTAGCTTTTCCTAAACCAAAGCCTACTACACCATTCTCATCACCTACCACTACGATTGCTGAAAAACTAAAAGTACGACCCCCTTTAGTAACTTTAGCAACACGTTGAATGCTAACCAAGCGGTCTTTTAACTCGATCTCACTTGATTTTACTCTTTTAATATTATTTACTGACATCTCTCTTTTTAATTAAAAGTCTAAACCGCCTTCACGTGCACCATCTGCCAACGATTTAACGCGTCCATGGTACAAATAACCGTTACGGTCAAAAACTACTTGGTTAATTCCTGCTGCTTTAGCTTTTTCGGCAATTAACTTGCCTACAGCCTTAGACTGCTCGATCTTAGTGCCATCAGCACTGAAATCTTTTGATGAAGAGGATGCGGAAACTAAGGTTTTACCAGTAACATCATCGATAACCTGTACATAGATACCTTTATTGCTTCTAAATACCGAAAGACGAGGACGTGCTGTAGAACCAGTCAAACGTTTTCTGATCCCTTTTTTGATTCGCTCTCTGCGAGATAATTTACTTCCTGCCATGATGATTATTTTTTAGCTGATTTACCTGCTTTTCTTCTTAATACTTCACCAGCAAACTTGATACCTTTTCCTTTGTAAGGTTCTGGCGCACGTAACGAACGGATTTTCGCCGCTACCTGTCCAATCAGTTGCTTATCTATTGATTCCAACGTAATCGTTGGGCTTTTACCTTTTTCGGAAGTCGTAGTTACTTTAACTTCTTTAGGCAACACCATAACAATGTGGTGCGAATAACCTAAAACTAAATCCAACGTGCTTCCTTGATGGCTGGCACGATAACCTACACCAACTAGCTCTTGCGTGGTTTTGTACCCTTCTGTTACGCCGATTATCATATTATTGATAAGCGACCTGTACAAACCATGTAAAGACTTGTGGATTTTACTTTCGGTAGGACGTGTAATAACTACATGACCATCTTCTTGAGAAACAGTAATAGCTGAATCTACTTGTTGTGTTAATTCACCCTTAGGGCCTTTTACTGTTACAAGATTTTTATCTGAAACGGTAATTGTTACTCCAGCCGGGATAGCGATAGGCGCTTTTCCAATTCTTGACATTGTGCGTTTTCCTCCTGATTAATAAACGTAACATAAAACTTCGCCACCAATGTTTAGGTTTTTTGCTTCCTTATCCGTCATCACTCCATTTGAAGTAGACAAGATCGCAATACCTAATCCATTTAATACACGTGGCATAGTTTCAACACCTGCATACTTTCTTAAACCTGGTTTACTCACACGGGTCAATGTGCGAATAGCAGGAACTTTAGTTATAGGATGATATTTCAAGGCGATTTTTATCGTTCCTTGAACATTTTTATCCTCAAACTTGTAGTTCGCAATGTAACCTTTGTCAAAAAGAACCTTAGTAATTTCCTTTTTAAGGTTTGATGCAGGAATTTCAACAACCCTGTGGTTGGCCTTAACGGCATTCCTTACTCGTGTAAGGTAATCTGCTATTG
>Ga0182736_1000498_pt1 | contig 58897 bp, 60 predicted proteins | sample eDN5th30CKraftBY_FD_128882 | JGI IMG/M metagenome (GOLD analysis project Ga0182736, IMG submission 128882) | Enriched backyard soil microbial communities from Emeryville, California, USA - eDNA 5th pass 30_C Kraft BY (version 2) (version 2) | ecosystem: Environmental > Terrestrial > Soil >... | reverse complement strand
CGTGTCGCCCACGACGCGCACGGCGCGGGCGTTCGGCGCCCATACCGAGAAGACGGTGCCGCCGTCGACGGGGTGGGCACCGAGGTGGTCGGCGAGGTCGAGGTGGCGACCGGCGTTGAAGAGGTGGAGGTCGAGGTCGCCGAGCAGCGAACGGACGGCGGTGTCGGAGGGCGTGCCAGAGGCCCTGCCAGTCCTCGCTGTCGAAGTCGACGTTGTAGATGTCCTGGTACTTCTTGGGCGGGTTCTCGGCGTACTTGAGCGTGCCGTCGGGCCGGCGGAAGAACCACTCGGGGTGCTCGGTCAGCCAGGGATGGTCCGCGGAGCACTGGATGGCGAGGTCGAGGGCGATCTCGAGGCCCAGCTCCCGGGCATCGGCGACGAGCGCGTCGAAGTCGTCGATCGTGCCGAGGTCGGGGTGGATGGCGGTGTGGCCGCCGGTGTCGGCGCCGATCGCCCAGGGGCTGCCGGGATCGTCGGGACCGGCGGTGAGGCTGTTGTTCGGGCCCTTGCGGTTGGTCCGGCCGATCGGGTGCACCGGCGGGAGGTAGAGCACGTCGAAGCCCAGCTCGGCGATGGCGGGCAGCCGGCGGCGCACCCCGGCGAGGCCGCCCCACGACCGGGGGAACAGCTCGTACCAGGCACCGCAGCGGGCGACCTCCGGGTCGACCACGATCTGGTTCGCCGGTTCCCAGGTGAGGGCCCGCTTGAGGTCGGGGTGGTGCTCGGCGGCCGCGACGGTCTCGGGGGCGAGCGCCGCGGTGGTGCGCTCGACGAGGGGGCGGTCGGCGTCGCGGACGACGTCGGCGGCGCCGGCCAGCAGGCGGCGCACCGAGCCCTTCGCCCGTTCGGCGGCGGCGTCGAGAAGCCCGGCTCCCTCTGCCAGCACGCTGCCCAGGTCCTCCTCGCCGGCTTCGAGCCGACGGGCCAGCTCGCGCTGCCAGGTCTCGTAGCGGTCGGGCCAGGCCCGCACCGTCCAGGTCCAGGTGCCGAGCTGGTCGAGGGGGAGGTCGGCCTCCCAGCGGTCGGGGTGCGCGGGATCGGTGCTGCGGTGCATGGCCAGCTCGACCCAGCGGCCGCCGTCGGGGGCCTTCCACCGCAGCGCGGCACGCACCGCTTCGTGGCCGTCGTGCAGGGCGTCGGCGGTGATGTGGACGGTGTCGCCGATCGTCCGCTTGAGCGGATGATCACCCTCGACGGTGGGCGTGACCTGCAGGATCCGCACCCGTGCCGGCGGCTTCGACGGGAGCGGGCGGGCGTGGTGCGCACGCCGCTTGTGCTTCTTCTTCGTCTGCGGGGTCTTGGTCGCGGTCGTCGGGCCACCCATGAGGCCCACTACCCGGTGGCGCGGGGTCGAAAACGGCGGCGCCGCGACCAGGGGCGCTGCTCCGGGCCCGCGACGGGAACGGGCCCGGAGCCCGCCGCTACTTGTCGAGCGCCTCGGCCAGCTCGTCCTTGGTCATGGACGACCGCCCGGGCACGTCGGCTTCCTTCGCCTGCTCGTACAGCTCGTCCTTGGTGAGGTCGCCGACCTCGGCGACCGGCTTGACCTGCTCCTCGAGCTGCTCGGGGTCGAGCGTCGCGAGCTGCGATGCCGCCTTCGCACGCAGCTCGGGGAAGAGCTCCTCCTCCTCTTCGCTCACGTGGTGGTCGATGCCCTTCTCCAGGACGTCGACCGCCGCCTCGAACGCGCCCTCCTCCAGGCGCTCCTTCACCGAGGCCAGGGCGGTGCGGGTGAGGGTGTGCTCGTCGGTGGCGTCCTCGGAGTCCTCCTTGCCGATGTGCTCGGCGATGAGCGGGTACAAGAAGCGCTCCTCGACCGCCATGTGGACGGCCAGGGCGTCCTCGATCTCGCCGTAGAGCCGGTCGCGCTCGTCGCCGGGCTCGGTCTCCTTGATCTGGCCGATCAGCCGCTCGACCTTGCGGTGCTCTTCGATGAGGTGGTCCAGGACGTCCATCGGGGTCTCCTTGCGGGATGGTGGGTGGTGGATGGGTCGGTGGTTCGGCCGGGCGGTCAGTCCGCACCGGTGTGGTGGTGGGGGGCGTGCACCGGCTTGGACTCCGACGAGCCCTGCTGGCGCAGGTACACGGACAGCACGACGATCGACGCGACGGCCGGGAACTCGGCGCGCGGGTCGGCGGTGCTGTGGGTCAGGTCGTCGACGGGGTGGTGGATCGCAGACATCACGGCTCTCGCACGTCGGGGCGGCACCTGGCGTTTCCCCCGCCGCCGACGCCCCAAACCCGGGCCGGTGGGTACCGGGCGGGCCAGCGGGCAGTGCCGGGGCATGGTGCCGACGACGGTGGACGAGGCCGCGATCCGCGAGCGGTTCGACGCGTGCGCGCTCGGCACCGTCGGGCTGGAGGAGGAGGCGTTCGTCGTCGACGCCCGTTCGCTCGAGCCCGTGCCCGAAGCCGCCCTGGTGGTGGGCCGCGCCGCCGATCCCTGCATCAAGCTCGAGCTGCCCGCCTGCCAGCTGGAGCTGGCCACGTCGCCTGCGGCGACGCCGGCCGACGCGCTCGCCCAGCTGCGCGTCCTGCGGGAGCGGGCGCTGCTGGCGTGCGGGTCCGACCTGGCCCTCGTGGCCGCGGCCGTGCACCCCACCGCGCCCGTCGATGGCGCGCCGCTGGCCCGGTCCACCCACCACCGCGCCCTCGCCCGGCGCTACGGATCAGTAGCGGCCAGGCAGACCCTCGGCGCCCTGCAGGTGCACGTGGCCGTGGGCGACGCCGATGTCGCGCTCGCGGTGCACAACGCCCTGCGCAGCCACCTGCCCGAGCTCGCGGCCCTGGCCGCCGCCGCCCCGTTCCACGACGGCTGCGACACCGGTCTGGCCTCGGTGCGGCCCCTGATCGCGTGCCAGCTGCCCCGCCAGGGCGTGCCGCCGCCCATCGCCAGCTGGGCCGACCTCGTCGACGACCTGCACTGGGGAGCGGCCAGCGGATCGGTGCCGGAGGTGGGCTGGTGGTGGTGGGAGCTGCGGCCCCACCTCGCCTACGGGACGCTCGAGGTGCGCGTCCCCGACGTGCAGCCCACGTGCCGGGGCGCTGAGGGTGTGGCCACCACCGTCCACGCCCTGGTCGCCCACCTCGCGGCCCGGGCCCGCGACGGCGAGCCGCTCCCGGTGGACCCGACCTGGCGCATCGCGGAGAACCGCTGGCAGGCGCTGAGCCGCGGCCTCGACGGCGAGCTGGCCGACCTCCGGACCGGCGAGCGGACGCCCGCCCGGCGCGTCGTGCACCAGCTCCTCGACGCCGTCGAGCCGCACAGCGCAGCCGGTCTCGACGCGGCGCGCGAGCTGCTCGAGGCGAATGCGGCCGAGCACCTGCGCCGGATCGGCGTCGCCGGCGCGGCCCGCTGGCTCGCCGAGCGGTACCCGCCCTGATCCGCCGGGCCGGCCGTTTGGCCCGCGCCGGCCGGGTGCAGTGCGCCGGACATGAAGCTGCAGACCCTGCCCGGGGTGTTCCCGCCGCGCTCGGACTCCTGGGTCCTGGCCGACACCGTCGGCGCCGAGCCCCTCGGGGGCGGCCGCAGCCTGGACCTGTGCACCGGGAGCGGCATCGCGGCGGTCGCCGCCGCCATGGTGGGTGCCGAGGCCACGGCGGTCGACGTCTCCCGGCGGGCGCTGGCGTGCGCCTGGTACAACGCCCGCCGCAACGGCACCCGGGTCCGCGTGCGCCACGGGAACCTGTTCGAGCCCGTAGGCGCCGAGCGCTTCGACCTCATCTCGGTCAACCCGCCCTACGTCCCGTGCGGCAGCGACCAGCTGCCCGATCGGGGGCCGCAGCGGGCGTGGGAGGCCGGGCTCGATGGCCGCACGCTCCTCGACGAGATCTGCGACCACGCCATCGACCACCTGCGGCCGCACGGTGCGCTGCTGGTGGTGCACTCGGCGCTGATCGGCGAGGAGGAGACGCTGCACCGGTTGGCGGCCAGCGGCCTCGACCCCGCCGTCGTGGTCCGCCGCCGCGGACCCCTCGGCCCGCTGATGCGCGCCCAGCAGCGCGCCGGCCGGATCCCGTCGACCGTCGACCACGAGGACGTCGTCATCATCCGAGGCGTCCGCCGCACCTGAGGGCGAGCCCCCGGGGCGGGGACCTGAGGCGCTCCACCGGTTCGCGGAGGCCGGGCCGGGCAGGGCGCACCGCGACGGTCCAGGCGCAGCGGCCGCGCCGCCGCGCTGCGGCGGCGCCCACTGACGACGAGGCGCCCCCTGACCCGGTCAGACCGAGACGCTGGCGCGCAGGCGGCGGAGGATGCTGGCCAGCATGCGGGACACCTGCATCTGGCTGACGCCCCGCTCCTCGGCGATCGAGCTCTGCGACCGCTCGTCGAGGAAGTAGCAGCGGAGCAGCTCGCGGTCCTCGGGGTCGAGGGTGGCGATCGCTGCGGCCGCCACCATGCGGTCGTCGGCGCCCGCGAGGCGCCGGTCGTCGAGCCCGAGCTGGTCGACCAGTCGCAGCTCGTCACCCACCACCGCGTCGAGCGAGCGGGCGTCGCGGGCGTGCACCGCCTCCTGCGCGAGGAGCACGTCGTCGACCGACATCGACAGCGCCTCGGCCAGCTCCGTCGTGGTCGGAGCGCGGCCGCGCTCGACCATCAGGCGGTCGACGACGGCCCGCTCGGCGACGGCGTAGTCGTGCACCCGGCGCGGGACCCGCACCAGCCAGCCGTGGTCGCGGTAGTGGCGGCGCAGCGCACCGAGGATGGTCGGCGTCGCGAACGCCGGGAACGGGATGCCCCGGGTCGGGTCGAAGCGCTGGAGCGCCACGACCAGCGCCTCGAGCGCGATCTGGTCGAGGTCCTCGTGGGGCTCGTTGCTGCGGTGCAGCCGGTTGGCGAGCGAGCGGGCGTACCGCTCGTACTCCTGCACCAGCCGTCCGAGGGCCTCGGGGTCCTTCCGGCGGAACACCAGGACGTGGTCGAGCCACACCTCCGGTTCGACCGCCGGGGTCCCGGCGGCGCCGTCGATCCGCGTCCGGGGGACGGTCCGCTTGGCCCACCGCACGTCGGCGGTGCTCGCCGCCGACCAGCGGCTCCGAGCGGCGGTTCCTCGTCCGTGGCGGGTGGCCTCGAACGCATCGACCCCTGCTCCTGCCCCGACCGCACCGGCTGCTGCCGTCGCGCCCCTCATGGCGCGACCGTCAACGGTGTCGTCGGGTACGCATCGCGCTCCCGATCCATGGGCATGCCCTACTTGCCTCGCCGGATCGATCAGATCCGTGGCTGCGGGCCGACTCTGCTGGACCCGCATCCTCCGTACCCGAACCGACTCGGGCCGATACCGCGCCCTCGGCCGCGACGCGGCCGCCCGGGTCACCGAGGCGGGTCGTGGGGGCTCCGGAACCGTTCGCTCGTGTGGACCGGGGCCGGGGGGAGGTCGTCGCGCCGGGTGCCGGCGGGGACGTCCCCGTCGGCCCGCTCGTCGACCCAGACGTCGTCGCGGTCGCGCAGGTCGATGTCGGCGTCACGCTGGCGCTCCTGCTCGGCGGCGACCGTGGGGTCCGCGGCGATGCGCCGGTCTCGGGCCTCGTCCTCCAGGTCGGCCTGGCGGCGGGCGTCGGCGGCCGGCCCGATGTCGGGGTCGGCCGCCCGGGTGGCGAGGCGGGTGTGCCACCGCTCGCCGAGCATGCCCCCGAGCACGCTGCCGATGAGGATGGCGGCGATCGACAGGATCGCGCCGGCGATCGACACGCCGCTCACCTGGTCCCAGTTGGTGGGGACGCCGATGCTGCGGAGGTTCGAGCGGATGGCGGCGTCGTCGGTGAGCGCCGCCACGACGCCGCCGGCGATGGCGCCGGTGACCAGGGCGGCGACGAACACGAGGACGCCGTGGAGGATGCCCGCCCGCCGGGCCATGCGGCCGGCGACGTAGCCGCCGAACAGGTAGGCGACGAGCAGGGTGACGGCGGCGGCCAAGGCGGCGACCGCTCCGCTCCCGGTCCAGTCGTTGGTGCGGAACTCGGTGTCGACGTTCGCCGACGACAAGACGGACCCGACGATGGCGGCGACCACGGCGAACGTGCCGTAGGCGGTGATGAGCCCGGCCAGGATGCTGATCCACGAGATGCGGCCGAAGCCGGCCTCGTCGACGATCTCCTTGTGCACGCGACCGGCACGGGGGGTGGACCGGGCCATGGCGACCTCCTCGGGTGGGTGCCCGCCGCGGCGAGCCGGACGGACAGGGCGATCACGCGGCCCCTGCCCCGGCGGCTCGCCGCCAAACGCTTCCGCGGCCGACCTGCGCCGGGCCGGCGCGTTTCCGATGGGCGGTGCAGGGAAGGAGGTCTCGATGGAGCACCCGATCGTCTCGAGGACCCCGTGGACCTGCCTCCGACCAGCACGCCGCTCTGGGAGCGGCCGTCCGCCCGCTACCCGCCGCTCGCCGAGGACCGCGAGGCGGACGTGGTCGTGGTCGGCGCCGGGATCGCCGGGCTGACCACGGCCGCGCTGCTCGCCGAGGCCGGTCGGGATGTGGTCGTCCTCGAGGCGCGCACCGTCGGCTCGGGCACGAGCGGACGCACGACGGCGAAGGCGTCAGCGCTCCAGGGCACCCGCTACCAGCAGATCGCCCACGTGCACGGCCCGGACGCCGCTGCCCGCTACGCCCAGGCCCAGCTCGATGGCCTGACCTGGCTGGCGGCGCGGGCCGAAGCGGTGCCGGCGGCGCGCTGGGAGCGTCGGCCGGCGGTCACCTACGCCACCACCGCCGACGGCCGCCGCACGGTCGAGGAGGAGGCCGCCGCCGCCCGCTCGGCCGGGCTCGCCGTGGAGGAGGCCGACGCCGGCCTCCCGTTCCCCACCACCGGCGCGGTGTGGCTGGCCGACCAGGGCCAGTTCGACCCCGGTCCGTACCTGGCCGCGCTGGCCGCCGAGGTCGACGGGTCGCCCACCGGCACCGTGCACGAGGTCACCAGGGTCACCGGGGTCCACGGCAGCCGGTCGCTGCGGGTCGCCACCGAGCACGGCAGCGTCCGGGCCGGTCACGTCGTGGTCGCCACCCTGCTGCCCATCACCGACCGCGGCCTGTTCTTCGCCCGGGCCGCGCCGATGTCCTCGTACCTCGTGGCGCTCGACGTCGACGCCCCGCCGCCCACCGCCATGTACCTGAGCGCCGACGCCCCGACCCGGTCGCTGCGCACCGCACCGCACGACGGCCGCGAGGTCCTGCTCGTGGGCGGTGGCGGCCACGACACCGGCCGCGGCGCGCCGACCCTGGACCGGTACGCCGAGCTGGCGGAGTGGGGAGCCGAGCACCTCGGGGCGACCGGCGTCGTCGCCCGGTGGAGCGCGCACGACTACGTGCCGGCCGACCACCTGCCCTGGGTGGGCTCGGCGTCGGTGCTGACGCCGCACGTCCTGATCGCCACCGGCTTCGAGAAGTGGGGCATGACCATGGGCACCGCGGCCGGGCTGGCGCTCACCGACCGGATCCTCCGGCGGGAGGGCCCGTCGAGCGCGTGGATCCGCACGTTCGACCCGCGCCGCCTCGCCCCGAGCGGGTTCCTCACCGCAGCCCGGCTGAACGCCAAGGTGGCCGGCCGACTCGCGTCGGACTGGGTGCACCCGGGGGCAGATCCGGCGGCCGACGGGACCGGGCGCCGGCGGCGGGGCGGCCTGGTGCCGGTGGGCGAGGCCGAGCCGGACGGCGGGCGGGTCGACGTCGTGTGCACCCACCTGGGCGGGGTGTGCGAGTGGAACGACGGCGACCGCACCTGGGACTGCCCGCTGCACGGCTCCCGGTTCGATGCCGAGGGCGCGGTCGTGGCCGCTCCGGCGGTCCGGCCGCTGCGCCGACGGGGCGCGCCGAAGCACCCGATCTGAGCGGCGAGCGATTGGCGCCCGGGCCCGCTGGGCAGTTGAGGGCATGCGCACCTTCGGCCCCCTCCACCTGTTCTTCCACGACGACGACATCGACGACGAGCCGTGGGAGCCGTTCCTCCGTGACGACGATGCGCCGCTCGCCCCGCTTCCCGTCGCCCCGGCGGCCGAGGACGCCCCGTCGGCAGCGTGAGGGACGGTCAACCCCTTGGGTGAGCGCAACGCCCTGAACAGGCGCTTCTGGTGGCTTTGGTAGCGTCGCGACCACTCCTTGAGCCAACAGGGACCGTCGCTGATAGGGCAGGCGATGAACGATGACCGGACGGCCGATGCGATCTCCGAGATCGCCGGCCTCGTCCATGCGGACTCGAGCTTCAGCGGGACCATGTCCCGCCTCTTGGCGATGGCGCAGGAGGCCGTCCCTGCCGCCGATGCGGCCGGGTTGACGATCGTCGACGAGCACGGCCGACCAGGCACGCCCTACTACTCCGACGAGATCTCGCCCCACGTCGACGAGGCCCAGTACGCCTCCGGTCGCGGCCCCTGCCTGGACGCCTGGCGGCAGCTGCGCACCGTCCGCATCGACCGCATGGACGACGCCCGGGAGGACTACCCGGAGTTCGCCGAGACGGCCGAGCGCGCCGGCGTCTTGAGCACCCTGTCGCTGCCGGTGATGGCGCGCGGCCGAGGGGTCGGGGCGGTCAACTTCGACGCCCTCCGGGAGGCGGCGTTCACCGAGGCCGACGAGCAGTCCGCCGACGCCGTGCTCGGCCCGATCAGCGCGTCGATCGCCAACGCCACCGCCTACTGGGAAGCGCACGACCTCTCGGACCACCTGCGCGAGGCCATGGCCAGCCGGGCGATCATCGAGCAGGCCAAGGGCATCATCATGAGCTCGATGGGCTGCGACGCCGATGCCGCGTTCCAGGTCCTCCGCCAGCAGTCCCAGGCCGAGAACCGCAAGCTCCGCGAGATCGCCCAGGAGCTGGTGAACCAGCAGCACCGCTGACCCCGCCCGCACCCCCGACCCCTCCACGCCCCCTCCTCCACGCCCCCCTCCTCCACGCCCCCCTCCCCCCCCCACGAACTTCGTATGCGGGAGCACCGGAACGGGCGCTCTGCCATACGAAGTTCGTCCGGTCCGGGCGGTCCGGGCGGTCCGGGCGGGTCAGGGCTGGATGACGAGGCCCTGGCGCGGGGAGGTGGAGCCGGCGAGGGTCTCGAGCCAGGCGGCTTGCAGGCCCTCGGGGCCGGTGCTGGTCTCGACGTCGACCCAGCCCGAGACGACGGGGGCGAAGCGGGCCCAGGCTTCGGCGTGGCGCTCCTCGACGCCGTCGGGGCCCCAGTCCTCGCGCCGCTTCGTCATCTGGTCGGGGGCGAAGAAGAACGTGGGTGCGCCGCCGGGGAGGGCGTCGGTGCCGAGGTCGGGCGCGGCGTCGTGGTGCGAGGCGCCGACGACCGCCGAGTGCACCGTCTCGAGGCGCTCGTGGACCCGCCGGCGCAGGACCCCGTCGCCGGCGACGTCGACGTACACCGCCTTGACCGGGTCGATGGCGTCGACCTCGTCGTAGGTGCGGACCTCGTCGTAGCAGCCGAGGGATTCGGTGAACGCCCGGTTGGCCTCGCTGGTGAGGCCGATGCGGTGGATGCCGTCGAGGAGGAACGCCGTGCCGTACGACGTCTTGCTCGACGCGCTGCTGAGGACGACGGCGTCGGCGCCGAAGCGGTCGTGGTCGTCGATGAAGTCGGCGAGCATGAAGCTGGTCATGAACAGCGGGCGGTAGAGGACCTGGAGGTCTTCGAGCGCGGCGTCGTAGGCGGGGTCCTCGGCCGTGGTGGTCATGCGGTTGTAGGGCGCCGGCAGGTGGCTGCGGTGCGGGCTGGCGTCGCGGAAGCCGCGTGCGTCGGCCTTGCTGGGCTCGACGACCAGGTGGCTGCTCGTCGGCAGGTACCCGTAGAGCCGGGTGCCGACGGGGACCTCGGCGATGTCGCTCGCCTCGACCACGGAGAACCCCCACAGCGGCACCCGCCCCTGCGGCTTCCCGTCGAGGTCGGCCGCCGGGAAGAAGTCCCAGTACCGCATGGCGTCGCCGAACACCGCGTAGGTGACGTTGTTCGCCGTCATCCCCACGCGGTCGACGCGCAGGAGTGCCTGGCGCGCCCCGATCTCCGGCGTCGCCACCTCCGTGATGGTGGTGGAGGAGAGGTCAGATCGGTCGAAGGTCAGGTCCCAAGCCATGCGGTGGGTCTACCTCACCAACGGGTGCCTCAGTTCTGAACCAGATCTGGTCGCTCCCGGGCTCGCCCCCGGTTCAGAACGCCGGGCGTTGGGAGCGCCTCCACTTCTGAACCGGATCTGGTCGCTCGGGGACTCGTCTCCCGCTCAGAACCGGGTGACGGCAGAGCGGGGTCGCGCCGTCGACGCGACACTGGCCGCATGCACGAGGTGGGATGGCACTACGAGCGGTCCCGGGGGCGCATCGACGGGCTGCTGCGTTCGGCCGATGACGACACGTGGAACGCGCCGGTCGCCGCGTGTCCGGGATGGCGGGCGCGTGACGTGGTGGCGCACCTGCTCGGCAACACCGAGGACGCAGCAGCGGGTCGCCTGGACGGGCCACCGACCGAGGCGCAGACCCGGGACCAGGTCGACCGCCACCGCGACGACGACCCCGTCGCCCTGCTCGACGCCTGGGCCGAGGCCGGCCCGTTCGTCGCCGCCGTGGTCAGCCAGACCGAGATGTGGCCCGCTGCGATCGACGCCGTCAGCCACGAGCACGACATCCGCTCGGCGATCGGCCAGCCCGGTGGGCGCGACAACGAGTCGATCCTCGAGCTCGCCGACCTCCTCCGCCAGTTCGACCCGCCCCGCCTCCTCTCCATCGTGTTCGAGGACGAGTCCCTCGACCCGCCCGCCGACGGAACGCTCCGCCTGGAGACGACGCCGTTCGAGCTCGTCCGCCTCCGCCTCGGCCGCCGCAGCCAGGAGCAGGTCGAGGCCCTCGCCTGGTCGGACGACCCCACCGACGTCCTCCCTCACCTCTTCATCTTCGGCCCGTCCCCCACCGATCTCCTCGAGTAGCCGCGCGGGCCGACCCCTGGCCTGCCGGCGAAGCGGCGAGCACTCCGTAGTCTCTCGGGGTGGCGAAAGCGGAGCTCGAGCATCTGGTCGTGGCGGATGAGGGCGAGCTCCGGGAGTGGCTCACGGAGAACCACGAGTCGTCGGTGGGGGTGTGGCTGGCCCTCACGAAGAAGGGCGGGACCGTCACCTCGCTGACCTGGCAGCAGGCCGTCGACCAGGGCCTGTGCTTCGGGTGGATCGACGGTCAGGGCGCCAAGCGCGACGACGAGACGTCGTCGATCCGCTTCACGCCGCGAGGCCGCAAGAGCATGTGGTCGAGGCGCAACGTGGAGAACGTCGAACGGCTCGAGAAGGCCGGCCAGATGCAGTCCGGCGGGCGAGCTGCCGTCGAAGCCGCCAAGGCCGACGGCCGGTGGGAGAAGGCCTACGCGCCGGTCTCCGAAGCCGAGGTGCCCGACGACCTGGCCGCCGCCATCGCCGCCGATCCCGCCGCCCAGGCGATGCTCGAGGTCCTCACCAAGACCAACCGCTTCGCCATCATCTACCGGGTCGAGTCCGTGAAGCGCGCCGAGACGAGGGAACGCAAGATCCGCGAGATCGTCGCCATGCTCTCGAAGCACGAGACCCCCCACCCCCAGAAGGCCAAGCCGGCGAGCTGACTCGGTGACGTCAGCTGGCAGCCGGCGGCTCCATCTGAGCCTGCCGCCACTCGAGGAGGAGCTTGGCGCCGCGTCGGTACGTCTTCGCCGTTGCCGCGCTTAGGCCCATGGGCTCCAGTCGCTCGTGCTGGAACCGATCGAGCTCCTCTTCGATGTCTTCCGCACCAGGTGCCGGTGCGGTCTCCGCAGCCACCAGCACCGTGGCGGGCGCGCCCACACCGTTGCTGTCAGCATGGAGGAGCGACAGCTGCTGCCCGCTCTCTTCGGACGAGGGCCGTCCGAGTGCGGCATCGACAGCCTCCTCAGCTGACTGGATCGCACGACCTCCATGGTCAACGAGCGCTGCGTTGCCGTCGCCTTCACCCTGGCCTCGCCAGACGAGGACCGGTGAGTATCGGGCTCCGTCAGCGCGACCACATTCCGGGACCGGCATAGCAACTCGCGCACCGTCGATGGAGGCCATCAAGTCCTTAGCTGGGCCAGTGCCCAACAGCTGTCCCACGCAGATCCCTCCAGAAACGACAAGAGGCCCCCGGAGGGGCCTCTGGACCTGCGTATCGATCTGGCGCGCTTGCAGGGACTCGAACCCCGAACCTTCTGATCCGTAGTCAGATGCTCTATCCAATTGAGCTACAAGCGCAGAGCGCTGGGCGCCGGACGACCCTAGCCGGGGGTCTCCCCGCGCTTCCAACGGCTTCGGCTCGCGTCGCCCGCCCCACCCGGTCGCTCGGCTCGTCTGACCTGGCCACCACCTGCGCTCGGCAACCCGATCTGATCTGATCGTCCCCGTCGTCGGCTACCACCGGAGGAGCGGTCCATGCGGTTCATCGTGTTCGGGGCTGGGGCCATCGGGGGTGTGGTCGGGGGGCGGCTGTCCCAGGCGGGGGAGGACGTGGTGCTCATCGCCCGGGGGCCGCACCACGACGCCATCCGGGACGTCGGGCTCACTGTCGAGTGTCCAACGGGGAGCGTCACGTTGCCGGTGCCGGTCGTCGACCATCCGTCTCGGATCACGTTCACCGACGACGACGTCGTGCTGCTGGCGGTCAAGGGGCAGCACACTGCCGACGCCATCGCCGCGCTCGATGCCGCCGCCCCCGAAGGCGTGCCGGTCGTGTCGCTGCAGAACGGGGTGGAGAACGAGCGGCGGCTGCTGCGCACCTTCGCCGACGTGTACCCGGTGTGCGTGATGATGCCGGCGGCGCACCTCGATCCGGGCGCGGTCCAGGCCAGCTCCACGCCGGTCGAGGGCATCCTCGACATCGGCCGCCACCCCGACGGCATCGACGACCGGGCCGAGGCCATCGCTGCCGCCTTCCGCCGCGCCGGGTTCGACTCGGTGGCCCGACCCGACATCGCCCGGTGGAAGCGTCGCAAGCTGCTCCTCAACCTGGCCAACGCCATCGACGCGGTCTGCGGGCTCGAGGGCGCCGGGCTGGACCTCTACCTCCGGGTCCAGGACGAAGGCGTCCGTGCGCTCGACGCCGCCGGCCTCGACGTCGCCACCAAGGAGGAGGACGACGCCCGTCGCGACGGCGTATTGCACATCGAGCCCATCGACGGCCGGGAGCGGGCCGGCAGCTCCGGCTGGCAGAGCCTCCGGCGGGAATCGGGCTCGGTCGAGACCGACGACCTCAACGGCGAGATCGTCCTCCTCGGCCGCCTCTACGGCGTCCCCACCCCCGCCAACGCCCTCCTCCAGCGCCTCGCCAAGCAGTGCGCGAGGGAGCACCGCCCACCCGGCTCGATGACCCCCGAGTCCGTCCTCGCGATGCTCGACGGCGCGTAGGCGATCGCGGCCGCTGGGTCAGCGCTGGGGACCCGAGCAGGCGTCGTTCGCCTCGGCCGACTCCATCAGCTCGGTCATCACCTGCTGCTCCAGGTCGAGGTTCCGCTCGAGCTCCGTGCCGTCGACGTCAGCCCCGAGGTGGGCGTCGTGGATGCCGAGGCAGCGCATCGTCGAGCGGAACTCGTCGGCCAGGGCCTGGCGCGCCGCGGCGGGCGCCGAACGGGAGAAGGCGGCGGCATCGGACTTGAGGGGGTCCTCGCACGCGTTGCTCGGTGCCAGCTGCGGCCCGTCCGCCGGTGACGACACGAGGTACTGGAGCCCAGATCCGTCGGAGAGCGGCACCGGGCCCACGAACCCGAAGCCCTCGGCCTCGAGGCACCGCTGCGTCGACCGGTACGCGTCCCACAACCGCTCCACCTCGGGCGGCGGCGCCTCAGGGTCGATCCCGGGCACCGGGCGATCGTCGGTGATGGCCCGGTGGTCGGAGCCCTCGCCCTCCCAGGACACGAGCCGGGGAAGGGTCGACCCCGGGGAGGCGGTGGATCCGAACGCCGCAGCGGCACCCACCACGACGCCGACGACGGCGATCAGTGCGATCACCGGAGCCGCCTTCGACCTGCTCGGTTGTGGCTTCATCGGCACTCCGATCGAGGGTTGGGGAGCAGCGCTCCGACGAGGTTCCTCACGCATTGCCGTAGATGCAGTCAGCCCAGTTCGGGCAGTACTGGTGCTCGGACAGCGCCGAGCCCGAAACCCGGGCGGCAGACGCGGCGAGGACGGCGTGGCAGGTGGTGCCCGTGCCGTGGACGTCGACCGATGCCACGAGCTTCCTCATCGCCACCTCGACGTTCGGTCCGCCCTCGGTCTCGACCGTACCAACAGGATCCTGCGGTGACAAGACGTATTCGTATAGTTCCTTGTCCGGGCGGGGCACGGGCTGCGGTTGGCTGATCCAGGCATCAGGGGTACAACCGAGGGCATGCACGTCGTCGGGGTGTCGGGGAGCTTGCAGGCCCGGTCGAACACGGCGGCGGTGCTGGCGTCGATCGCCGAGCTGGTCACGCTGAAGTCGGACCGGGAGGCACCGGCGGGGGCGGCCTGCGCGTCGGCGCCGACGTTCGAGGTGTTCGCCGGCATCGAGGACCTGCCGCACTTCAACCCCGACCGCGACATCGACCCGCCGCACCCGGCCGTCGCCGCCTGGCGGTCGGCGCTCGGCGGGGCGGACGCGGTGGTCATCGCCACGCCGGAGTACGCCCACGGCTACCCGGGTGCGCTGAAGGACGCGCTCGACTGGATCGTCGGGTCGGGCGAGCTGGTGGACACGCCGGTGCTGCTAGTGACGGCGTCGGCCAGCGGCGCGGTCCGGGCGGGCGAGGCGCTGGCGCCGGTGATCGACGTCATCGCCGGCCACGTCGTCGGGCCCATCAGCATCTGGGGCGTCGGCCCGAAGGTGGCCGAGGGCCGCCTCACCGACCCCGACGACCTCGACGCCCTCGCGGCCGCGGTCGAGCTGCTCGTGTCCCTCGCCGCCTCGGCGAGGGAGCCGGATCCCTCCACCGAGGCGGCGCACGCCCGCAGCACCGGCGGCGGCACCCCGGCTCCCTCCCCGGGGGCGTGACCGGGCCGGCACCGGCACGAGCGCCCTAGCCACGAGGTCCTGCGACACCGCCACCGGCGGGTCCGGCACCGAGACCACGAATCGCCGGCGCCGGAGGGTCCACCACCACCACGACAACGCACGCGCGCCGCGACGAGCGTTTGCCCACCGCCGCGCTCGGGGAAGGGTCCAGACGTCCGCCGACCACGGCCGAGGAGGAACCATGCGACGCATCGACATCGTGAAGCGGGACCGGCGGTGGATCGGCGAAGACGGCGACGGGAACGTCGTCGCCGACGAGCCGTCCAAGGCCGAAGCCCTCGACGCCGTCCGCTCCCAGGGCACCGACGACGACCCCGTGACGGTCAAGGTCCACCTCACCGACGGCACGTTCGAGGAGGAGCGCACCTACCCCCGAGCCGTGGATCCGCAGCGATCCGCCGGGTGACCGATGGCCCGCCAGCTCCCCGACGCCGCGGCGGCAGACCTGCTCGCGCTCGCCGGCGTCGCCCTCGAGCACGACGAGCTCGCTGACGCCCTCGACACGGTCTGCCGCATCGCCGCCGGCGCCGTCCCCCACGCCGAGGGCGCCAGCCTCACGACGTTCACGCCCAAGGGGCCCGAAGCCACGGCGTCGAGCGACGTGTGGGCGACCCAGCTCGACGAGATGCAGTACGAGGAGCTCGAAGGCCCCTGCCTCGACGCCGGCCGCACCGGGATGGTGTTCCGGGTACGGGACATGGGCCGCGAGCCGCGCTGGCCGTCGTACATGCCCCGGGCGTTCGCCACCGGGGCGCAGAGCATGGTGTCGATCCCGATGACCGTCGAGGCCAAGACGATCGGCGCCCTCAACCTCTACTCCCGAGAGGTCGATGCCTTCGACGCCGCGGCCGTGTCGCTCGCCGAGGTCATCGCCGGCCACGCCAGCCTCGCCACCCAGGTCTCCGCCGCGCTCAACCACCAGCGCGACCTGGCCACGCAGCTGCGGGAGGCGATGGCGTCGCGCGCCACGATCGAGCAGGCCAAGGGCGTCGTGATGGCCACCGTCGGCTGCACGCCAGAGGAGGCGTGGGCCCGGCTCGTCCAGGAGTCCCAGCACGAGAACCGCAAGGTGCGGGAGATCTGCGAGGACCTGGTCCGTCGACAGCACCGTTCGTGACCAGGCGGTGACCGAATGCGAGGCGAACCTGCGTGCACCCGCGCCTGCCAGGGTAGGGCAGTGACGTCCCGGCGACGGCTTCGGTCGAGACCTCCGGTTCGGAGTCCGAGGGACCGGGCCCCTGCCGCGGCGGGGGCCCGCCCGCGACCAGGCCAGACGTCCGCACGACCCGGTTCTGAGGTGCGGAGGGCCTGGGTACGTTCGCGCGGCCATCGAGCCGGATGGCCGCCAGCACCCGCCGAGCGAGGAGGACCCAGCCCGTGGAGACCGACACCCTTGCAGCCGAGATCGCGTTCGACCGGACCGGTCCCGAGCTCATCGTGTCCATCGTCGGCGAGCTCGACGCCGCGAACGCCCCCGGGTTCTCCCGGCAGATCAGCGAGCAGACCCGGCCCGATGACGAGACGGTGTGGCTCGACCTCAGCGGCATCACGTTCTGCGCCTCCCCCGGCGTGTCGATGATCGTGCGGGCCCACAACGAGGCCCTCGACCGCGGCGGCCGCGCCGTCATCCTCCGCCCCTCGACGGCGATGCTCCGCGTCCTGCAGCTCTGCAACCTCACCAAGGGCCTGCACATCCGCACCGTCTGACGCCTCCGGCGCCTTCGCTGTCAGACCCCCTCACCACCATGGTGCGTCCACCGGGGGGATAGAACCGGAGGCAGCCATGCACCACGACCCGATCCCCGATCCCATCGCCGAGCGCATCGCCGCGCTGCTCGACAAGGCGGAGTCCACGTCGTTCCCCGAGGAAGCCGACGCCTTCATGGCCAAGGCCCAGGAGCTGATGGCCCGCCACGCCATCGACGAGGCCATGCTCGACGCCGCCCGCGGCTCGCAGGACGAGATCGCCCAGGTCGAGCTGGTCGTCGCCGCGCCGTACGCCTCGGCCAAGTCGGTGCTGCTCAACGCGGTGGCAGCGTCGAACCGGTGCCGGGTCGTCACGGCCAACCGGCCGAACGGGCGGGTCCTGTGCGTGATGTTCGGGTTCGAGACCGACATCCGCCACACCCGCTCGCTCTACCTGTCGCTCTCGCACCAGGCGGTGCGGTTCATGCTCAGCGCGCCGCTCCCCCGGGGCGACACGCCCCGCCGCTTCCGCCACTCGTTCCTGCTCGCCTACGCCTACCGGATCGGCGAACGGCTCGAGGAGGCCGACCACGCCGCACTCGCCGAGGCCGAGCAGGAGCAGCGGTCCGAGGCCAGCGGACGATCGGTGTCGCTCGTGATGGCCGACCGGGAGGCCAAGGTCGAACGGGCGATGCACGACGCCTTCCCCCGCCTCGGCACCAAGCGGATCAGCAGCTCCAGCGGCGGCGGCCACGTGCTGGGCCGAGCCGCCGCCGACCGCTCGTCGCTCGAACGCCCCGGCGTGGGCGGCGGCGGGCGAGCGCTGCCCTCGGGCTGATCAGGCCTCGCCGCTCCCCGCGGCATCCTCGGGCACGGCCCGGCGACGGCCGCCGGCTCGGTGGAGGATGGCGCTGGTCGGGGTGATCTCCAGCCACTGGCCGTCCTCGGAGATCCGACCGGTGCCGTCCACGAGCAGGCTGTGCTTCGGGTGCTCCTGCGTCACGGGCCACAGCAGCGTGACCAGCGGACGGTCCTCGACGTTCATCGCGGTGCGCCGACCGGCCCCCACCACGAGCAGCCCGTCCCGCGCCGCCACGATCACCGCCACCACGTGCGGCCGGGTGCCGCGGACGCTCACCAGGTAGGCGTCGGGGCCGCGCTCGCCGATCACCGCCGGTAGGTCCTCGAGCGCCACGTCGATGCTCACCGCTGCAGGCTCCCACACGGGATCACCGGCCGTTGCCGGTCCCCGCCGCGGGCCGAGGCACCGGTGGGTAGGGTCGCCAACGTTCGGAGGGGCACCGAAGAGAACCAAGGGAGGCAGTCATGGAGATGACCAGCTACCGGCCCGGCACCCCGTCCTGGGTCGACATCGGCGTACCCGACATGGACGCGGCCGTCGCGTTCTACGGGGCGCTGTTCGGATGGACGTTCACCGAGGGCTCCGAGGAGACCGGCGGCTACCGGCAGGCCCTCCTCGGAGGCAAGCGCATCGCCGGGTTCGGCCCGAAGATGGACCCCGGCCCGCCCTACTGGGCCACCTACGTCGCCACGGCCAGCGCCGACGACACCGCGGCCAAGGTCGTGGCCGCCGGCGGCAAGGTCATCGTCGACCCGATGGACGTCCTGGACTTCGGCCGCATGGCCGTCTTCACCGACGACACCGGCACCTTCCTCTCGGTCTGGCAGGCCGGCTCCCACCCCGGCGCCGAGCTGGTCAACGAGCCCGGCGCCATCACCTGGAACGAGCTCAACACCCGCAACGCCGATGAGGCCAAGGCGTTCTACGGCGCGGTGTTCGGCTGGACCTCGGAGACCGCCGAGTCGCCGATGATGACCTACACGCAGTGGTACCTCGACGGCGACGTCATCGGCGGGATGATGCACATGGGCCCGCAGTTCCCGCCCGAGGTCCCCAACAACTGGCTCGTCTACTTCGCCGTCGAGGACACCGACGCCGCCGTCGGCCAGGTCGCCGACCTGGGCGGCAGCGTCCTCATGCAGCCGATGGACATCGACGCCGGGCGCTTCGCCGTCGTGGCCGACCCGGCCGGCGCGCCGTTCGCCGTCATCAAGCTCGCACCCCGACCGGACTGAGGAGCCACATGACCGGGTTCGCCCTCACCACCGAGCAGGCGCTCGACTCCATGCCGTTCTGCAAGCTCATGGGCGTCGAGTTCACCGCTGTCGACGCCGACGAGGTCCGAGCCCGGCTCCCGTGGTCACCCGAGCGCTGCACCATCGGCGGGGTCCTGCACGGCGGTGCGCTCATGGCCCTCGCCGACGGTGCCGGCGCGGTCGCCGCCTTCCTCAACCTGCCCGAGGGCGGTGTCGGCACCACCACGGTCTCGTCGTCCACCAACTTCCTGCGCGGCGTGAAGCACGGCCACGTCGAAGCCATCAGCACGCCGCTCCACAAAGGACGCACCACGATCGTGGTCGAGACCTCGCTCGTCGACGCCGACGGCAAGCAGGTCGCCAAGGTCACCCAGACCCAAGCCGTCCTCCGCGCCGGCTGACCCTGCCGGCGCGGGCGGACCCGGGGTTCCGGTCAGCCGCTCGTCGAGTAGGCGGGGCTGGTCAGGAACTTCCAGGCGACGTCCTCGAGCGGCAGGAAGCCCCGCGACGAGAGCTCCAGGTAGGTCGGGGTGCGGTCCAGCATCGCCAGGTGCAGCTCGATGCGCTGGACCTCGATCTGGCTCCGGGTGACGTACTCGTTGGACTGGGCGAACTGCGCCACCAGCACGCCCCGGGAGGTGCCCGCACCGAGCTTCTTGGTCCAGTACGCCCGCCCACCCGGGTCGGCCGGCCGGCCCAGCACGTTCTGGTAGATCCGCTCCACGAACTCGGCGTCGCTCAGCGACCCGTACCGGGTCTTGAACTCCTTCGACCCGGCGAAGGTGGCCGCGACCTGCGTGAGCCGCGTCCCCTTCGCCATCCGGTCGAGCCAGTACCGCAGTCCGCCGGTGTCCGGGATCCGCAGGAACACGGCCCGGTACAGCCGGATCAGCGCCGCGCGCTGCGTCATCTGCCCGCGCTGGGCCTCGAGCCGGGCGATGAAGCTCCCGGCGTCCGGCTCGGCCACCAGCTGCTCGAGGCCGGCGTCGATCTGCTGCCGCGTGGCCTTCTTCCCCGTGACGTCCTTGATCTGCTTGCTCACGAACCACGGCGCGTTGACGAACGGGCCGAGGTCCACGACGTGCACCGGCCCGCCCGACGTCTGGTGGCCCAGCGCGTTGGTGAGCCAGATCAGCTTCGTACCGGGATCCATGGCCGGGACGGCGAACGAGATCCGGTCGTGCGTCTCGCCGAGGGTCAGCTCCTGGCCGACCTCCACCGAGGCGGCGACCGGCGCGCCGCCGACGGTCACCGAAGTGCCCGTCCCGAGGGACGCCATCACCGCGGTCACGGCCCCGCCCTTCGACCCGACCACGATCGGGTCGGCCGTCTCGTAGACCGTGGTGGCCAGGTCGGCCACCACCACCCGGGCCGGGACACCCGACGCGGGCCGGTCCCGGACGAGGAGGAAGAGCTTCTTGCCGTCGGCCGAGAACTCCAGGTCGCCGGGCTGGGGCACGCGGCTCATCGGCGGCAGCTCCACGTCGACCACGGCGTGGGGGTTCCCCCGGGCGAACACCTGCAGGCTGAAGTCCTGGCTGGTTCCGCCGGTGCTCACCACGGCGAGCGCGCCGCCGTCCACGGTGGTCGACGCCGAGAGCATCGGGTGGTCGTCGGTCTCGTACACGACACCCGTCGGAGCGAGGTCCGGCAGCGAGTACTCGACGGCCCGGGCCTCCGGGAAGTCGACCACCGTGGCGAGCGCACCGTCGTCGGAGACGTCGACGCTGTTGGCCTCGTGCTGGCCGCTGCCGAGGGCCACGTACGCCCCGGGCTGCGCGCCCGTGAACCGGACCAGGCGAGCCGGGTACTGGGACCACCCGACCAGCTCGTCGCCACCGCCCACCGGACCGGCGTAGCCGAGGTCGGTCTCGGTCGACGAGGTCGTCGTGCCCGTCGCCGGGTCGAACCGGTAGACGCGCTCGCCGGTGACCACCCCCTGTTCGACCGGACGCTCCACCCACACGATGTCGCCGTCGACCGTGGCGAGGGTCTGGTCCGCAGTCAGGCCCGGAACGGTCCAGGCGCCGGTCTGGCTGAGGGTCGTCGGGTCGAACCGGCGCAGCTGGCCGTCGCGCCAGACGAAGACCGAGCCGTCCGCCGCGACCGGGTACCCGAAGGGGCCGACCATCCGGTCGGGCTCGATGTACTTGAAGGGCCCGCCCACCATCAGGTCGGCTCCGTCGGCGGTGGCCTCCCGCACGAAGATCCGACCGGTGCCGGGCTCGACGGCCATGCCATCGACGCCGGACCCGAGGTCCGAGTACCAGACCCGGTGCGCCGACGCCGGCGCCGGCGGGATGTCGTCCAGCGCCGAGGCGGGCGAGGTGGGCGAGGTGCTCCCCGTCCCGGGAGCCAGGCCCACCACCAGCGCAGCAGCGATCGCCACCGCCATCATCCGGACCTTCACGTCGTCTACCCCTCGAGCCGCCGGGTACGTCGGCACGGACGGTACCGCCCGACCGACCGGCGCGCGGGCCTCAGACGGGAAGGCGCATGAACACCCGCGAGCCGGGGTCGAGCCCGTGCTCGGCCTCCTCGGCGCGCACCGCGAGCAGCCGCGGATCGGCCGCCACCTCCTCCTCCGGCACCACCGACCAGCCGAGGTGGGCGTAGAGCGGCCCGTTCCAGGGGACGTCCCGGAACGTCGCCAGGGTCACGAACGGCGCCCGACCCCTCGCCCACCCGCACACGGCGTCGATGAGCTTGCGGCCCACGCCGCGGCCGGACCACTCGGGGAGCACCGAGATCTGCTCGAGGTGCGGCTGCCCGTCGAGGTCGAGCGCGAGCACGTAGCCCACGACCTCGTCCTTGGCCTCGGCGACCCACACCCGGCCCTCGTCGAGCGCCGGGTCCAGGATCGACGGATCGAACGACGGGTCGTGGTCGGCCACGAACGCCAGCTCCGGGATGGTCCGGAACCGCTCACCGGCCACCTGCTCGATGACCGGCAGCACGGGCGCGTCGCCCGCGTCGGCGAGGCGCACCCGCACCTCGGCCAGCTCGCTCAACTGCGCGGCACGTCCTTCCACGGCACGTCCTTGTCGTTGCGCGGCTCACCCGGCAGGCCGAGGACCCGCTCGCCGATGATGTTGCGCTGGATCTCCGACGTGCCGCCCTCGATCGAGTTGGCCCGGGCCCGCAGGAACATCTTGCGGCTGCTCCCGGGCGGACCGGTGAGGCCCAGGTTCTCGACCCGCTTGTCGATGTACTCGTAGTCCACGAGCCCGGCCGCACCGAGCAGGTCGACGCAGAACTCGTAGATGTCCATGTTCACCTGGGCGAACACGAGCTTGGCGATCGAGCCCTCGGGCCCGGGGTTGCCGGCCCGGCGGTTCTGCGACGCCCGGATGTTGGTGAGGCGCAGCACCTCGGCCCGGATCCACAGCTGGATGAGCTCGTCGCGCGCCACCGGGTTCTTGTCGGCGGCCTCCTCGTTCCAGATGCGCACGGCCTCGGCGATCGCACCCGACCCGCGGGCGGGCACCCCGCCGCCACCGCCGCCGATGGTGGTGCGCTCGTTCGACAGGGTCGTCATGGCGACGCGCCAGCCCTCGCCGACGTCGCCGATGCGGTCCGAGTCCGGCACCCGGACCTCGGTCATGTACACCTCGTTGAACTCGGCCTCGCCGGTGATCTGGCGCAGCGGCCGCACCTCGACGCCCGGGGCGTGCATGTCGAGCGCGAAGTAGGTCATCCCCTTGTGCTTCGGCGCATCGGGATCGGTGCGGGCCACGAGCATCCCGCGGTCGGCGATGTGGGCGAGCGTGTTCCACACCTTCTGACCGGTGATGACCCACTCGTCGCCGTCGCGCACCGCCTTGCACGCGAGGCCGGCGAGGTCCGAGCCCGCACCCGGCTCGCTGAACAGCTGGCACCAGGCGTCCTCGCCGGTGAACATCCGCCGCAGCAGCCGGCCGCGCAGGGCGTCGTCGCCGTGGGTCACGACGGTGGGACCGGCCATGGTGAGGCCGAAGAAGTGGCGGGAGTCCGCGGGCTCCGCACCCGCCTGGCGGATGGCGGTGTCGATGTCCTTCTGGTGGTTCGGCGCGAGGCCGAGCCCGCCCCAGCCCTCGGGGAAGTGCACCCACGCGAGACCGAGGTCGTACTGCTGGCCGCGGAACTCCTCCTGCGACACCGCCTTCGGGTCGGCGGCGTCGAGCAGCTGCTCGATCCGCTCCTTGACGAGCTGGCCGGGATCGGTGGTCATCGGGTGCCTCCGGAGGGAAGGACGGGCGGGGTAGCCGACCGTACCGGCTGTCCCCGGCGCTCGCTCGGGGGCCGTCGTAGGGTCGCAGCCATGCAGGACGACGTGACCCTGTTCATCGACGCGCCCACCGCCGACGTCTGGGCGCTCGTCAGCGACGTGACCCGCATCGGCGAGTTCAGCCCCGAGACGTTCGAGGCCGAGTGGCTCGACGGCGCCACCGGCCCCGAGGTCGGCGCCCGGTTCCGCGGCCACGTGAAGCGCAACGGCAAGGGACCGACCTACTGGTCGACCTGCGTGGTGGAGGTGTGCGAGCCCGAGCAGGAGTTCACCTTCGGCGTGCTGGTCAACGGCAAGGTCATCAACACGTGGGGCTACCGGCTCCAAGCCGCCGGAGACGGCACCAACGTCACCGAGTACTTCGAGCTCGCTAACACCATGGCCAACCGCGCCTACTGGTACCTGATGGGCGCCCTCCGCGGGAAGGCCAACCGCAACGGCATGCGCGCGACGCTCGAGGCCATGAAGCAGGTGCTCGAGGCCGAGCCCGCCTCACCCGACGCCTGACCGGCCCCCGTTCGCTCGGTCCTCGCCCCGGGCGCGTCGAACTTCGTATCCGTCGACGCCGCATCCGGCGCTCTCGCATACGAAGTTCGGTTGGGGGTCTTCGGTTGGGGTTTCGGTTGGGGTTCTCGGTTCGGGGTTTCGGTTGGGGTTCTCGGTTCGGGCTCGGTGGTGCGGGTGGGTCGGTGACCGACGCCACGGACTTGGTTCTTTCATGCAACCGACTGCGGACCTAGGGTGGCGCGATGGTCGATGCCCCCCACGACACGCTGCACGAGTTCGACGTCGCCACCACGGTGAAGCCCGGTGCGCTCGACGGCACCTACGACATCGAAGTCGACGCCGGCTTCACCGTCGGCCCGAAGCCGAACGGCGGCTACCTGCTCGCCTGCGTGGCCCGGGCCGCCGGGGAGGCGCTCGCCGCCGAGGGCAGCGCCCACCACCACGCCCTCGCCGCCACCGCCCACTACCTCGGCGCCCCCGACCCCGGGCCGGCGGTCATCGAGGTCGACATCCTCCGCCAGGGCCGCGGCGCCTCCCAGGTGCGCGGCACGCTCAGCCAGGACGGCAAGCGCTGCGTCGACGTCACCCTCACCATGGGCACCCTCCCCGAGGCCGGCACCGCGCCGGTGTGGTCGTCGGTGCAGCCGTTCGAGGTGGCGCCGCGCGACCAGTGCGTCCGGGTCCCCGCCGAGCCGCCGGGCAACAAGTTCAAGGTCTCGATCATGGAGCGCTCGGACCTGCGGCTCGACCCGTCGGTCCTGTCGTTCGCCGCCGGCAAGCCCAGCGGCCGCGGCGAGCTCAAGGGCTGGATCTCCTTCGGCGACGACCGCCCCATCGACCCGCTCGCCCTCCTCTTCTTCCTCGACGCCCTCCCGCCGGCCACGTTCGAGATCTCGCTCTCCGGCTGGGTGCCGACCCTCTCGCTCACCACCTACCTCCGAGCGACGCCCGCCCCCGGCCCGCTCCAGGTGCGCATGTACGTGCAGCAGGTGAGCGGCGGCCGCGTCGACGAGGTCTGCGAGCTCTGGGACTCCACGGGCAACCTGGTGGGCCAGGCCACCCAGCTCGCCGCCATCCGCTTCGACGACCCCGACTCGATCGCCCCCTACCCCGGCTGATCGGGTCAGCGGGCGGCCTGGAGACGGGCGCGTCACATCGGCGCCGTGCGGCGTGTCATGCCCATGACACGCTGGACGAGAGGGACGTGACGAGATGACCGACGAGTGGCTGACCGAGCGGTTCGAGGAGCAGCGGCCGCAGCTGCGCGCCCTCGCCTACCGGATGCTCGGCTCGCAGGCCGAGGCCGACGACGCCGTGCAGGAGGCGTGGCTGCGGGTCGACCGGGCCGGCGCCGACGGCGTCGACAACATCGGCGGGTGGCTCACCACGGTCACCAGCCGGGTGTGCCTCAACGTGCTGCGGTCCCGCCGGTCCCGGCCGGTGGAGGCGCTCGACACGCACATCCCCGACCCGGTCATCACCCTGGTCGACCCAGCCGGCCCCGAGGCCGAGGCCGTGCTCGCCGACTCCGTGGGCATCGCCCTGCTCGTCGTGCTCGAGTCGCTGTCGCCGGCCGAGCGCCTGGCGTTCGTGCTGCACGACCTCTTCGCCGTGCCGTTCGACGAGATCGCCACCATCGTCGACCGCACCCCCGAGGCCACCCGCCAGCTCGCCAGCCGAGCCCGGCGCCGGGTCCAGGGCGGCACGCCCGCGGCCGACGCCGACCCGGCCCGGAGCCGAGCGGTGGTCGACGCCTTCTTCGCCGCCGCCCGAGGCGGTGACCTCGACGGCCTCGTCGCCCTGCTGGACCCCGACGTCGTCCTCCGCTCCGACGGCGGCACCGCCCGCCCGGTCGTCACCGCCCTCGTCCACGGCGCCGAGGCCGTCGCGGGTCGGGCGGTCCTGTTCTCCAACCCCGCGGCCGACCTGGTCCCCGCGGTCATCGACGGCTGCGCCGGCGTGGTCGTGGTGGTCGACGGCGAGGTCGTCACGACCATGGCGTTCACCGTGGTCGACGACCGGATCGTCGCCATCGACGCCCTCAACGACCCCGACCGCCTCCCCGCCCTCACCGACCTGACCTGACCCGGACCGACCCCGGCCGACCCGGCCGCCCGAGTGCGTCCAGCCGAGGCCGGACGACGGGCGGGGCCGGGATCGCTACGGTCCGGTCGATGGAGACCCGGACCGTCGTCATCTGCGGGCAGTGCGGGACGTTCTGGGATCCCGGGTCCGAGCCGCCGGCGTGCACGGACGCGGCCCACGAGCACCACGCCCACGAGTCGCACCTCCACCGCACGCCCGTGACCTTCGCCGACGGCACCGAGGTCATCGCGGTGTCGTTCGGCGGCGACGATCCCTACGCCCGTGAGGTGACCCCCGACTTCGGGCTGTACCTCGACGAGCGGTGGAGCCCGCCATGGACCCACGACCACCTGGACTGGCCCGACTTCGGCGTCCCGACCGATCGAGCGGCGGTCATCGCCACGCTCTCGTCGCTGCTCGACCGGGCCCGATCCGGTCAGCGCGTCGAGGTCGGCTGCTACGGCGCCCACGGCCGCAGCGGCACCGCGCTCGCGGCGATGGCCGTGCTGTGCGGCGAGGCGCCCGACCGCGCCGTCGCGTGGGTCCGGGCCGCGTACTGCGACCGAGCCGTCGAGACCGACGAGCAGGCCGACTTCGCCCGCACCCTCCTCACCTGAACCCTGGCGCGCCGGACCTCGCACCGCAGGCCGCGGTCTGGCGGCGAGCGGTACGAGGTCCGGGTGGGTGGGGCGGGTGCGGGATCAGCCCCAATCGGCGCCGGCGGGCTCCTGGATGGTCACGTTGATCCGGTTGAAGAAGTTGGTGATGGCCACCATCAGGATCACGGCGGAGAGCTCGGCCTCGCTGAAGTGGTCGGCCGCCTCGTCGAACACCTCCTGCGACACCGGATCGGGTCGGTCGGCCATGCGGGTGGCGGCCTCGGCGAGGGCGAGTGCGGCCCGCTCGGCGTCGGTGAACCGCTCGGTCTCGCGCCATGCCGGGAGGCGCAGGAGGCGGTCGTCGGACTCGCCGGCCTTGCGGGACGAGATCACGCCGGCGTCGACGCAGGCGCTGCACCCGTTGATCTGGCTCACCCGCAGGTGGACGAGCTCCAGGGTCAGCGGGTCGATCCCGCTGCTGTGCATGGCCCCGAAGATGGCGCCGATCCCGTTCTTCGCGCCGGAGAGGACGAGCGCCGGGTTCTTCATGCGTGCGGTCGGGGTGGGGGTGGTCATGGCATCGGCTCCTTGCCGTCGGGTGGTTGGTTGCTTCCACCCGGATGACACGCCCCGGCCCACCGATGTGACCGCTCGCTCCGAACGTCCTGTGCGACGGGTCGCACAGCGACCACCAACAGGAACGGTCGTCCCGAGCCTGGGTCAGCGGGCGAGCCACTCCTCGCGGGTCACCCGCCAGACGAGGTCGACGCCGGTCTCGGCGGGGGCCTTGGTGTCGCGGTTGGGGGCGTCGCGGCCGATGAGGGTGAAGCCGAGCGCCTTCGGGACGTTGCGGCTGTAGGCGTTGGAGATGTCGTGGCGGATCTCGACGCGGTCGATGCCGGGCAGCGTGAACGCCACGTTCGTGAGCCCCTCCGACGCCCGGCGGGCGATGCCCCGGCCGAGGTGGTCGCGGTGCACCCAGTACCCGATCTCCAAGCCCCCGGGCCCGATGCGGCGGTGCAGGCCGGTGCCACCCACGCAGGTGCCGTCGTCGTAGATGCCGAGGATCACGTCGCCGCCGGCGAGCCACTTCGCCTCCCACTCGCGCTCGAGGGCGCGGCGGGCCTCGATCGGCAGCGGCTCGTCGGCGATCCACGGCATGTACGGCCGCAGGTGCGAGATGTTCGCGGTGACGATCTCCTCGACGGTCTCCGCGTCGGCCTCGGTCCAGCGACGCAGGACGAGGCCATCGTGTTCGACGAGCTCGGGCAGCCGTTCCATGACCCAGTGTGGCCACACCCGCCGACGCCGACCCAGGGAGTTCCCCGGCCCGACCGCGACCTCAGCCGGGGATCTCGAGCCGCGTGCGCTGAACGATCACAGGCGGCGCTCGGCGCACACGACCTCAGCCGCGATGTCGAGCCGCGTGCGCTGAACGACCACAGGCGACGCTCGGCGCACACGACCTGGCCGCGCGGTCCGGCCTGGTCAGCGCCCTCGGCCTGGGTTCCCGTGGATGGGGGCCGGTACCGTTGCTGGGCAACGAGGCACACCCGCCGAAGGCCCCAGGAGGCCCGCCATGACCGCCACCGACGCCCGCCCCGGTTCCGCCGAGGTGCCCACCAACGGCACGCTCCGCCCGGGCCGCATGGAGACCGACCGGCTGGCCACCCGCATCAACGTCGCCGCAGGCCGCGAGGTGCGCGACGTGATCTCGCCGCTGAACGGCCAGGTCATCGGTCAGGTGCCGATCGGCACCGCCGAGGACGTCGCAGCCGCGGTGTCCGAGGCCCGCCGGGTGCAGAAGCGCTGGGCGGCCACGCCGGCCCGCGAGCGGGCGAAGGTCCTGCTCCGCTACCACGACCTCATCCTCGAGAAGCAGGACGAGATGCTCGACCTGATCCAGGCCGAGAACGGCAAGGCCCGGGTGTGGGCGTTCGAGGAGATCATGGACCAGGCGGTCACGGCCCGGTACTACGCCCGCAGCGCCCCGCGGGCCCTCAAGCCGAAGCAGCGCCTCACCGCCCTGCCCGGCCTCGTGTCGGCCCGGGAGCACCACGTGCCCAAGGGCATCGTCGGCGTGATCTCGCCCTGGAACTACCCGCTCGTGCTGGCCGTGTCCGACGCCCTCGCCGCGCTGGTCGCCGGCAACGGCATCGTGATCAAGCCCGACTCGCAGACGCCGTTCACCGCCATCCGGGCGTTCGAGCTGCTCGAGGAGGCCGGCCTGCCGGAGGGCCTGGTGCAGATCGTCACCGGTCCCGGCACCCAGGTCGGCACCGCCATCATCGAGTCCACCGACTACGTGATGTTCACCGGCTCCACCGAGACCGGCCGCACCGTGGCCGGCCAGGCGGGCGAGCGCCTCATCGGCTTCTCGGCCGAGCTCGGCGGAAAGAACGCCATGATCGTCACCGGTGACGTCGACATCGAGCGGGCCGTCGAGGGCGCCACCGTCGGCTGTTTCGCCAACACCGGCCAGCTCTGCATCTCGATCGAGCGCATCTACGTCGACCAGGCCATCGCCGGGGCGTTCACCGACAAGTTCGCCCAGCGGGTCTCCGACCTGAAGCTCGGCGCCGAGCAGGCCTACGGCGCCGAGGTCGGCGCGCTCGCCTCGGCCGCCCAGCTCGAGAAGATGACCGAGCACGTCGACGACGCCGTCGCCAAGGGCGCCCGGGTCGTGGCCGGCGGCAAGGCCCGCCCCGAGGTCGGTCCGTTCTTCTACGAGCCGACGATCCTCGCCGAGATCACCCCGGAGATGGACGTGTACCGCGAGGAGACGTTCGGTCCGCTGGTGTCGATCTACCCGTACACCAACGTCGACGACGCGATCGATGCGGTGAACGACACCGAGTACGGCCTGAACTCGAGCGTCTACTGCGGCGACACCACCAAGGGCCGCAAGATCGGCGAGCGGCTCATGTCGGGCACCGTCAACATCAACGACGGCTACTCGTCGGGTTGGGCCACGCTCGACGCGCCGATGGGCGGCATGAAGGCCTCGGGCGTCGGCCGCCGCCACGGCAAGGAGGGCCTGCTGAAGTACACCGAGTCGCAGACCGTCGCCGTCCGCTCGGCCCTGGCCGAGAAGCTCCAGACGCCGGGCACCGACGGCGAGGGCTACGCCCAGCGCTTCACCGCCCTCCTCAAGGCGGCGAAGCACCTCCCCCGGTGACCACGCCGACGGCGTCGCCGACGCCGACCCCCGCCCCCACCCGCCGCCGGGAGGCCTTCGACCGCCGGACGATCTGGCTCAGCGCGCTCGTCCTGTTCGGCTCGCTCGTGGTGGGCATCGTGCTCATGGCGGTCTTCGCCGACCCGGGCAGCGAGACGCAGCCCACCGCCACCGATTCCGGTGCGCCGCACATCATCGACCGGCCCAACTCGGGTCACAAGCCCACCAACTCGGGTGACCGGGGCGGGTGGGAGCAGCTGGCGCTGCTCGGCGGGATGGTCGTGGTGATCGGCGGCATCGGCTTCGTCGTGTTCAAGGGCGGCGCCGCCGCCAAGGCCAACCGCGACCAGTGGAAGGCCGCCGGCGAGTCCGGCCGAGACGGCGCCCTCCGCTCCTAGCTGTCCATCTCGCGGGGTCCGGGCCGGCCCGTCGCCGTCAGCGGAGGGCGAGGGGGAGGGTCCGCGGGCCGCGGACCTGGCCGGTGGACCAGCGGACGGCGCCGGGGGCGGCGACCTCGAACGACGGCACGCGGGCGAGGAACCGCTCGACCGCGACGGTGAGCTCGAGGCGGGCCAGGTGCGAGCCGAGGCACCGGTGGATGCCCACGCCGAACGCGACGTGCCGGTTGGGCGAGCGGTCCAGCACCACCTCGTCGGCCCGCTCGAACAGCGCCGGGTCGCGGTTGGCCGCAGGGAACGGGAGCAGCAGCGGGGTGCCGGCGGCGACCGGGCAGCCGGCCAACTCGGTGTCGACCGCGGCCTCGCGGGCCATGGTCACCGGGGCGTAGGCGCGCAGGAGCTCCTCGACCGCGGTGGCGAGCAGCGCCGGCTCCTCGCGCAGCCGGGCCTGGTCTTCCAGATGGCTGCCGAGGTGCCAGAGGGCGGCGCCGATCGCGCTCCACGTCGTGTCGATGCCGGCCACGAGGAGGAGCAGGCAGCCGCCGAACACCTCGTCACCGGTGAGCGGGCGCCCGTCGAGCTCGGCCTGGAGCAGGAACGAGATGAGGTCGTCGCCGTACCCGTCGCGCTGGCGCCGCTCGACCTGCTCGGTCAGGTACGCGGCGAACGGGTCGAGCCCGGCCGCGGCGGACTCGATGTCGACCGGCCCGGCCTCGAGGAGGTGGTGGATCCACCCGCGGAACAGATCGCCGTCCTCGGGCGGGATGCCGAGCAGCATCGTGATCACGTGGACGGGGATGTGCTGCGCGTAGTCCTGGGCACCGTCGCACCGACCGGCGCCGAAGCCGTCGATGAGGGCGTCGCAGTGCTCGGCGATGGCGGGGCGGAGCGCCTCGACCCGCTGCGGCGAGAAGAACGGCAGCAGCAGCTTGCGGAACCCCGTGTGGTACGGCGGATCCGAGGAGATGGGCGGGACGACGAGGCCGAAGTCCGCCACCGACCCGAAGTCGGCGACCAGCGGGCTCCGTGAGGACCAGGTGCCGGTGTCGCGGGCGACGGCCTCGATGTCGGCGTGGCGGGTCGGCACCACCATCCCGCGGAAGCGCGGCGACACCGCGACCGGGCAGCCGGTCCGGAGCTCGTCCCAGATCTCGAACGGCGCCGCCGCGTAGGCGGGGTCGAAGTGGTCGAACGCCGCGCCCCAGTCCCGATCGCCCACCGCGTCCCCCTTGCCGTTGAGCCGCACCGTACCCGCGGCCTCGCGCCACACTGGGGCATGGACGCAGGCGAGGTCATCGAACGGCTCGGCTTGGTGCCGCACCCCGAAGGCGGGTGGTACCGGGAGACGTGGCGGGACCTGCCGGCCGACGGCGGCCGCGGCGTCGGCAGCGCGATCTACTTCCTGCTCGACGGCCACGAGCGGTCGCACTGGCACCGGGTCGACGCCGCCGAGGCCTGGCACCACTACGCCGGGGCCCCGATCGAGCTGGCCATCGTCGAGGACGACGACCACCTCGTCCTCACCCTCGGCCCGGACCTGGGTGCGGGGCAGGAGCCCCAGGGCGTGGTGCCGGCCCGCGCCTGGCAGGCGGCCCGACCGCTCGGCGGGTGGGCGCTCGTGGGCTGCACGGTCAGCCCCGCGTTCGACTTCTCCGGGTTCGAGCTGGCCCCCGACGGCTGGGCACCCGAGGGGTGGGACCAGCCCGGCTGGTGAGCCCGCGCCGCTGGGTCAGGTCGGGTCCGTCAGGCCAGGTCAGGTCAGGTCAGGTCAGGTCAGGTCAGGTCAGCAGCGAGGCCAGCGCCCAGATGGCGGCGACGGCGCCGAGGGCGGCCATGGCGATCGAGCGGCCGATCGGCGCCTGCTCCAGGTCGTCGTCGCCCCGGCGCTTCTCCGGGGGCTTCACGATGGCGGCGAGGTTGCCCGCCACCAGCGCACCGCCGAGGGCGAGCACGAGGTAGGGCAGCAGGTCGTCGCCCAAGAAGGCGGCGCCGTCATCGCTCGCAGCGAGCAGGGAGAGCACCCCCGAAGGGTACCGGTCGGCCGTCGCTGACACCCCCCTCACTCTGTGCACCTTTCCCGGCACGAAGCGTGAAAATCTGCTCAAGTTCGGGGGGTGCGGCGCCGATGGTTGGAGGGCCGGTGGCACCATCGCCCCCACCGGTCAGACGGGGTGCCGGAGCGGAGGCCACGTACCTCCCTCCATCACGCAATGCTCGGTGTGCTTGTCCAGGGCACACAGCACTGTGGTGGCTTCCGCTCCCACCCCAGACAACACAGCAGTGCCAGCCCGCCGCCTCCTGCCCACCAGGAGGCGGTGGCGCGTCCGGCGCCGCGGGGTGGACCTACGCTGGCCGCCCACCCCTGCCTCGTGGAGAGCCGTGACCGCACCCACCACCGAACCGGCGCCCCCGCACGCCGCGCCCCCGGCTCGCCCGGCGCACACCGGGCTGCTGCGCGCCACGGCGGTCATCGCCACCATCGGCGTGGTCGTCGCGCTGGTGGGCGTGGCCATCTTGTTGCTGCCGGTCCAGACGCCCACCCAGGACTGCGGGACCTCGCTCGGCTACCTGCTCGACGGCCGTGTCGACGTCCTGGTGAGCGAGACCGACCCGCCGGCGGGGATCACGCCCGCCGAGGCCAAGGCCAACAACGCCAACCCGTGCCGCGAGCGCGTGGCGGACCGCACCAAGCCGGCTGCGGTGCTCATCGGCGCCGGCCTCGTGGCCGCCCTCGGGGCCGCGCTCGTCGAGGGGACGATCCGGTTCCTCACCTGGCGCAAGCGCGGCGCCCGCCGCACCGGGCCCGACGTCGCCACCGAGCCCACGGACCGCACCGGTGACGCGCCGCGGCCCGACCCGGACCCCAGTCCGCCAGCCGAGGCCTAGCTCCCCGGCACCACCGGGTCGGCGTCGTGGTCGGCGCGCTCGGCCCGTTCCGCCCGCCAACGGGCCTCGGCCTCGCCCATCGGCGTCGACGGGGCCCCGTGGGTCCAGGGCCAGAGCTCCTCGGCGAGGCGGCGCCAGTTGGCGGTGGCCTCGAGCTGGCCGAGGATGGCGTAGAGCCCGAGGTTGATCCGCTGGATGATCACCATCGACTTCGGGACGTTGGCGGCCTTCATGATCTCGCCGTGCTCGCCGGTGGTGTCGAAGAAGCGCCGCACCGTCTCACTGGCGTACTCCTCGGTCATCGTCAGCTCGGCGTCGTCGCGGACGAACTCGTAGAAGTGGCCGAAGTACTCGCCGATGGCCTCGTCGGTGAACGCCGGGTTCGGGGCGAGCAGGCCGACCGTCTCGACGATGCGCCGGAACTCGGCCACGTCCTCGTCGATCACCATCGCCTTGATCATGGACTCGAAGGGCTGGAGCTCCTGGGGGGTGAACCGCTTCACCAGGCCGTAGTCGAGGAAGGTGACCTTGCCACCCCGCTCGAACAGGTAGTTGCCGGGGTGCGGGTCGCCGTTGAAGGCAGACAGCCGGTAGAGGCTGCCGAACACGAAGCGGTAGATCGTCTCGGCCGCCAGGTTCCGCTCCTCCTGGCCCCACGTCATCATCTCGGCGAACCGGACGCCGGGCGCCAGCTCGGTGGTGAGCACCCGCTGCGAGCTGAGCTCGTCGAGCACGGCCGGCACGTGGATGAACGGGTGCCCCTCGTAGGCGTCGGCGAAGAGGCGCTGGTTGTCGGCCTCGATGCGGTAGTCGAGCTCCTCGATGATGCGCTCGCGCAGCTCCTCGACCAGCGGGTCGGGATCGAGGCCCGGGAAGAGGAACGTCATCGCCGTGAAGAGCATCCCGGCGTTGTCGAGGTCGCCCTTGATCGCCCGGTCGACGCCCGGGTACTGCACCTTCACCGCGACGGCCCGGCCGTCGCGGGTCATGGCCCGGTGGACCTGGCCGATGGAGGCGGCGGCGATGGGGATCGGGTCCCACTCGGCGAAGAGCACGTCGGGCCCGGAGCCGAGCTCCTCGGCGATGACCTGGGCGGCCAGCTCGGGCGCCATCGGCGGCGCATCCTGCTGCAGCTCGGCGAGGGCGTCCCGCACCGGCTCGGGCATGCCCTGGTCCAGGTAGCTGGCCATCTGGCCGAGCTTCATCATGGCGCCCTTCATGTTGCCGAGGGCGTCCGCGACGGCCTCGGCCGTCTTGAGCTGGCGGGCCAGGTCGAGCTCCTCGCGGCGGGCGGCGTCGGCGAAGACGCCGCGGGCCTGGTCGACCGCCCAGCCGCCGCCGAGCTTGGTGGCGGTGCTGGCGATCAGCGCCGAGCGCTGCAGCCGGCCGGTGGCGCCCACCGGGCCGCGATCGGCGATGGCGGCCTCCTGCTCGCGCCGGCGGTACCAGACCACCGCGCCGGCAGCGGCGGCCGCACCCACCGCGAGCAGGGTGCGGGTCCGGGGCGTCGACATGGTCGCCGACGCTACCGGGACGCTCCCCGCAGGCCCGAACCTGCCGGATGGCCGGGCAGGCCTGCGGGGCGGCGTCATGCGGTCACGCCGGCGCGTTGCCGGGGACCTCGGCGCCCTCGACGAGCGGCTCCTGGTCGGCGCCCTCCTCGAGGAAGTAGCGCCAGATCGCCCCGCCGATCACCGCACCGAGGATCGGCGCCACCCAGAACAGCCAGAGCTGCGGGATGTAGTCGCCGCCCGCGAAGAGGGCCTGGCTCGTGGAGCGGGCCGGGTTCACGGAGGTGTTGGTGATCGGGATCGAGATGAGGTGGATGAGGGTCAGGGCGAGGCCGATGGCCAGGCCGCCGAAGCCCGCGGCCGCCTTCTTGGCGGTGGCCCCGAGGATCACCAGCAGGAAGAACGCGGTGAGCACCGTCTCGGCGAGGAACGCGGCGCCGAGCTTGTAGCCCTGCGGGCTGAGGTCGCCGTAGCCGTTGGCGGCGAAGGCGCCGGGAGCCTCGTTGTCGATGTCGAAGCCGGCTTTGCCCGAAGCGATGACGTACAGCACGCCCGCGGCGACGATGGCACCGATGAGCTGGGCGATGACGTAGGGCGCGGCGTCCTTCTTGTCGAAGCGCCCCGAGACCAGCGCACCGATGGTGACCGCCGGGTTGAAGTGGCCGCCCGAGATGTGGCCGACGGCGTAGGCCATCGTGAGCACGGTGAGGCCGAAGGCGAACGACACGCCGATGAAGCCGATGCCGAGGTTGGTCTCGTTGCCGCCGCCGTCGAGGATGGACGCAGCGAAGATCGCCGAGCCACAGCCGCCGAGCACCAGCCAGAACGTGCCGAACACCTCGGCGAGCAAGCGCCGTTGCAGGGTCATGGAACTACCTCCTGGGAAGGGGAACCCACCTGGTCCTGAGACCACCGCCACGGCATGTCGGTGACGCGGACCGACCACGAGCCTCCCACCGGGACACCGGTCCGGGGAGGGATGGTTCCCCCGGTCAGGTGAGCGTCAGGTCCGCCGTCGGCCGCGGGACGGCGTTGCGGCGGCGGGGTCGGCCGGCCAGTCGTGCTTCGGGTACCGGCCGGCCATGTCCTTGCGGACGTCGCGCCAGGACCCGGCCCAGAAGCCCGGGAGGTCGGCGGTGACCTGCACCGGGCGGCCGGCGGGCGAGAGCAGCTCGACCACCACGGGCACCGCGCCGTCGCCCACCGTGGGGTGCGTGGTGAGGCCGTAGAGGTCCTGGACGCGGGTCGACACCCGGGGCGTGCCGTCGTCGTAGGCGATGGCGACGGACCGGCCGTCCGCCGCGGGGAACGACGTCGGGGCGAGCCGGTCCAGGGCCTGGCGGGCCGCATGGTCGAGGCCGGTGCGCAGCGCGGTCGTGAGGTCGATCCGCTCGAGGTCGCGCCGACCCGTCGCACCGGGCAGGAGCGGGGCCAGCCAGTCGTCGGCGGTGGCGAGCAGCGCAGCGTCGGAGACGTCGGGCCAGGCGTCGGGCCGGAGGCCGTGCAGGAACGCGAGCCGGCCCTGGAGCGACCGGGCGGCCGGCGTCCACCGGAGGACGGCGCCGTCGGTCGTGCACACGCGGTCGACGAGGGCTGCGGTGGTGGCCGGGCCCGGCGCCGCCGGCCCGTCCGTGGCGTCGAGCACGAGCGCACCGGCGCGCACCTCGGTGCGGGCGCGCAGGTCGTCGCGCTGGTCGTCCCAGGCCAGCACGGCCACCTCGGTCACGTCATCGGCCACCGCCGCTCGCACCTCGGCCGCGGCCAGCTCGGCCGCCGAGGCGATGCGCGGGCCGCGGCCGGCGTCCTCGACCACCGCCACGGCGAGGAAGGGCGAGCCGGCGAGGTGATCCGAGGCGGGGAGCTGCCCGCCGCCTCCGCCGCGCAGGCGGTAGCCCCGGCCGCTGGCCTGGGCGATGCGCTCGGGGTACGCCACCGCCACGAGCGACCCGGCGGCGTGGGGGTCGACGTCGCGCAGGCGGGTGCCGGCGCGGCGGGCCAGCTGCTCGGCCCGCCGGCGCACCGTGCGCACCGCGCTCCGGTCCACGGGCAGGTCGGTGGCGCCGTCGAGCACGGCGGTGACCCGGGCGGCCAGGTCGGCCGGACGCTCCTCCGGACGGCCGCGCACCACGTCGCGCTCCTCGAGCAGGGCGGCCAGCACCGCCGCGGTCCCGCCCGCGCCGCGCTCGACGCCGGCCAGGACCATCGCCGCGAGCCGGGGGTGCACCGGCAGCGCCGCCATCGCCCGACCCCGTTCCGTGGGCCGACCCCGGTCGTCGGTCGCGCCGAGGAGCTGCAGCAGCGCCTCGGCCTGGGCCAGCGGCCCCGGCGGCGGCGGCTCCACCAGCGGGACCTGGTCCGCGCGCGCCCCCCACACCGCCAGCTCGAGCGCGAAGCCGGCGAGGTCGGCCACGGCGATCTCGGCAACGGGGAAGCGCGGGCGGCGCATCGCGTCGGCGGCATCCCAGGCGCGGTAGGCGACGCCGGGTCCCAGGCGCCCGGCCCGGCCGGCGCGCTGGTCGGCGGAGGCGAGCGAGGCCGGCTCGGTCTGGAGGCGCGTCAGGCCCGACGCCGGGTCGAACCGCGGCACCCGCACCAGCCCGGCGTCCACCACGATGCGGACGCCGGCCACCGTCAGGCTCGACTCGGCGATGTCGGTGGCGAGGACCACCCGCCGGCGCCCCGGTGGCGACGGCGCGAGCGCCCGGTCCTGGTCCGCGGTCGGCAGGGCGCCGAACAGTGGCCGCACGTCGACGGTCGGCGGCAGCGCGCCCGGAGCCTCGAGGCGCGACGCCACGCGGTTGATCGCCGACGCGCCCGGGAGGAACACGAGGACGTCGCCCTCGGCGTGGTCGGCCAGCGCGCCGGCGACGACCCGTGCCACGTGGGCGTCGTCGCGATCGCGCGGCGCGGGCGGACGGTGCACGACCTCGACCGGGTGGGTCCGGCCTTCGCTGCGCAGCACCGGGGCGGGCTCGTCGTCGCCGAGCACGCGGGCGAAGCGGTCGGCGTCGACCGTGGCCGACATGGCGAGCACCCGCAGGTCCGGGCGCAGGCCCCGGCGGGCGTCGGTCACCAGCGCGAGCGACAGGTCGGTGACGAGGTTGCGCTCGTGCACCTCGTCGAGCACCACCAGGCCGGTCCCCTCCAGCGTCGGATCGGCTTGGAGCCGGCGCACGAGGATGCCCTCGGTCACGACCTCGATGCGGACCGAGGCCCCGCCGACCTTCTCGTCGCGGGTGCGGTAGCCGACCGTGCTGCCGAGCGGTTCGCCCAGCAGGTCGGCCATCCGGCTCGCCGCCGCCCGCGCTGCGAGCCGCCGGGGCTCGAGCACCACGATCCGCTGGTCCCCGAGCCACGGTCGGTCCACCAGGCGCAGCGGCACCACCGTCGTCTTGCCCGCGCCGGGCGGGGCCACGAGCACCGCGGTGCCCTGCTGGTCGAGGGCCGCGGCCACGTCCGCCACGACGGCCTCGACGGGCAGCCCCGTCGGGTCGATCGCGGGCGGCCGGGTCACCGGCCCAGTGTGGTCCGTCGGCCGGCGCCGGGCGCGAGGGCCGCCACCGCGACGCTCGGCCGCCGATCTCCTGACCTGACCGCGTCGGCCCGATGCCATGCTCGGGGGATGCAGCCGGTGCACCGATCCGAGGACGACGAGCTCTGCGGCCACGTCGAGGAGCGTGACGGGCGCTGGCGGGCCCTCACCGTGTTCGGCTCGGAGCTCGGCGCCCACGACGACCGTGACGCGGCCGAGCAGCAGGTGGTGGCCGAGGGGCTGGCGGTGCTCGCCGAGCGGTGGATGATCCGCAACCGCGACACCGGTGAGGAGGACGTCGTGCGCATCGTCGAGGCCCACGACGGCTCCGTGACCGTGTCGTTCGGGTACTACCCGGAGCCCGGCGCGCGGACCCTGACCCTCACGCGGGACGAGCTGGCCTCCGGGCCGTGGGGCCTCGAGCCCTGACCGACGCGGCCTCAGGCCGTGGTGCGGGGGTGGCGTGCGGCGAGGTCGAAGGTCGCCACCACCACGGGGAGGGCGGCGAGCGGGAGCAGGAGCACCGCCGGGACGGCGTGCACGAGGGCGTCGAGCGCCACGTTCCCCGTGGAGGTGCCGCCGACGACCGCCGCCAGGATCAGCTCGGGCACCACGAACGTGCCGATGGTGAGGATGCCCACCGTCCGCGCGTGCGGGCGGACCAGCTCGCCGCTGCGCCGGAAGGCGGCCCCGACCGACAGGTCCTCCAGGTTGACGAGCGGCAGGGTGAGGGCGAACCAGGTGGCGACCACCAGCCCGGGGACGATGAACAGGACGAGCCCGATCCCGATCATCGCGGTGAGCAGCAGGTCGGCGATGACGAGGCGGCCCCACGGCAGCTCCCGCACGATCGAGCCCAGCGTCGGGGCTCCGTGGCCGAGGCGGTCGGCGCCGACGAACCGTTCGAGGACGCCGGCGAAGAAGTAGTGGGACAGGGACCCGTAGAGCATGACGAGCAGCACGACGGGGGCGAGGGCGTCGTGGGCGAGCAGCCCACGGATGCCCGGCACGACGTGCAGCGTCACCTCCACGATGACCAGCGGCACCTCCACCACCGCGGCGAGCGCGAGGAGCCTCGGCCAGTTCGCGGTGAAGCTGCGCCAGGTCTCTCGGGCGACGCGGCGCAGCGACAGCGCGGGGTCGAGGCTCACGGTGCGCTCAGGCGGCGGGCGCGGCGGGCCCGGCCGGCGCCGCCGCGTCGCGCCGCCGCTTCCAGCCGATGTCGATGACCAGGCTGACCAGGAGGATCACGGCGATCGCCACGAGCGTCCCCGGCTCCTCGGTGAGGGTCGTGGCGGCGAACGTGGCCAGCACGATCACGCAGGTGCTGACCGCCAGCAGCAGCACCGGCGCGCTCGCCCCGGTGCGGCCGCGGACCCGGAGGTGGCCGCCCGAGATGAGCGCGAACACGGACAGGGCCACGGCGCTGCCGATCGAGGCGATGGCCGTCAGGTCGAACAGCACGGCCAGCACCGCAGCGGCGACGGAGGTGAGCACGAGTGCCCACGGTGCGCGACCCGCGGCCCGGCGGGCCATGACGGGCGGCCACTGCCCGCCCTCGACCATGTGGCGGCCCAACCCGGTGGCCGGGAAGAGCCCGGCGTTGGTGGCGCCGGCGGTGGCGAACAGGGCGGTGACGCTCATCAGCCAGTAGCCCGCCCGGCCGAGCACCGGCTCGGCGGCCACGGCGAGCGCGGTGCCGCCCGAGTCGATCACCTCCTGCACGGTGAGCGTGCCGAACACGCCGATGGACACGAGCACGTAGATCCCGGTGGCGATGCCGAGCGCCAGGTACATGGCCCGGGGCAGCTGGCGCTTCGGCTCGCGCATCTCGCCTGCGGTGAAGGTGATGACGCCGAAGCCGAGGAAGGCGAAGAAGGTGAGGGCGACGCTCGACACGATGTCCGTGAGCGACGGGTAGTCCGACGGGGCGAGCAGGTCCGGCTCGACCGTGCTCAGGGTGGTCACCGAGAAGACCAGGAGGATCCCGATCACCACCACGACCACGATCGTCTGGGCCCGGGCCACGGCCTGCGAGCCCACGGCGTTGAGCGCGGTCATCGCCACGATCACGACCACGGCGAACGCCTTCAGCGCGGTCTCGCTGCCGTCGGCGAACGCGGAGCTGGCGTAGCTGCCGAACGACACCGCCACCATGGCGGTGACCACGGCGTTGGCGGCGTAGAGGAGCCAGGCCACGATGCCGGTGAGGTGGGCGTCCCGGCCGAAGATCTGCCCGACGTACTCCATGAGCCCGCCGGCCGACGGGTAGCGGGAGCCGAGCTTGGCGAACGAGTAGCCCTGCAGGCCGGCGATGGCGCCGGCGATGAGGAACGACACCCACACCGCGGCGCCGGCCACCTCCCCCGCCGCGCCGAGGAGGGAGAAGATCCCCGCGCCCACCATCGACCCGACGCCGATGAAGGCGGCCTGTCGGGTCGAGAGCGACCTCGTCCCGGCGGCGTCGGCGGCCACGGCCGGCTCGGCCGCGCCCGAAGGCGGGGCGTCGCTCAACCGAGGGTCGCCACGAGGATCGCCTTGATCGTGTGGAGGCGGTTCTCGGCCTGGTCGAACACGATGCTCGCCGTCGACTCGAAGACCTCGTGGGTGACCTCGATGCCGTCGAGCATGTTCGTCTCTCGCATGATCTCCGCGCCCACCACCGTGTTGAGGTCGTGGAAGGCGGGGAGGCAGTGCATGAACCGCGTCTTGGGGTTGCCGGTGGCGGCCATGAGGTCGGCGTTGATCTGGTACGACCGCAGCATCTCGACCCGGTCGAGCCACACGCTCTTGTCCTCGCCCATCGAGACCCACACGTCGGTGTGCAGGAAGTCGGCGCCCTCCACTGCCTCAGCCGGGTCGTCGGTGATGGTCACCCGGGCGCCGGAGGTGGCGGCGAGCTCGTCGGCGATGGCGAGCACGTCGGCCGGCGGCTGGAGCTCCTTCGGCCCGCAGATGCGCACGTCGGCACCCATCAGCGCACCCATGACGAGCAGCGAGCGGCCCATGTTGTAGCGGCAGTCGCCCAGGTAGGCGTAGGTGATCTCCTCGAACGGCTTGCGCGAGGCCTCGCCCATCGTGAGGAAGTCGGCCAGCATCTGCGTCGGATGCCACTCGTTGGTGAGGCCGTTGTAGACGGGGACCCCGGAGAACGCCGCCAGCTCCTCGACGTCGGTCTGCGCGCTGCCGCGGAACTCGATGGCGTCGAACATGCGGCCGAGGACGCGCGCCGTGTCGGCCACGGACTCCTTGTGGCCGAGCTGCGAGCCGCTCGGGTCGAGGTACGTGACGGTGGCGCCCTGGTCGTGGGCCGCCACCTCGAACGCGCAGCGGGTGCGGGTCGAGGTCTTCTCGAAGATGAGGGCGATCTCCTTGCCCACCAGGTTGCGCGCCTCGGTGCCCGCGTACTTCGCCGTCTTCAGGTCGGCGGCGAGCTTCAGCAGGAGGCGCATCTCCTGGGTGGTGAAGTCGATCTCCTTGAGGAAGTGCCGGTTGCGCAGGTTGAGGGCCATGGGTGGTGCCTTTCAGGAGGGAGGGGTGATCAGGAGACGGCGTCGCGCTCGAGGGGACAGGTCATGCAGTGGCCGCCGCCGCGGCCCTTGCCGAGCTCGAACCCCTCGATGGTGATGACCTCGATGCCGGCCTTGCGGAGCGCGGTGTTGGTGCCGGTGTTGCGCTCGTACGCCACGACCACGCCGGGCTCGAGGGCGACGACGTTGTTGCCGTCGTCCCACTGCTCGCGCTCGGCCTCGAACGAGTCGCCGCCGGTCTCGACCACGCGCATCTCCGACAGGCCGAGGGCCTTGCCCATGATCTCGGGGAGCGTGCCCTCGAGCTCGTCGATGGCCAGCTCGCCCTCCTTGGCACCGGGGCGGATGCTCCAGGTGCGGGCGCCGTAGACCACCGGCGGGAAGAGGGTCACCAGGTCGCGGTCGCACATGGTGATGACCGTGTCGAGGTGCATGTAGCTGCGGGACTTCGGCAGGTGGACGGCGAGCACCTGCTCGGCCGAACCGGCCTTGAACAGCTCGCGGGCGATGACGAGCACGGCCTGCGGCGTCGTGCGCTCGCCCATGCCGATCATCACCGTGCCGTTGCCGATGGGCTGCACGTCGCCGCCCTCCACGTGGCAGTTGCCCCAGTGCTCGTCGGCGCCGCCGAGCCAGGTGTGGAACGTCTCCGACGTGAACATCGGGTGGAACCGGTAGATGGCCTCGACGATCATCGACTCCGGCACGCGGGCGGGCTTGGTCATCGGGTTGATCGTGACGCCGTCGAAGATCCAGCACGACGGGTCCCGCTGGAAGATGAAGTTCGGCAGCGGCGGCAGCAGCATCGAGGTGGGATCGGCCGACTCCCAGATGAGGCCGAGGTCCTGCTCGACGTCGCTGCGGGTGATGCCGCCGATGACGAAGTCGGCCACCTGCGCGCCGGGCGCCTCCGAGACCCACTGGCGAGCGCGATCGGACGCGCCGATGCCCACCTGGCGGTCGCTCAGGATGTGATCGCACACCCAGTCCTTGGCCGCCGGCAGGTCCAACGCCTCGGCGAAGAGCTGCTCGGCCTCGAACACCTCGACGCCCCGCTCGCGCATCGCCTCGCAGAACGCGGCGTGCTCCCGCTTGGCCTGCGCCACCCAGAGCACGTCGTCGAACAGCAGCTCCTCCGCGGTGGAGGGCGTGAGCCGGGAGTGCTCGAGACCCGGTCCGTGGACCATGACCCGCTTGAGCTTGCCGACCTCCGAGTGCACGCCGAGGGCCATGGTCAGTTCTCCTTCGTTGGGGGCGCCGCCACCGTGGCGACGCCGTCGGTGTCGGTGCTGATGCGGGTGCCGGCCTGGCCGGTCACCATGCGGTCGATGTCGGCGAGCTGGCCGATGACCGCAGGGCTGCCGGTCGCCCGGGCGAAGTCGCAGGCGGCGATGACCTTGGGCAGCATCGAGCCGGCCGCGAACTCGGCCCCGTGCTCGGCGAGCAGCGCGTCGGGGTGGGCGTGGGTGATGAGGCGCTGGTCGTCGGTCCCGAACCCCAGGTACGCGCCGGGCGTGTCGGTGGCCATCACGAACACCGAGGCGTCGATGCCGACGGCGAGCAGGCCGCTCGCGTGGTCCTTGTCGATGACCGCCTCGACGCCGCGCAGCTGGCCGTCGGCGCCGCGGGCGATCGGGATGCCGCCGCCACCGGCGCAGATCACGACGCAGCCGGCGTGCAGCAGCCCGGCGATCTGGCGGATCTCGTGGATGCGCTTGGGCGCCGGCGAGGCGACGACCCGCCGGATGGCGTCGCCGTCGGGCCGGAACGCCCAGCCCCGCTCCCGCTCGAGGACGGCGGCCTCGTCGGTGCCGTAGATCGGCCCGATGGGCTTGGTGGGGTCGTCGAACGCGGGGTCGGCCGGATCCACCTCGATCATGGTGAGCAGCGCGGCGACCGGCTGGCTCTCCGGCAGCCGGTTGGCCAGCTCGAGCTCCACCAGGTAGCCGATCATCCCCTGCGTCTCGGCGCCGAGGACGTCGAGCGGGTAGGCGGGCACCGGCTGGTACGCCGCGCCCTCGAGCGCGAGGAGGCCGATCTGGGGACCGTTGCCGTGGGAGACGACGAGCTCGTTGCCCTCGGCCAGCGGCGCCAAGCGGGCGCACGCCACCGCGACGTTCTCCCGCTGGTTCTCGACGGTCATCGGCTCCCCTCGACGGAGCAGCGCGTTGCCTCCGAGCGCGACGACGATCCTCATCGGCTTCCCCTCACGTCCCGGCGACGGTCGCGCCGGCGACCATCGCCACCATGATCAACACGAACACGACGCCCACGAACGGCGCCAGGAACCGCAGGTAGCGGTCGTAGCGGACCTTCGCCAGGGTCAGGCCGCCCATCACCACGGCCGAGGTCGGCGTCAGGTAGTTCACCCAGCCCGAGGCGGACTGGAACCCGGTGACCACCACCGAGCGGTCGACGCCGGCGAAGTCCGACAGCGGCGCCAGCACCGGCATCACCAAGGCGGCGTGGCCCGACGACGACGGCACCAGGAACGCGATCGGGATGTTCACCCAGAACACCAGGACGGCGAACCAGCCCTTGTTGGCGCCCGAGACGCTGTCCTCCATCCAGTGCAGGACGGTGTCGGTGATGTAGGTGTTGCGCATCACGACGGTGATGCCGCGGGCGGCCACGATCACGAGCGCGGCGCCCAGGAAGTCGGCCGCACCGCTCACGATCGTGTTGACCGTCTCCTCCTCGCCGAAGCGGGCGATGACGCCCACGACGACGGCGGCGACGAGGAACAGCATCGACGCCTCGGTGAAGTAGAAGGACCCGAACGTCGGCAGCGGGAAGTCGGCGTCGAAGAACGTGTTCCAGAGGTCGTTCCACGGGACGAACCCGTAGATCATGATCAGGAAGGCACCGAAGAAGACCCCGAGCGTGGCCTTCTGCTGGCCGGTGAGCGGCGGGACGTCCACCGCATCGTGGTGGTGGCTGGCGTCGGCGAGGTCGGTGGCGTGGCCGTCGACGAGCGAGCGGTCCGGATCGGTCCGCACCCGGCTGCCGTAGCGCAGCACGTACCCGATGGCCAGCGGCACGAGGACCAGCAGCATGACGATGCGCAGGCCCAGGCCGTCGCTGAGCCCGATGCCGGCCGCATCGGAGGCCACGCCGGTGGCGAAGGGGTTGACGGTCGAGGCGACCACGCCGGTGCCGGCGCCCAGGAAGATGATCGACACCGCGACCATGCGGTCGTACTTGAGCGCGAGCACCAGGGGCACGAGGAGCGCGAAGAAGCCGAGGGTCTCCTCCCACATGCCGTACGACGTCCCGCCGAGGGCGAAGATCGACATGAGGACGGCCACCAGGATCGCCGGGCTCTTGCTGAACCGCATGGCCAGGCGGCCGATGCCGGTCTCGATCGCGCCGGTCTTCATCGTCATGGTGATGAACGCGCCGACGGCGAGCACGAAGAAGAAGATCTGCGCCGACCCGTAGAGGAAGCCCTCCTCGTCGGCGCTGATGTAGCCGGTCTGGGTGCTCTCGACGCCGTAGAGGCCGGTCGGCGGCGCCCGCCACAGCATCTTGAGCTGGGCGCCGATCGACTTGTCGACGCAGATCTCGTCGGCCTTGGCCGCATCGCAGCTCGGCAGTTCCTCGTAGGAGCCGGGGACGGGGCCACCGGTCTCGGGATCGGTGGCGTACCGGCCCGACGGGATGAAGAACGACGCCACCCACACCGCGAGCAGCACGATGGCGAGGACGGTGAGGGCCGTGGGGAACTTGACCCGCTTCGGCGCGTCCTCGCCCTGGACCGGATCGGGTACCGGTTCGTCGATCCCCTGGTCACCGCGCTCGGATCCGGGCGGGACGGCTTCGTCGTCCGCACCGACCTGTGCCATGTCCCACCCCCTGAGCAGAAATGGATCCCGCGATCCCTGTCCATCTGCGGCCAGATGACCGCGTCGCATGTCTACACGCGGACACGGGCGCACGCTGGCCCGCAGGCCACCTCCACGGCCCTGCTGGGACGACGTTCGCCCGCGCGCCAGTGCGCCGTCAGCCACGCGCCACATCGGGACCTATTTCCAGAACTGAACGGTCTCGCTTTGACCGGTTCGACGGTGATGGCGGCGTCATCCATTCACCGCTCCCGGTGCGAGCCGTTGCCGCCCGGATGTGCGACGCTGCTCCTCGCCCGACCACCCCTGCACCGGGTCGCCCCTCGTCGCCTCGACGAGACGGCGCCTGGGTGCCGTTCGCCCTGGAGCCCGCGATGAGCACCGCCACGACCGACGTCCACCGGCCCTGGTACCAGCTGACCGACGAGGAGGTCGCGACCCAGCTCGCGGTCGACCCCGCGGTCGGGCTGTCGTCCGACGAGGTGGCGAAGCGGCGCCAGCAGCACGGGCCGAACGTGCTGGCCGCCAAGGAGGCCGAGTCGCCGCTCCAGGCCTTCGTCCGCCAGTACCAGGACCTGATGCAGATCATCCTGGTGGGCGCCGCGATCGTGAACCAGATCGTGACCGGCGAGCTCGGGACCACCCTCGTGCTGATCGGGCTCACCGTGTTCAACGCCGTGCTCGGGCTGCGCCAGGAGGCCAAGGCCGAGGCGAGCCTGGCCGCCCTCCAGAAGATGCTCAAGGACATCGCCCGGGTCCGGCGCGACGGCGTGGCCGTCGAGATCGACGCCGCCGAGCTGGTGCCCGGCGACGTGGTCCTGTTCGAGGCCGGCAACCGCGTCCCCGCCGACGGCCGCCTCACCGTGGCCGCCACCCTCGAGATCGAGGAGGCCGCGCTCACCGGCGAGAGCCAACCGGTCCTGAAGGACGCCGCCGCCATCCCCGGCGACGACATCGGCCTCGGCGACCGGATCTGCCTGGCCTTCATGAACACCTCGGTGACCCGGGGCCGCGGCGAGATGATCGTCACCGGCACCGGGATGGACACCGAGATCGGCAGCATCGCCACGCTGCTCAACCAGACCGAGGCCGACAAGACGCCGCTGCAGAAGCAGCTCGACGGCCTCACCCGGGTCATCGTCGGCATCGCCGGCCTGGCGTTCATCGCCATGCTGCTGTTCGGCATCCGCGACGACCAGCCCTTCGACGAGCTGTTCATCGCCGGCGTCTGCCTCGCCATCTCCGCGATCCCGACCGGCCTGCCCGCCGTCGTCACCACCCTCTACGCCATGGGCACCCGGGTCCTGGCCGAGCACAACGCCATCGTGAAGCGGTTGCCATCGGTCGAGACGCTCGGCTCGGTGTCGGCCATCTGCTCGGACAAGACCGGCACCCTCACCCTCAACAAGATGACCGCCCGGGAGATGGTGGTGCCGGGCCGCAACCGCTTCACCATCACCGGCGAGGGCTACGCCACCACCGGCGAGATCCGCCACGAGGGCGGGGCCACGGTGCCGCTCGACGAGGCCATGCTCCCGATGGCGCTGTGCGCCGACGCCCGCCTCACCGACGAGGGCGAGCTGATCGGCGACCCCACCGAGGGCGCGCTCATCGTGCTGGCGGCCAAGGGCGGGATCGACCTCGATGGCGCCCGGGCCCGCTACCCGCGGGTCGCCGAGGTGCCGTTCGACTCGGACTACAAGTTCATGGCGACGTTCCACCGCATGCCCGACCGCACCGGCGCCGACGTCATCCGCTGCTTCGTGAAGGGCGCGCCCGACGTGCTCATCGCCCGGTCCAGCAGCTACTGGTCCCCCGACGGCGACGTGCACGCCATCGAGGCCGGCAACAAGGAGGCCGCCCTCACCGAGAACGAGCGCATGGCGTCGTCGGGCGAGCGGGTGATGGTGGTCGCCCGGCGCGACTTCGACCCGGCCACGTTCGATCCCAGCGGCGACCTCATCTCCCAGGTGCAGGACCTCACGATGATGGCCATGGTCGGCATCGTCGATCCGCCCCGGGCCGAGGCCAAGGCCGCCATCGCCAAGTGCCACAGCGCCGGCATCACGGTCCGCATGATCACCGGCGACCACGCCGTCACCGCCGCCGCCATCGGCGAGGAGCTGGGCATCACCGGCCGCGCGCTCACCGGCGCCGAGTTCGCGGCGCTCACCGACGAGGAGCTCGACGCCCAGCTCGGCGACATCGGCGTCGTCGCCCGCGTCGCCCCGGAGGACAAGATCCGCCTCGTCCACTCGCTCCAGCTCCAGAGCAACATCGTGGCCATGACCGGTGACGGCGTGAACGACGCCCCGGCGCTCAAGAAGGCCGACATCGGCGTGGCCATGGGGATCACCGGCACCGAGGTGTCCAAGGACGCCGCGGTGATGATCCTCACCGACGACAACTTCGCCACGATCGTCCGGGCCATCGAGTACGGCCGGGAGCTCTACGACAACCTGTCGAAGTACATCCGCTTCCAGATGTCGGCCCTCGTCGGCTTCATCGCCACGTTCCTCGGCGCGGCCGTGTTCTCGATCGCCGACGGCATCCCGTTCTCACCGCTCGCCGTGCTGTGGATCAACTTCGTGGTGCAGGTGCCGATCGCCATCGCCCTCGGGTTCGACAAGCCGCTGCCCGGGCTGATGGAGCGCAAGCCCCGGCCCCTGGCCGAGCCCGTGCTCGACGTGCCCCAGTGGGTGCGGGCGGTCGGGTTCGGCGTGCTGATGGCGACGGCCACGCTGTTCGTCCGGGAGGCGTTCCAGGACTGGGCGGACGCCGCGGTGGCCACGACCATGGCGGTGACCGTGTTCTCGCTGCTCAACGTGGCGCTCGGGATGAGCGCCCGCAGCGAGACCCGCACGATGTTCACCCGCGACATCGTGGCGGACCGCCGCCAGCTCACGCTCTACGGCGGCACCCTCGTGGCGATCGTGCTGGCCACCCAGCTCGACATCCTCAACCGCATCCTCGAGACCGTCCCGCTCACCGGTGGCCAGTGGCTGGTGTGCCTGCTGCTCGCCGCCGGGCTCGTGGTGGTGGAGGAGATCGTGAAGTTCGCCATGCGCAAGCGGACGCACGCCGCGGCCTGATGCCCGGCTGACCGGACCGGGCCGACGGGTCAGACGCCGACGACCGCGTCCTCCTGGCGCACCGGGAGCGTGTGGGCGCCGGCCGAGGCGGCTCGGGCGACGTCGATGGCGTGCGTCTCGCCCGGGCGGTGGCGGCGGGCGAGGAAGGCGAGGGCGATGCCCGACGCCGACACGATGGCCAGCACGACCGACGCCCGGGACACGGCGGTGGCCAGGGCGTCGGCGGGCGGGTCCCCGGCGGCGACGCGGTCGGCGCTCGTCGTGTCGTAGATGGCGGCCACGATCGCCGTCATCACCGCCGCACCCACGTAGCGGGCCATGTTGGAGATGCCCGAGGCCGCGCCGACCTGGGCCTCCTCCACCGAGCTGGTGGCGATCGAGGAGCACGGCCCGTTCGACAGCGCCATCCCCGCGGCCACGGCGATGAGGGGGAACACGAACCCGAGGTACGCCCACGACGGTTGCACCAGGGCGAGGGCGACGAACCCGCCGGTCATGAACACGAAGCCGGCGGCGATGACCGTGCGCGAGGTCCACTTCGCCGCCATCTTGGGCACGACCGGTGCCAGCACGATGAGCCCGACCGTGGCCGGGATGGTGGCCAGCCCCGCCTCGAGCGGGCTCATGCCCAGCGTCGACGGGTCCTGGAAGAACAGGCTCACCACGAACATGAGCCCGTTGATGGTGCCGGCGCCGATGAGGATGCCGAGGGTGGACCCGATGAGCAGCCGGTTGCGCAGCAGCGCCAGGTCCACGAGCGGGGCGTCGGAGCGCCGCTCGGCGGAGACGAAGCCGAAGCCCGACGCGATGGCCACGGCGAAGCAGCCGAGGGTCGAGACCGACGTCCACCCCCAGTCGGCGCCCTTGCTGACGCCGAGGATGACCGGGGCGAGCACCGCGGCCACCAGGACGGTGCCGAGCCAGTCGATGACCGGCGACCGGTCGGGGTCCTTCGACTCCGCCACCGACTTCACGGTGATGGCGATGCAGGCGACGGCGATGAGGGCGTCGATCCAGAACAGGCCCTGCCATCCCGTGGTGTCCACGAGCAGGCCGCCCACCAGCGGTCCGGCCGCCGCGCCCGCCGCGGCGGCCGCACCCCAGAGCGACACGGCTCGGAGCCGCTCCCCTCCCGACGTCGCCACGGTGAGGAGGCTGAGCCCGCACGCCAGGATCGTCGACCCCGACGCGCCCTGGATGGCCCGCCCGCCGATCACCCCGGCGCCTGTGGACGACAGGGCGATGAGCACGCAGGAGCCGACGAACAGGAGCAGGCCGCCGATGAAGATGCGGCGGCGGCCGAAGACGTCGCCGAGCGCGCCGGACGTGACGATGCACGCCGCGCCGACGAGCGAGTACCCGGTGACCGCCCACTGGAGGGTGCTGATGGGCGACCCGACGTCCTCGCCGATGGCCGGCAGGAGGATCGTCACCGCCGACGTGTTGGCGTTGACCACGAAGGTCGACACGCACGTCGCCGCCATCACTCCGAGCCCGGCCCGCTGCCCGTCCGTCTCGCTCATGCCACCCTCCTGGGTTTCGCCTGGCCGCCCGCCGATGATGGCACGCTCCGGCCGGTCGGGGGCGGGGTACCCGCGGCGCCGGCTGGTGCGGTCAGCACGCCCGATGGACGGACCATAGGGTGCGGCCTGCCCCCTGCCGAGGAGATCTCCCATGCCCCGTGACCTGCACGAACCGCCCGCCGGCACCCTCGAGGCGGCCCTCGCCGGCGTGAGCGTGCCCGATGCGATCGAGACGCCGCTCGGCACCTTCGAGATGGTCGACGGCGTTCCCACGGCCGACTCGGTGGATCGGCTCTACGACTCGCTCGACTTCGTCCGCGGCGTCGACGTCTTCCTCAACACGGTCCCCGGCGCCTCGCTCGTGGCCATGCGGAACGGCTTCCACAGCGTGGGGCTCACCGCATCGAACCAGATCGGGATCACCGACCCCCGGGCGAACTCCGGCAGCCTCTTCCTCACCCCGAACACCGAGACCACCTACGGCTCGATGTTCTTCGACCTCCGCGAGACCGGCCCGTTCGTGATCGAGCCGCCGAAGCAGTCGCTGTGCGTCGTCGACGACTTCTGGTTCCGGTACGTGGCCGACATGGGCATCGCGGGGCCCGACCGCGGCGAGGGCGGCCGCTACCTGTTCCTGCCGCCCGGCTACGACGGGCCGGTCCCCGAGGAGGGGTACTTCGTGTACCGGCCGCCGACCTTCACCAACTGGGTCGTGCTCCGCGCGCTGGGCGGCGTGCCGGCCATGGAGGAGACCCGGGTGTACCCGCTCGCCCAGGCCGACGACCCGCCGCCCACCGAGTTCCACAACATGGCGGAGCTGCACTTCAACACGGTCCATGCCAACGACCTCACCTTCTTCGAGGAGGTCGACGTCATCGTGCAGGAGGAGCCGCCGTCCTCGCTCGATCCGGAGCGGGCCGGGCAGCTGGCGGGGATCGGCATCGTCCACGGGCAGCCGTTCGCTCCCGACGAGCGGCGCAAGGCGACCCTCGAGCAGGCCGCGCGTGCCGGCGCGGCCATCAGCCGGGCCCTCGTCTACTCGCCGCGCGACGACGAGGCCCCGCTGTTCGAGGGCTCGTCGTGGCTGCAGGCGTTCATCGGCGGCAGCCACGAGTTCCTCCGCAACGGCGCCCGCCTCCTCGACGCCCGCACCGCGTTCCACTACTTCGCGACCGTGATCACGCCAGCCATGGCCCACGCCCAGGTCGGGGCCGGGTCGGCCTACGCCTACACGGTCCACGATGCGGACGGCGCCATCCTCGACGGCGGGAAGACCTACTCCCTCACGATCCCGGCCGAGCCGCCGGCGAAGAACTTCTGGTCGGTCGACGTCTACGACACCCAGACGCGATCGCTCCTCCAGACCGACGATCCGTACCCGAGCGTCATGAGCCTGGGCGACGGGGTCACCACCAACGACGACGGCAGCGCCACGATCTGGTTCGGGCCCGAGCACCACGAGGGCAACTGGATCCAGACCGTGCCCGGCAAGAGCTGGTTCCCGATGCTCCGCCTCTACGGCCCGCTCCAGCCCTGGTTCGACGGCGCCTGGCAGCCCAGCGAGATCACCCCGTCCTGAACCTCGGCGCCTGACCCGGCGCCTGGGGAGCGCACCGCCGGCCCTCCGATCCGCGGTGCACGGGGGGAGTTGCCCCCTCTTGTCGCGCGGACCGGCCGATGGTTCGGTGATCGGGCCGGCAGCAACCCCCCATCGACTCCCCAAAGGATCACCTCTGATGAAGCGTCTTCTTCGCGCCCTGCTCGTCCCCGCTGCCCTCGGCGGGGCCATGGCCCTGGCCAGCGCCAGCCCCGCCAGCGCCGCAGCCCGAGACGGGAAGTGCCAGACCGGCGAGTTCTGCTACTTCTACAACTCCGACTACAAGGGCTCGCTGTCGGACTTCACCTCGTCCGTCCCGGACCTCGGCTCCAAGCAGCCCTCCTGCTACGAGTTCAAGGGCCCCGGCGCCGGCAAGGGCAAGTGCACCAAGAACCAGGCCGCCTCGGTCTGGAACCGCACCGCCAAGCCCGTGACCGTGTACTTCAACAGCGGCTACGCCGGACGGTCCATGACCATCAAGGCCGGAGCGAAGGCCAACCTCATCACCGGCGGCCTGAAGAACAACAACGCCGCCCACCGGATCGGCAGCCCGCCCCCGGCCAGCGCGTCGTGGGCCTCGCCGGTTCCGTCCACCGCGGTGATCACCGCCCGGGCCTACTACTCGAGCGGCAAGTACCACGGTGCCGTCGACTATTCGGGCTTCAGCGGCAAGTTCAAGTCCGCCTGCACCGGCACCATCGACCGGATCGCCATCAACTCGACCTACGCGAACCGCAACGCCTACGGCGTCTCCGGGAGCACGAACTACCTGTGGGTCAACTGCGGTGGCGGCGTGCGGATGGGCTACGCCCACTTCTACCAGCGTGACCTCCCCTCCACGCTGAAGGTGGGGACGAGGGTCAAGGCCGGCCAGGCGCTCGTGAACGTCGGCAACCAGGGCAACTCGTCGGGCACGCACCTGCACTTCCAGGTCGAGGTCAACGGCTCCAAGGTCGACGGCCACAACTTCCTGAAGGCGAAGGGCGTGAGCGGCCTCCCCCGCGGCTGACCCTGCCCTCGAGGCGTCCCCCGGGACCCTCCTGATGACGATGGTGCGTGCCGTCCCCCCGGGGCGGCACGCACCGCCGCGTCGGGGCGCCCACCGCGGCACGGGGGAGCCATGATGGCCCGATGTGGCGCGACCGCTCCTCCGACCGCACGACGCCGGTCGCCGGCGTCCTCGTCGACGGCGGCTCGCGGTGAGGGCCTCGGCGCGGTCGCAGGTCCCGCCGTTCGAGGTGATGGCGATCCTCGATCGGGTGGCGGCGCTGCGCGACGCCGGCCGGGAGGTGCTGTCGCTGTGCGCCGGGGAGCCGTCGGGCGGACCGCCGACCGACGTCCGGGTCCGCGCCGCCGCGCTGCACGCGGGCGGCGATCCCCTCGGGTACACCGGCCCCCTCGGCACGGCGGAGCTGCGCCGGGCCATCGCCGAGCACCACCAGCGCTGGTACGGGCTCGACGTCGACCCCGCGTCGGTGACGGTCACCACCGGGGCCTCGGGCGCGTTCGTGCTCGCGTTCCTCGCCGCCTTCGATGCGGGCGACCGCGTCGCCGTCGTCCGCCCGGGCTACCCCGCGTACCGCAACCTCCTGCACGCGCTCGACGTCGAGCCGGTGGACGTCGCGGTCGGGCCCGACACCGGGTTCCGGCTCACGACCGAGGCCCTCGACGCCGCCGTGGCCGGCCAGGGGCCGCTCGCCGGGCTCATCCTGGCGTCGCCGGCGAACCCCACCGGTTCGATGGTGAGCCGAGACGAGCTCGCCGCCATCGCCGGCTGGTGCACCGCGAACGACGTCCGTCTGGTGAGCGACGAGATCTACCACGGCATCACCTACCCGGCCGCGGGGTCCGCAACGGCCGATCGCGGCACCTGCGCGTGGTCGCTCGACCGCACCAGCATCACCGTGTCGTCGTTCTCCAAGTACTGGGGGATGACCGGCTGGCGCATCGGGTGGGCGCTCCTGCCCGACGACCTCATCGGCGCGGTCGACGCCCTCGCCGGCAACGTCGCGCTCTGCCCGCCGACCCCGGCGCAGCGGGTCGCGCTCGGCGCCTTCACCGAGCGCTCCTACGCCGAGGCGGACCACGCGGTCGAGGTGCTCGCCGCGAAGCGCCGCTTCCTGTTCGACGCGCTCGACCGCTTGGGGTGGGGGCCCGTCGCCCCGGTCGACGGCGCGTTCTACCTCTGGGCCGGCATCCGCGACCAGCTCGGCGCGCACCCGTCGTCGACGGCGTGGTGCCAGGCCCTGCTGGAGGAGCAGGGCGTGGCGCTCGTGCCGGGCACCGACATGGACCCCGTCGGCGGCGGCGGGTTCATCCGCCTCTCCTTCGCCGCATCGATGGACGTCCTCACCGAGGCCGTCGACCGGATCGCCACCTTCCAGCACCGCTGACGCTGCGGCTCCAGCAAGGATCTTCCCGGCCCATCACGTCGCGGCGGAGCGGGCGCCTCGACGGTGCTCAACGTTTGCCTCAGGCCGCCGATCGGAACGGGGTGACGTCCGCGGCGGAGGATCTCCAACCCGACGGTTCGGTCCTCGGTGCCCCCGAGGACCCCGGCCGCCACGGCCGGCTCGCGATGGTGGCGATCGCCGTCGTCGTCGGCCTGGTGGTCTACCTCGGGCTGAGCCTCGCCGTCCCCCACGTCGTCCCCCGACTGTCCGTCCTCCCGAAGCCAGCTGACCGCGTGACCTACGAGGACTGCGACGGGCACCGGGGTGCCCGCACATCCGAGGTGTGGGAGCAGCGCGGTGCGATCTGGGTCGTGGCGAAGTTCACCCATGGCGGCGCGTGCATCCCTGCGTGACCGGGCCGCGGCCCGTCGAGGTCGGTCTCGAGCATCACCGGCCCGGCGTCCTGAGGCCGGGGGCCGCCGTCTCGGGCCGCTACGAGGGTCGGGCGAGGGTGATCACGACGAGGTCGGTCGGTCGCTGGTGCTCGTTGTCGAGGAGCGGCCTGATCTCGAGCCGAGGACCCACGACCTGCACGAGCGAGAGGTGCCGGGCGTCGCCGTCGACGACCTCGACGATCCCCTTGGCGCGGGCCACCGCAGCGCCGTCGAACCTCCGGCGCAGATCGTCGACCAGCTCCTCGATGTCGGCCCGGGTCATGGGGCCGCGGAGCGCCACGGTGTGGGTCTCGTGGAGGTCGAACAGGGTGGGTCCGGGCGCTCCGCTGGCGTCGCGGCCGCGATGGCCGCCGATGGCGAGGAAGCGTCCCAGCGCGGCGGGATCGCGACCCGCGCTGCTGCCGTCGACGACGGGAGCGGCGGGTGCGAGCTGCCGGAGCCGCTCCCAGGCCAGGGCGACCGTGGCGGCGTCGACCAGATCGGTCTTCATGAGGACGAGGAGATCGGCGGCTTCGATCTGCGCCTCGACGTGCGCCCGGATCCACTCGGGCAGCCCGTCGTCGGTGAGCTGATCGGCCGCCACGACCGTGACCACACCGTCGAGGAAGAAGCCGGCCGACGAACCCCAGGGGATGACCGCTCCCGGCTCGGCGACGCCGGAGAGCTCGATGACCAGGTGGTCGGGCGGTTCGGGGCGGGAGCGGACCAGGTCGAGCGCCGCGCCCATCTCATCGAGCGACGTGCAGCACACGCAGCCGTCGGTCAGCTCGATCGCATCGCCGTCGCAGCCCTTGATGAGCGCCGCGTCGATGTTGACGGCGCCCGCGTCGTTCACGATGACGGCGATCGGGTGCTCAGCAGCGGCGAGCACCTCGTTGATCGCCGTGGTCTTGCCGGCACCGAGGTAGCCGCCGACGAACGTGACCGGTGTCCGCCGCCCCTCCCACGGCAGGAACTCGGGTTCTCGGTACGGCGCGGCCACCACGCCAGGCTGGCACCGGCCGAGCGCATCGGCCCAGCCCGGGCCCTTGCGGGGGAGCACGCGGGTGGGGCGGCTACTCCCGCGCCATGTTGGCGAACTTGGTGTAGTGGTCGAGGAAGGCGAGGCGGATCATGCCGGTGGGGCCGGCACGGTGCTTGGCGACGAGGATCTCCGCGGTGCCGCGGTCCGCCGAGTCCGGGTTGTAGTGCTCGTCTCGGTACAGGAACGTCACGATGTCGGCGTCCTGCTCGAGCGAACCGGACTCACGGAGGTCGGAGAGCATCGGGCGCTTGTCGGCCCGCTGCTCGAGGCCGCGGTTGAGCTGGGCGAGGGCGACGACGGGGCACTTCAGCTCGCGGGCGAGGATCTTGAGGCCACGGCTGATCTCGGCGACCTCGGTCTGGCGGTTCTCGGCGCGGGCGTTGCCGCTCATGAGTTGGATGTAGTCGACCACGATCATGCCGAGCGTGCCGACCCGGGACTGGAGGCGCCGGGCCTTGGCCCGGATCTCCATGACGGTGACGTTCGGGTTGTCGTCGATCCACAGCGGCGCCTCGCCCATGCGGCCGATCGCGTGGCTGATGCGGCTCCAGTCGTCGTCGGTGAGCCGGCCGTTGCGGACCTTGCGCGAGTCGACCCGGGCCTCCGAGCACAGCAGGCGCTGCGACAGCTCGACCCGGCTCATCTCCAGCGAGAAGAAGAGCACCGGGCGCTCCTCCTCGATGGCGGCGTGGCCGGCCATGCCCATGGCGAACGACGTCTTGCCCATGCCGGGACGGGCGCCGATGACGATGAGGGCGTTGGGCTGCAGGCCCGAGGTGAGCTCGTCGAAGTCGACGTAGCCGGTGGGCGTGCCGGTGATGGCGTCGCCCCGCTCGTACAGCGCCTCGAGGCTGTCGACCGTCTGGTCGAGCAGGTCGTGCAGCCGGGACATGGAGTCGGTCTGGCGGTGCTGGGCGATCTCGAACACGAGCGACTCGGCCCGGTCGATGGCCTTGGGCACGTCGTCGGGGACGTCGTAGCCCATCTCGGCGATCTCGCCGGCGACGCCGATGAGGCCGCGCAGCAGCGAGTGCTCCTCGATGATCTTGGCGTAGCGGGCCGCGCTCGACGTGGCCGGCGTGGCCGACTGGAGGTTGATCAGCGCGGCCGGCCCGCCGATGGCGTCGAGCAGGTCGTGGCGGGAGAGCTCGTCGGCGACGGTGACCGGGTCGACCGGCTCGCCCCGGGCCGACAGGGAGGTGATGACCTCGTAGATGTGGCCGTGCGCCGGCTTGTAGAAGTCGGACGGGGCAACGGACTCCGACGCGATGTCGATGGCCGTGCGCGACAGCAGCATGGCGCCGAGGAGGGACTCCTCGGCCGCCAGGTTGTGCGGGGGCACGCGGCCGCCCGAGGATCCCGAGCCGCCTCCCGAGCCCGATCGGCGTGGCGGCGGCTCGTCGTCGTAGAAGGGCTCGTCGTAGTCCGGTGGGGCGTCGTCCATGAGGCCTCTACTTTCGACCACTTCGCATGTGGATAACGAGTCCCAACTGCCTGTGGACCGGCTGGGGACAACTGCCTACGCTTCGGAGGCGGAGGGTGACCGTGCGCACCGCGCACGCCCACGGCCAGCGGTGCTGCCTCCAGCAAGCACAAGGATCTGCGGGCGCGCCGCACGCGATCCACGCTGCGCCGTCGGCCCACGACGGCGGTGGTCAGCCCTGCTGACCAGCTGTGGATTGTTGGGGATAACCGCAACCTGCCCGCCGACGCGAGGTCGACGGGCAGGTCAGCGGGCAGTTCAGGCGGGGACGACCTCGACCGTGACCGGGAACTCCACGTTGGCGTGGAGCTTCAGCGGCACCAGGTGGGTGCCGACGGTCCGGATGGGCTCGTCGAGCAGGAGCTGCTTGCGGTCGATCTCGACGCCCGTCTGGGCGGCGACGGCCTCGGCGATGTCCGCCGAGGTGACCGAGCCGAACAGCTTCTCGTCGGCGCCGACGCGGGCCGAGATGGTGACCGGCGACGACACGAGGGTCTTGGCGACCTCTTCAGCGGCGGACCGCTCCGCGGCATCCTTGATGTCGCGCGAGCGGCGCATGCCCTCGGCCTGGGCCTCCGCACCGGTGGTGGCCAGGAAGGCCAGGCCACGGGGGAGGAGGAAGTTGCGGCCGTAGCCGTTGGTGACGTCGAGGACGTCGCCCTTGTTGCCGACGCCCTTGACGTCGGTGCGCAGGATGACTCGCATCAGGCCTCGGCCTCCGCGGTCTCCAGCTCCTCGGTGAACTCGTCGCCACCGAACTCCTCACCGAGCTCCTCGCCACCCGTGGGGGGAGGTGCGGTGGGACGGGGCGGCGGGCCATCGGCGCGGATGCCGCGCTCGCCACCGCGCTCGCCGCCACGACCGCCACGCTGCTGCGTGACGCGGCTGGCGTAGGGCAGGAGCGCCATCTCGCGGGCGTTCTTGATCGCCATGGCGATGGTGGCCTGCTGCTGGGCGTTGTTGCCCGTGACCCGGCGAGCCCGGATCTTGGCCCGGTCCGACATGAAGCGACGGAGCAGGTTGACGTCCTTGAAGTCGACGTAGTCGACCGACTCCTGGGACAGGATGCTGACCTTCTTCTTGGAGCGGCGCGCGTTGTCCTTGTTCTTGGCGCGCTTCGGCTTGGGTGCCATCAGAACGGTTCCTCGTTGTCGTAGGGGGAGGGCTCGTTGGCGACGGGACGCCCGCCACCACTGGATGCGCCGCCGCCACTACCGGCCTGGCTGCGCTCGATTCGGTTCACGGTGGCGGTGGCCCACCGGAGGCTGGGGGCGACCTCGTCGGCCACCACCTCGATCTTGGACCGCTTGTCGCCGCTGTCGGTCTCCCAGGACCGCTGCTCCAGGCGACCGGTCACGATGACGCGGGTGCCCTTCTGCACGGACTCGGCGACGTTCTCGGCCATCTGGCTCCAGCACTTCACGTCGAAGAAGGAGGTCTGCTCCTCCCACTCGTTGTTCTGCCGGTTCTGCCAGCGACGGTTGACCGCCAGCCCGAAGGTGGCGACCGTCTGGCCCGAGGGCGTGTAGCGGATCTCGGGGTCGCGGGTCACGTTGCCCACGAGCGTCACGGTGTTGTCCATGGTGTCCTCCTGGTCACCCGGCGGCTTCGGCCGGGGCAGGGGCCCCCAGGAGGCCGCGGCGGTGCGCCTCGGCGTCGGGGAGCCGGATGATCTTGTGGCGGACGACCTCGTCCGCGAGGCGCAGGTTGCGGTCGACCGTGTCGAGCGCTCCCGGCTCGGCCTCGATCTCGAACACCACGTAGAACCCTTCGTTCTTGTGGTTGATCTCGTAGGCGAAGCGGCGCTTGCCCCACTTGTCGGTCTTGGCGATGGTGCCGCCAGCGGACTCGATCTGGGCCGTGGCCTGGTTGATCACTCCCTGGACAGCGGACTCATCGAGATCGCCGTCGCAGATGACCATCATTTCGTAGGCTCGCATCGCGAGCATCACCTCCTGGACCCGGTCTCACCGGGGCCCCGTTGCCGAACGGCGATGGGGCAAGGGCTTCAATTGGACCGTTCGAACCTAGCGGACCAGGGCTGCCCGAGCCTCATCGGGGCCATCTTCCCCCGGGGGTCTGACACTCAGGATGTAGGGGTTCCTGGTCGGGGTCGGGTCTGACCCACCCTCTGACTGGCTTCGTGCCCTGTCGCTGATTCGTCGGCCCGGCCCTGGCCAGGCACGCGCACCAGCCG
>Ga0182736_1000497_pt1 | contig 59086 bp, 53 predicted proteins | sample eDN5th30CKraftBY_FD_128882 | JGI IMG/M metagenome (GOLD analysis project Ga0182736, IMG submission 128882) | Enriched backyard soil microbial communities from Emeryville, California, USA - eDNA 5th pass 30_C Kraft BY (version 2) (version 2) | ecosystem: Environmental > Terrestrial > Soil >... | reverse complement strand
GACGACCGTCGAGGACGGCATGGCGATGGTGCACCTGTCGGTGGGCCTGCGGCCGCCGCGGTCCGAGCGCCTGCGTTCGGAGGTGGCGATCATCGCCGGCATGGCGAAGGCGACGCTGCCAGAGACGGCCACGCCGTGGGACGACTACGTCGACGACTACGACCGCATCCGCGACACGATGGCGGAGGTCCTCGAGGGCTTCGAGGACTTCAACCGCCGCGTCCGGCAGCCGCTCGGCTTCCGCATCGCCCAGCCCGCCCGGGAGCGCGTGTTCCTGACGCCGAGCGGCCGGGCCGAGTTCTCCGCCGCGGGGCTCCCGGACGTGGTCCCGCCGGCCGGGCGCCTGGTCTTGAGCACGGTCCGCTCGCACGACCAGTTCAACACGACGATCTACTCCAACGACGACCGCTACCGCGGCGTGCGGAACCTGCGCACGCTGCTGCTCATGCACGCGGAGGACATGCGCGAGCGCGGGCTGCGCGACTTCGACCTGATCGACATCACGAGCTTCGCCCGGGACGGCAGCACGCGCGCCGTCCACGGCTATACGGCGCTCGCGTACGACGTGCCGCGCGGGAGCGCGGTCGGCTACATGCCGGAGCTCAACGTGCTCTGCGCGCTGAGCGACTTCAGTGCCCAGAGCGATCAGCCGCTGATGAAGCACCTGATCATCGAGGTCGCGCCGATGCGGGGCTAGGGACGCTCCGAGCTGAGTCCGCGTCGGCGATCCAGATCACTCGGGGTGGGAAGAACGGGTGCCCCAACTCAACCGCATGCGAGGGCATGACGGATCGCCTGTGCCGTATGAAGGCGTTCCATGGATTCGTTGATCGCAAGCATTCTTTGAAGGTTGAGCACGGGCGCTGGGAGCCCCGGAGCGACGTCGATCCACGTCACGTAGGGCTCGAGGCGAGAGCGTTCCCAGCGGCCCTTGGGACCACGCGACATGATTTCCGCTAAGAGCTCGACGCGAATGCCTTCGAGTTGCAGGTACGAAGCTTGGGCCCGCATGTGAGCGGTCCTGATCTCCCTGACCTCGCCCGTGGCCGCGGCGGCGAAGCACTCCAGGATGCGTACGGCCCCCGGTGCGGAGGTCTGCACGTCGAGATCGCGGCAAGGCACGTCCACGCCCTGCAGGGCCACGGCAGCACTCCCGGTGAACGCCCACTCGACCGGCTGGCCGCGTAGGCCGCCGGCAATCGTTCGCATCGCCTGCAGATGGGCGTGGCTGAGCACCTCGTCGGCAACCTAACACTGGCCCTCGGCGCCCTGCGGATCGGCCTCGCGTTGGGTGGTGCGGGAAGACAGCCGATCAGTGATCGGCTTGCCGACGCAAGTTGCGAGTGAAGCGCGGGGAAGTTCGGCTCACGACCCGCGGCCGTCACTTTGAGATGGCGGGTGGGGTAGCGTGCCGCCGCTGAACAGATTGCTCCAACACGATCGGGCGGTGGTGTGGCATGGATGAGCGCGATGTCGCTTTGGCGGGTGTGGAGGCGCTGGCGGGGACGCTGACGGCGTTCGGTCCGGTCGGCGGGGCGATGGCGCTGCTGGGGTTGTCGCTCGCGGGCGTGCTGAGTGTGCACGCGGGGGCACGCACGTCGGCCCCTCAGCTGACCGGCGCGGAAGTCGATCACATCATCGCGGCGAACCTGCTCAAGCAGGATGTTCGAGATGGGTGGGCGCTCATCCGGCCGACCCACGACTGGTACCGGGAATGGACGATCCGCGCCGCGAGCGGCGAGGAGTTCACGGCCGCCGACATGAAGGAGTTCGATACCGGATACGCGCACGCGCGGGGCCCGAACTCAGCGATCAGGCAGGGGCTCGTCAAGCTCTTTCCGGGAAAGGGGAATCGGGACTCGACGCCGGGTCAGTACGGCGTGCCGTACGTGATTCTCGGCGTCGGCGTCTGGGTCGGGCTGCTCGAGCTCGACCTGGTACGCACGCATGAGCGCGGCGAGAAGATCTCGGGCGGGCAATGGGACACGTTTGACCGCGAGCTCGAGACGTGGGGCGTTGCTATCCAGAGGTGTGACCAACTCGCCGCTCAGCGCGTCGAGGAAGAGGTTCGGGCAGCGATCGCTCGGGAGCCCCAGCGGTACAAGTTCGAGCCTGCCCGCGCAAAGGATTGGTACTCGGAGCTGTTCAAAGAGCCTCGCGTCCCCGGTGGTCCGAACAAGGCGCTCCTCGAGTTGATCGGACGTCTGGAGCGCAGGTATCGCGGAGGTTTCCGAGCTGAAGGCGTGCTGCCGGCGCTGACCGCGGCCGGCGAGCTTGCCCAGTTGCGGATCTCGCTCGAGACCGCTCGTCGCCGTCTCGCCGCGGTCCACTGAGGGGAGACTCCGTTAGGTGAAGCCCTCTTCAGATCTGCAACTGGCGTACTTTCGCGTCCAGACGCGTGCTTGTTAAGCGTCAAGTAGGGCCGGTACGCAGATTGCGAATCCGGAAGGGAAGTATGAAAAGAGTGCGATAACCGCGTACCCAATGACCGCGACCAAAGGAACAAACCATCCGATCGGACTTGAAGGAACTGCCGGAATCGATTCTTCGACACTCGTGACGACCACCGACTTCGTCACCGGGCAGGTGTCGTCGTCCAGCGGCACGCACGCCACGGCAAGCGCCACGCTGGCGTCGGACTGCAGTCGCAACACCGCGCGTGAGGGTCTCCTCACATTCGAGCCGATCCGTCTGATCGACCGCCTGCCACGGGACGAGTCGAAGGATGAAGCGTACTACGCGCAGTCGGTCCTTGTGATGTACAAGCAGAATAGGGCGTTGCGCGTGACGACTCCGAGTGGTGGTGCGGTCACACAGAAGCAGTTCATCGCTTGTGCGACGGGTGGTGCTCAGGCATACGGCGACAACCGACTCTCGAGGTATCGAGTGACGCTGGTCCCTCGAACCTCCATCCCGAGACTCGTTGGTGCACCTAGATGGGGAAGCAACGTCGTCAACGGCAGGCTGACCGGACCCCTGGGCTTCACCGGAGGGGCCCCCGCGGTCTCGATCAGCGCGCAGGTCACTTCACATAATCAGGATATACATAGTGAAGGGGTCGGCCTGCCGTTCAGCTCGCCTCCTGAGATCTCGGCATTTGCCGACAATGTCGTCACTGGCATGTGGAGGACCACCGGCGGCTGGCGGTGGTCCGGATCGGCGGAGTGGCAGAGCGCTCGCAATCCCGTGTTTGCACTGAACGCTACGGGTGCTTACCACTGCGGGCACCCATTTGGGCTGGGCTGTGCCTGATCGTTTGCGCGCTCGGCTCTGCGTGGGGTTGCTCATCGCGGTCGCGGGCTGCGGCGGGCGGTCCCCGTCCGCCGCTCCGGAACGCGCGATGACCGCTGTCGGGGCTGCGCCGGCGCCGGAGATCTCGGGCCGAGTGATCGCACTGTGCGGCGAAGATGTCTACTCGCAAGACGTGTACGAGATCCGACGCGGGACGATCACACGTCGGACAACGACCGAGCCGGGCAACGGAGTGCACAGCTTCGCCGTGGGCAACGGTCAGATTGCGCTGTCGCGCTCTCGGGACGCGATCGACCATGTCGAACTCGGTAGCCTCGACGCGCCGACGTACTTCGGCCGGGTGCTCGGACCGGGAACCGCACCGGCGCTCGATGACGACGGCACGCTGGCGTGGACGCTGGTGACCGAGCGCGTGGGACATTACGCTGATGCCGTTTACGTCAAACGCCCTGGGAAGGTGGCGCGCCGAGTCGCGACGTATCCGCACGCGTGGCAGATTCACTTCGTCGACGGTCGTCTGCGGGCGGTGGCCAGCAGGCGCGGGAAGTTCGCGGAAGTTCGCGGTGTTGGCACGAAGCATGTGGTGCGGATCCCGCTGATCATGCGCAGCGCGCGCCACGTGGTCTGGTCGCGCTCGGGCAGGCTGGCATACGGTGATGGACACAACCGGCTGCGGATCAATTCCGCGGGCGGGCGGCGAGTCGCGAGCTACGCCACGGAGTGGGTCCCACTGGCCTGGAGCCCGGACGAGCGAAAGCTGCTGGTGACCAACGCCACACGAAAGCCTGCGGTGATCGGCCTGATGTACTCGAAGACCGGCTCCGTCCGAGCACTCGGCGCACTCTCGTGCGGCCCGGTCGTCAGTGCCAACTGGCTTCCGGACTGATGGAAGACGACTGCAACGGCGAATCTGGACGGCCCGTGGCGTGGCGAGAGCGACGCGATCCTTCGGCTCGCGCGCTTGCGATTGCCCTTGTGGCGGCGTCGGTCCCCGCCCGCGCGCGCTCATCCTTCGGCGCGATTGGGGGTCTGGGTACCGGACATGCCGGTAGATCCTCCGGTGTCCCGAGGGGGAAGCCGCACGCGCGCTAGCTGGCACCGGAGCGCTCTCTTGGTGCCAGATCCGGGCCGTTCCCGAGCGCTACGGCGTACCGGTCCGGGAACGAGAAAGCCCGCCGTAGCGGGCTTTCTCCGGTATGGGCGCGGCGGGTTTCGAACCTGCGACCTCTCGCGTGTGAAGCGAGCGCTCTCCCACTGAGCTACGCGCCCTCAGGGGCAGAGAAGTCTAGCGGCCGGACCCTCGTCGCCAAGCGCCGCGAACGCGTAGATTCCCCGTCCGTACCCGAAAGGCGGTGGACCGTGTACTACAGCAGCGGCAACTACGAGGCGTTCGCGCGGCCGCGCAAACCCGCGGGGGCGGACCGCAAGACCGCGTGGTTCGTGGGGGCGGGCCTGGCGTCCATGTCCGGCGCGGCGTTCCTGATCCGGGACGCGCAGGTGCCGGCGGAGCGGATCACGATCCTCGAGCGGCTCAAGCTGCCGGGCGGGGCGCTGGACGGGATCAAGGAGCCCAAGAAGGGGTTCGTGATCCGCGGCGGGCGCGAGATGGAGAACCACTTCGAGTGCCTCTGGGACCTGTTCCGGTCGATCCCGTCGATCGAGGTCGACGGCGCCTCGGTGCTCGACGAGTTCTACTGGCTCAACAAGGACGACCCGAACGTCTCGCTGCAGCGCGCGACGGTCAACCGCGGGCAGGACGCGCACACGGACGGGAAGTTCGCGCTCAGCGACCGCGGCCAGAAGGACATCGTCAAGGTGTTCCTCGCCACGCGCGAGGAGCTCGAGGGCAAGCGGATCGACGAGGTGTTCTCCGCCGAGTTCCTGGCCAGCAACTTCTGGCTGTACTGGCGCACGATGTTCGCGTTCGAGGAATGGCACTCGGCGCTGGAGATGAAGCTCTATCTGCACCGCTTCATCCACCACATCGGCGGGCTGCCGGACTTCTCGGCCCTGAAGTTCACCAAGTACAACCAGTACGAGTCACTCGTGCTGCCCCTGTACAAGTGGCTGCTCGAGCAGGGTGTGCACTTTCACTTCGACACCGAGGTCACCGACGTCGACTTCGACCTCGCGCCCACCCGCAAGCAGGCCACGCGCGTCCACTGGGTCCGCGAAGGCCTCCCGGGGCACGCCGACCTCGGCCCGGACGATCTGCTCTTCATCACGATCGGCTCGCTCACCGAGAACTCCGACAACGGCGACCACCACACCCCGGCGCGCCTGAACGAGGGGCAGGCGCCGGCCTGGGATCTGTGGCGGCGGATCGCGGCCAAGGACCCGGCGTTCGGCCGCCCGGACGTGTTCGGCGCGCACATCCCGCAGACCAAGTGGGAGTCGGCCACGGTCACGACGCTCGACCCGCGCATCCCGTCCCACATCCAGCGGATCTGCAAGCGCGACCCGTTCAGCGGCAAGGTCGTTACCGGCGGCATCGTCACGGTCAAGGACTCGAGCTGGCTGATGAGCTGGACCGTCAACCGCCAGCCGCACTTCAAGCAGCAGCCGCCGGATCAGATCGTCGTCTGGCTGTACTCGCTGTTCGTCGACCGCCCCGGCGACTACGTTCGCAAGCCGATGCAGGACTGCACAGGCGAGGAGATCACGCAGGAGTGGCTCTACCACCTGGGCGTGCCGCTCGGCGAGATCCCGGAGCTGGCCGCCAACGCCGCCAAGACGGTGCCGGTGATGATGCCGTACGTGACCGCGTTCTTCATGCCGCGCCACGCCGGCGACCGGCCGGACGTCGTGCCCGAGCACGCGGTGAACTTCGCGTTCATCGGCCAGTTCGCCGAGAGCACGCGCGACTGCATCTTCACCACCGAATACTCCGTCCGCACGCCGATGGAGGCGGTCTACCGGTTGCTCGACGTCGAGCGCGGCGTCCCCGAGGTCTTCAACTCCACCTACGACGTGCGCAAGCTGCTGGCGGCGACCAGCCGCCTGCGCGACGGCGAGGAGATCCCGCTCGGCCCGGCACCGGTGCGGCACTGGCTGTTCGGCAAGCTCGAGGAGAACGAGGTCGGCGCGCTGCTCGCCGAGTCCGGGCTGATCCGCGATTGAGCGGCTACTGTCGGGCGCATGCGCGCACTGCTGGTCGCCGTGGCCGTCCTGCTGTTCCCGTCCACGGCGTTCGCGCTGCCGCCGGACCCGCCCGTCACGCCGTTGACGCCCGCGGACGGGGCGGTCGGGGCGACGAACCCGGAGGGGTTCGTGGTCACGTACGCCTGCCCGGCCTACGGGATCTACGAGTCCGGGGACTTCACGTTCTACGGCGGGCCGAAGGACTACAGCGTGAGCCTGTCGACGGCGCCGGACGCCGGCGCGGACGGGCGCCTGCTCGGCTCGATCGTGGCCGTGCGCGGCAACCTGCAGGCGTCCGGGACGTGCAGCGCGGTCGTCGGCTCCGGCGCCGAGCCGCGCCCGCAGGTAACGCCGGGCACCTACTACTGGCAGGTCTGGCGGCTGTGCACGGGGTGCGCCACCGGCTACGAGGTCGGCCCGGTGCGCACGCTCACGCTGCGCTCGCCGATCAAGCCCAGGCTCACGCTGCCGGCGCGCGTCTACGGCGGGTACCCGGCGTTGATCGGCGTGACCGCGGCGGGCGCCCCGGACGGGACCGGGCTCGCGCTCGAGCGTCAAACCGGCGCGACGTGGACGCGTGTCGGCACGGTGACGCTGCTGGGCGGCAGGGCGGAGGCGGTGGTGACGCTCCCGCGCGGCCGGCAGACGCTGCGCGCGACGCTGCAGATCGGGACGCAGGCGATCGCGAGCGACGGCCAGCCGCTGATCGTCACCGCGGCCCGCCGCTGGACGACCGCCAAGGCGGAGGGCGCGTACCGGGGCGCGGGCGTGCGCTTCAAGGTCACCGACCGCGGCCGGCGCCTGCGCGTGTTCCGCGCGGCCGTGAGGGCGTGTCCGGGCCGGTTGGCGAAGCTCAACCTGGTGAAGGTCGCGCCCGACGGGAGCTTCGTGGCGGCGCGCGGCGGGCTGCGCGTGCGCGGGACGATCAGGGGCCGCAAAGCCACCGGGCGCGTCGAGCTCGCGGCCGGCACCTGCCTGTCCGCTCAGGCGTTCAGCGCCCGGCATCGGTAATCTTCGAAAATCGAAACTCGAAGAGAGGCCACATGACGACCGCCGCGAAGACGCCCCTGCGCGCCAACGACTTCCTCGACATCGACCATCTCCTCTCCGAGGAGGAGCGGTTGATCCGCGACACCGTGCGCGCGTTCGTCAACGACAAGGTCGTCCCGAACGTCGGCGACTGGTTCGAGGAGGGCCGGATCCCGCTCGAGCTGGCGACCGAGCTGGGCGCCATCGGCGTGCTCGGCATGCACCTCGACGGCTACGGCTGCGCCGGGGCCAGCGCGACCGCGTACGGGCTGGCGTGCCTGGAGCTGGAAGCGGGCGACAGCGGCGTGCGCAGCCTGGTCTCGGTCCAGGGGTCGCTGGCGATGTACGCGATCCACCGCTGGGGGTCGGAGGAGCAGAAGCTCCAGTGGCTGCCGCGGATGGCCGCGGGCGAGGCGATCGGCTGCTTCGGGCTGACCGAGCCCGACAGCGGGTCAGACCCCGCGTCGATGCGGACGCGCGCCCGCCGCGACGGCTCCGACTGGATCCTCAACGGCGCGAAGATGTGGATCACCAACGGCTCGGTGGCCGACGTGGCGGTCGTCTGGGCGCGCACCGACGACGGCGTCCGCGGCTTCCTCGTCCCCAAGGGCACGAAGGGCTTCAGCGCTCCCGAGATCCACCGCAAGCTCTCGCTGCGCGCGTCGGTCACGTCGGAGCTCGTGCTCGATGACGTGCGGCTCCCCGACAGCGCCCGGCTGCCGGAGGCGACGTCGCTGCGTGGGCCGCTGTCCTGCCTGAACGAGGCGCGGTTCGGGATCGTCTGGGGCGCGGCGGGCGCCGCCCGCGCGTGCCTGGAGGCGGCGCTCAGCTACAGCACCGAGCGGATCCAGTTCGACCGGCCGATCGCGTCGTTTCAGATCCAGCAGCAGAAGCTCGCTCACATGGCGCTCGAGGTCAACCGGGCGACGCTGCTCGCGCTGCACCTCGGCCGGCTCAAGGACGAGGGCCGGCTGCACCCGGAGCAGGTCAGCATGGGCAAGCTCGGCAACGTCAACGCCGCGCTCGACGTCGCCCGCACCGCCCGCCAGATCCTCGGCGCCAACGGCATCACGCTCGAGTACCCGGTGATCCGGCACATGAACAACCTCGAGTCGGTCGTGACCTACGAGGGCACCGCGGACGTGCACGCGCTGGTGATCGGCGGGGCGCTGACCGGCATCCAGGCCTTCCGCGGGTGACCGCCCGGACGACCCAGCAGCACGCGCTCGACGAGCTGCGCCAGGCGATCGTCAACGGCGATCTGAAGCCTGGGCAGCGCGTCGCGCAGGAGGACGTCGCCGAGCTGATCGGCGTCAGCGTCGCGCCCGTGCGCGAGGCGCTGCGCGTGCTCGAGCAGGAGGGGCAGGTCACGTACCTCCCGCGGCGCGGCTACTTCGTGACCGAGCTGCGGGTCGAGGACCTGGAGGAGATCTACAGCCTGCGCGCGCTGCTGGAGGCGCGTGCGGCGCGGCACGCGCTGCCGGGGCTCGACGAGGACGCGCTGCAGCGGATCGACGCCGCGGCGCGCGAGTGCGTCGACGCCGCGGACCGCGGCGACGTCGCCGCCGAGCTGGCCGCCAACCGGCGCTTCCACTTCGCGATCCTCGATGCGCCGGACCGGCCGCACGTGCTGCGCGTGATCCGGCTGCTGTGGGACTCGACCGAGGCCTACCGCGCGCTCTACTACAACTCGCCGGACGAGCGGCGGCGGTCGATTCACGCGCACGACCGGATCCTGGACGCGGTCCGCACGGGTGACGGCGACCGGCTGGTCGCGGAGCTCGACGCGCACCGGGATCGCGCGCTCGACGTGCTGCGCGGCGTGCTCGCCTGAGCGGTCGCGTTCCGGCGCGGGCGGCGGGAAAGTGACCGCTCGCGTGCCGCGCGGCGGGTGCGGTGGTCGCGAGTGGTCGCGTTTTGGCGCGGGCGGCGGGCAAGTGACCGCTCGCGTGCCGCGCGGCGGGTTGTGGGCGGGTGCGGGTGGTCGCCGAGTGGTCGCGTTTTGGCGTGGGCGGCGGGAAAGTGACCGCTCGTGTGCCGCGCGGCGCGCGGCTAGCTGCGGCGCGACCAGCGGCGGCGGCGCGGCGCGGCGCCGGTCGGTGCTGGCGGGAGCGGGGCGCCTTCGAGGATCGCGGCCGGGGCGTCGGTGACCATCCACTCGGCGCGCGCGCCCGCGTGCTCGACCGCGGCGCGCAGCCCCGCGCGCGAGCCGTTCGGGCGGTGCAGGTCCCCCGCGATCACGTGCGCGTGCCCGTCCGCGATCAGCCGCGCCGCGAGCTTCGCCGCCCGCCCGCCGCCGACGACCGACGCCGCCGTCAGCTGCACCAGCAGGTCGTTCTCGACCAGCCGCAGCAGCCGGGCCGGGTCGCGCTGGAAGGACGGGTTGCGCTCCGGGTGCGCGAGCAGGACCCGGAACCCGCGCACGCGGATCCGGAACAGCAGGTCCTCGAACAGCGGCGGCAGCTCGCCGTACGGCGTCTCCACCAGCAGGTCGGTCCCGCGCGCGTCGTAGGTCACGGCGCGCAGCGTGTCGTCCTCGACCCCCTGCGCCCACAGCAGGTCGACCTCCCCGCCGAGCGCGATCCGCAGGTCCAGCCCCGCGGCGTCGACCGCCGCCTGCAGCGCCCGCACGCGCGCCGGCAGCTCGCTCACGCGCACGTCCGGGAAGTCCGCCCGCAGGTGCGGCGTCGCCGCCAGCACGCGCACGCCGGACGCGGCCACTTCGCGCGCCAGCGCGAGCGCCGCCTCGAGGTCCGGCGACCCGTCGTCGAGCCCCGGCAGCACGTGCGAGTGCAGGTCGATCATCCGAGCCGCCGCACGAACCCCGCCGCCACGCCCCGCGGCCCCCCGGCCCCGAGCGCGTCCGCCAGCCAGACCGCGTCGTCGCGCGCCAGCGGCCGCAGCGCCAGCGCCCCGCCGAGCCCCACGGCGACGCCGGCCAGCACGCCTAGGATCACGCCCACCAGCGACGCCGCCCACGCCGCGCCCGCCACCAGCGCGGACAGCAGCACGGTCCGCGCCAGCGGCCCGCCGGCGAGCGCGATCGGCCGGTGCAGCCGCGTCGCCAGCACCAGGCACGGCACGCCCGCGACCAGCACGGCGCAGCCGTTCGCGATCGCGGCGCCGACCGCGTCCAGCCCCGGAACCAGCGCGAACGCCAGCCCCACGTCGACGACCGTCCCCGCGATCAGCGCGACCACGATGAAGTTGACCCGCCCGAGCCCGTACAGCACACCCTCGCTCAGCCGCAGCATCGGCTGCAGCAGCAGCGGCGCGAGCATCGCCAGCATCACGCTCCCCGCGTCCGCGTAGTCGGACCCGTACGCCCACGACAGCAGGCCGGGCCCGACGATCGCGAACCCCGTGACCAGCGGCCAGGTGATCAGCACCAGCAGCCGCAGCGCGCGCCAGAAGCCGGCCCGGATCCGCTCGTGCTCGCCCGTGCCGACCAGGTTCGCCACCGCCGGCATGCTCACCGCCTCGATCGTCTCCGGCACCTTCGAGAGCCCGGAGACGGCGGCGAACGCGATCGAGTAGAACGCGATCTGCGCGTTCGACGAGTAGTGCTGGAGCACGAACAGCTCCGACCGCCGCCAGACCACGAAGCTGATGATGACGATCAGCGAGCTCGACCAGGTGAACGACCAGAAGCGGCGTCGCAGCTCGCGCGGCGCCGGCTCGGGCTCCGGCAGGACCACGACCAGCCGCCGCGCCAGCACCGACGTCCACGCCAGGTTGACCGCGACCGCCGCCGCCTCGACGCCGAACAGCCCGCTGATCCCGCCGCCGAGCTCGAGCGCGACGACCACGGCCGGCACGGTCGCGACGCCCGTGACCAGCCCGGGCAGCCACGCCTCCCGCCAGCGCTGCGACCCGGCCAGCAGCGCGGCCGGCACGGCCTGCAGGACCGCCAGCGCGGCGGACACGCCGGCCAGCACCCACGCCGTCTCCGGCTCGTTGCCGAGCGCCGCCACGACCACCAGCACGAGCAGCACCAGCGCCGCCGCGACCGTCTCCACGCGCCGGCTGACCGCGTACAGCGACAGCGCCTGCCCGCCGCGCCGGGCGCCGAGCAGCTCGCCGACGAAGCGGCTGATCGCCAGCGGCAGCCCGGCGGTCGCCATCTGCACGAGCGCGATCGAGACGAACGCGATGTAGCTCTGCAGGCCCATCTCGTCCGGGCCCAGGTAGCGGGCGACGACGATCGAGAGCAGCAGCAGCTGGGCCTGCGGGAGGACGCGGCTGAGCAGCGTCCAGAGCCCGCCGCTGACGACGGACGGCGCGCTGGTCGCGCCGAGCTCCTCCTCGGGCTCAGGCAGCGATGGCGCGCTCATACACCGCGTGATACGCGGCGGCGACCGCGTCCCAGTCGTGGTGCCCGCGCACGTACGCGCGTGCGGCCTCGGCCATCCGCGTCGCGGCGTCGCGGTCGCGCAGCAGCGCGACGATCTCCGCCGCCAACCCGGCGTCGTCGGACGCGACCCGGATGCGCCCGTCGACCGTCAGCCCCTGGCAGGCGAGCGGCGTGGCGACCGCCGGCGCACCCGCGGCCAGCGCCTCCAGCAGCTTGTTCTTGATCCCGGTGCCGCTGACCATCGGGCACGCGTACACGGCCGCGCCCCACAGGTACGGGCGCAGGTCGGGCACGTCGGCGATCACCTGCACCCCGTCCAGCTCGCGCAGCCGCGGCCCGGGCGAGCGGCCGACGAGCGAGAGCGACGCGTCCGGGATCGCCTCCCGCACGCGCGGGAGGACGCCCAGCGCCAGCCGCAGCGCCGCCTGCTCGTTGGCGGGCGCGTCGAGCGCGCCCGTGAACAGGATCCCGGCGCGCGGCCGGCCGTCGGGCGCGAAGTGCGCCGCGTCGACCCCGTTCGGGATCGTCGCCAGCGGCAGCGCCGGGTCGAGCGCCGCGGCGTCGGACTCGGTGACCAGCACGACGCCCCGGTACGGCCGGTACGCGCGCGCCTCGAAGCGCCGCACCGCGCGCTCCTGCGTCAGCCGCCACGCGCGTTCCAGGCCGGAGGCCGACGCCGCCTCCGCGCGCACGTTGCGGTGCCACGCGTCCAGCGGCGCGATCACGGCCGGCAGCGCCCCGAGCGCGGGCGCGATCAGCGCCAGCGACCCCAGCATCGCGTGCGCGACGTCGAACGACCGCGACGACAGCCACCCCGGCAAGAAGCGCAGGAACGGCGCCGCCAGCGGCCGGGCCTCGACGGGCTCGCGCCGCACCAGCGCGGTCAGCCGGTCGATCGCTCCGACACTCGCGTAGGGAAGCTCGATCAGCTCGATTCCTTCCGGCGGATCGCCGATCTGATCCGGATGGCGCAGCGCGACGACGGTCACCGACTCGGTTCGGGCCAGACGGGAACACAGCTCGTAGAGCACGAGCCGCGAGCCGTTCAGGGGCGCGCGCGGCGCCTCGGAGGCGCAGACCAGGATGCGCACCGCGGGCATCTTGGCAGCATGTGCGACTTGCGCGAACGGTTTCCGGCCCTCGTCATCGCACCGCTGCTGCCCGAGCCGCCCGTCACCGGCGGCCAGAAGCGCACGCTGCGGCTGCTGGAGACGATGGAGCGCGCCGGGCTGCACCCCCAGATCCTCACCGCCGATCCGGGCGAGCCGGGCGTCGCCGCGCGGCTGCGCGAGCGCGGGTGGACGGTCGAGATCGTCCCCGAGCCCGAGCCGACCGTGGCCGACCGCCTGCGCCAGCACGCGCTGCGGCTCCCGAGCCCGCGGCTGCGCAACGTCGCCCGCCGCTTCGCCGCGCTCGCGCCCGCCGCGGCGCTGATCCAGTACGAGCACACGCAGAGCGCGTACTACCCGCCGCCGCCCGGCGTGCCGACGGTGCTGAGCCTGCACAACCTGGACTCCGCGGCGGCGCGCTCGGCGGTGCGCGAGCGCAGCGGCCTGGCGCGGCTGCGTGAGCGCAACCGGGCGGCTGGATTACGCACCGTCGAGCGGCGCTCGTTCCCGCGCGCGGACCGGATCCTGTGCGTGACCGAGGCCGACTGCGCGGCGGTCCGGGCGGCCGGGGGCCGCGCGCTGCTCGCCCCCAACGGCGTCGACGACGACTTCTACGCGGTCCGCACCCCGCCGTCCGGGGACGTCGTGCTGTTCTTCGGCCACTTCGGCTACGCGGCGAACGCGCACGGCGTCGAGCGCTTCGCCCGCGAGGGCTGGCCCGCGGTGCGCGCCGCGCACCCGCACGCGCGGTTCGCGATCGCCGGCGCCGGAATGGCGGACCAGCTGCGCGCGCGGCTGACCGCGATCGAGGGCGTCGACGTGCTCGGCCTGGTCGCCGACCTCCCGGGCGTGCTGGCCGCGTCGCGCACCGTCGTCGTGCCGATCTGGGAGGGCGGCGGGACGCGCCTGAAGGTGCTCGAGGCGCTCGCGACCGGGCGCCCGGTCGTCTCGACGGCGCTCGGCGCGTCCGGCATCGGCTTCCAGGACGGGCGCGACGGGCTGCTGGCGGAGACCCCGGAGACGCTCGCGCAGGCGGTCAACGCGGTGCTCGACGGCCGCGAGTTCACCGGCCGTCAACTTGCCGAGCACTTCCGCTGGACGGAGACACTTTCCGGCGCATCGTCCTACTACGCGGAAGTGGTCGCGCGCCGCCGGTCCGCTCGCTGACTCAAGCGGCACCGGAAAGGAGCCGATCACAGAGATCAGGCACCATTCCCAACCGACAAGGGCAAACCCGCCGTAAGACGGGGACGCAAAGCCACGGGACCCACTGGGTCGGCCGGGCCGCCGAAAGGGGTATTCGTGAAAAGGTCAATCGCCGCCATGCTGGCCATCCTGGTCACTGCGCCGGCGACCGCGCACGCGGCGTCGCCGGTCGGGCACTTTCGTGTCGCGATCGACTCTGCCGCGGCGACCGCCGACTACACGAGCACCGCCGCCCGCAACGACGTGGTGATCCTGCAGCAGTACCAGGCGCCGCGCATGAAGACGCTGAAGGCCGCCAACCCCGGCGTGAAGGTGCTGATGTACAAGAACCTGTCGGGGATGACCGAACGCCAGCCGTCGGGCTTCGTGTCCGGCGGGGTCGCGACGCAGGACGCCGCGGCGCACCCCGAGTGGTACCTGCTCAACACCGGCGGCGAGCGCTTCACGTCGCGCTACTTCAACTGGATCTGGATCGGGGACGTCGGCAGCCCGTCCTATCAGCAGCAGTGGGCGGACAACGTGCTGGGCGAGGTCGCCGCCGACGGCTGGGACGGCGTGTTCATGGACGACGTCAACCCGACGATGTCCTGGCACTACGACGTCAGCCGGATCGCCAAGTACCCGACCGACGCGGCGTGGCAGGCGGCGACGCGCTCGGCGCTGTCGGCGATCGGCTCGCGCTTCCGCGCCGCGGGCAAGCTCGTGATCGCGAACTTCTCCAACAGCAAGGCGTTCCCGGCCGTGATCAAGGACTGGTACGGGCTGGTCGACGGCGGCCTCAACGAGCAGTTCCTCAAGTGGGGGACGAACACCACGGGCCCCGAGAGCTACGACCCGGCCGACTACTGGGAGCTGCAGCTCAAACAGATGAAGGAGGCCGAGGCGGCGGGCAAGTACTACCTCGGGCTCACGCCGTCGACTGCGACCGACCGCGCCGCCGCGCGCTACGGCTACGCCACGATGCTGCTGGCGGGGGCCGGGAAGCTGCAGTTCGCGCTGCACAGCGACTACACGAACGAGCGCTGGTTCCCGGAGTACGACTACGCGCTCGGGACGCCCTTGGACGCGGAAACGCGCGAGGCGGGCGGCGTGCACCGGCGGCGCTTCAGCCACGGGCTCGTGCTGGTGAACCCGACCGCGAGCGCGGTGGCGGTGGACTTCGGCGGCGCGTACACCGGCTCCGGGCTGGAGACCGCGACGGCGGCGACGCTCGCGCCGCGCAGCGCGCTCGTGCTGACGAAGGTGGGCGAGGACGAGCCGGGCGACGGCGGCGCGGGTGTGCCGCCGGTCCAGGACGACCCGGTCGACACGACCGACCCCGTGCAGCCGGTCGATCCGCTCCCGCCCGTCCAGGACGACCCCGTCGACACGACCGATCCGGTCCAGCCGGTCGACCCGGTCCCGCCCGTGCCGGCCAAGCCGCGCGTCCCGCCGATCACGCGCGTGAAGCCGATCCGCATCACGCTGACGTGCAAGCTGGTCACCGCCTGCCGCGGCACGGTCGCGCTCAAGCGCGGCGACGTGGTCGTCGGCAAGCGTACGGTCAAGGTCCGGGCCGGCAAGAGCCTCACGATCTCGATGCGCGAGCGCGTGCGGGCGACGATCGCCAAGGCGCGCCGCCTGAAGGTCAAGGCGCCGCACGGCCTGCGCGCGAAGCTGCGCTGACGTAGAGCGCGAGCATCCGCTCGGCGGTGCGCGCGGCCGAGTGCTCGGCCGCCGCGGCCCGGCCCGCGTCCACCCGGCGCGCCGCCAACGCCGGGTCGTCCAGCAGCTCGAGCAGCGCGCTGGCCAGCGCGCCCGGGTCGGCGGGCGGGACGAGCGTCGCGGTGCCGTCCGGGGCGTACTCCGGGACGCCGCCGACGCGGCTCGCGACCGCCGGGATCCCGGCCGCGAGCGCTTCCAGCAGCGCCAGCGGGCTGTTCTCCATCAGCGACGGCAGCGCGAAGACGCTCAGGCGCGGCAGCGCGTCGTGCGCGCGGACGAACCCGGGGAACTCGACCGGCAGGGCCGCGGCGCGCGCCTTCAGCGCCGCCTCCAGCGAGCCGGTGCCGAAGATCGCGAAGCGCGTCTGCGGCCGCCGGGCGACAACGATCCGCGCGGCGTCGACGAAGTGCTCGAGGCCCTTGACGGGCTCCAGCAGCGAGATCGTGCCCACCAGCTCGCCGCGGTCGAGCGGGCGGTCCGGGACGTCGACCCCGTTCGGGATCACCACCAGCCGCTCCTGGGCGTAGCCGACGCGCTCGGCCAGCAGCCGCGCCATCGCGTGCGAGGGCGTGACCAGCACGTCGGTCATCCGCTCCAGCCCGCGCTCGAGGCCGCGGTAGGCGACGCGCGCCTTCAGGCCCGGCGGCGCGTCGGTCAGAAACGGTTCCGGCAGGCCGTGCAGCGTGTGCACGCGCAGCTCGCCGCGCCGCGGCAGCGCGCGCACCCACAGGCCGCTGCGGCGGTCGTGCGTGTGGACGACGTCCGCGCCGCGCACGAAGCGGCGGACGCGGACCGCGCCCGCCGGGTCGAACGGGCGCGCGAGCGGGATCACCGCGGCCTGCGCGCCGGCGGCGGCGAAGCGCGCCGCGGCCGGCTCGTCGAGCGCGACCGCGCGGACGTCCACGCCGGCCCGGGCCAGGTCGCGCGCCAGCAGCAGCGCGTGCTCGAGCGGGCCGCCGCGCGCGATCGAGGTGACGAGCGCGACCTTCATTTGCTCAGCGCCAGCACGCCCGCGAGGCCGCCGAGCAGCCACAGCGGCACGCTCGTCTGCACCGAGAGGAAGCTGGCGGACACGATCGCCACGACCAGCGACGCCTGCACGGCCGCGGTGATGCGCAGGCCGTCGGCGTCCTCGGCGGCCTGGAATCTTCGCCGTGCCCGGGCGGCCAGCATCCAGCTGCCGCCGATGAACGCCAGGAACGCCAGCAGCGTCGGGATCCCGCCCTCGGCCAGCACCTCCAGGTACGCGTTGTGGACGACCGGGTTCTCGAGGTTGAGCGGGTCGTTGTGCACGTACTCGCGCGCCTCGACGCCGTAGCGGCCCGGCCCGACGCCGAGCAGCGGATGGTCGGCGGTCATCGCCAGCGCCGCGTCCCAGTACGCCTTGCGCGACTCCACGTTCGCGGTCGCCACCTTGCTCTTGGCCGCGAGCCGCTCGTCGATCAGCGGATGCCAGAGCGTGAACGCGAGCCCGAGCACGCCGGCGACCACGAACGTGCCCGCGACGACGCCCCCGAGCCGCGTGCGCCGCGTCGCCACCGCCCACAGCACGACCGCGGCGAGCCCGACCAGCGCGCCGCGCGAGAGCGTCCCCAGCAGCGCGAGGATCAGCACGCCGCAGCACACGATCCACCACGCGCGCGTGCGCCGGTCGCGCGCGCTCAGGTAGACCGCGAACGGCAGCACGGACGCAAGCAGGTACGCGAAGTCGTTGGCTTCGCCGATCGGGCCGGACACGCGGTCCACGTCGCCCTTGAGCAGCAGGACGACGCCGTACAGCGCGGCCGCGGTCGAGGACAGGACCAGTACGCGGATCACGTTCACGATCTGGGCGCGGGTCTGGACCAGCTGCACGACCAGGAACGAGAACGCGGCGAACAGCAGGTAGCGCAGCGTCTTGCTCAGCCCTTCGGCGATGTCGCCGGACACCATCAGCGAGAGCAGCACGAGCATCGTGAAGATCACCAGCGCCGGGGTCGTCGGCGGCAGGCGCACCTCCTCGTCGCGGGCCAGCGATCGCAGCGCGTAGCCGATCAGCAGCAGCGCGCCGAGCAGCTTGATGACCGAGATCGTCTCGGTCGGGTAGCCGAGCATGTCGTCCCACGGGAACGCGGCCACCATCAGCAGCAGCAGGGCGCTCGCGTTGAACACGACCAGGCCGAGCACGATCGCCAGCGCGGCGGCGGCGAGCGTCAGCAGCGGCGCGAACGCGGTCGGGACCGCGACCGCGATCGCGATCAGGACGATCAGCGGCCACTCGCCGCCGCGGATCCGGACGCGTTCAGCCACGGACCGCCTAGCGGTCGGCGGCGACGCTCTCGCCGGCCGGGGCCGTGTAGTAGTAGCCGCCGGTCGCCTCGAGGTCCTGGCCGGACTGGTTGAGCACCAGGCCGAGCAGGTTCGCGTGCACGAACGCGAGGCGCTCGAGTGCGGTCTCCACCGCGACCGGCTTGGCCGCGCCCGCGGCGACCACCATCAGCACGCCGTCGCAGTGCGGGGCGATCAGGCGCGCGTCGGAGACGGGGAGCACGGGCGGCGTGTCGATCAGGATCAGCGCGTCGAGGTCGCGCAGGCGCGCGACCAGCGGGGCGAAGCGCACGTGCAGCATCTCGGTCGGGTCGGGCGGCAGCGGGCCGCTCGGGATCACCCACAGGTTCGGGTAGCCGGAGGGCTTGAGGTTGATCTGCGGGTTGCGGACCGACAGCAGCGTGGAGAGCCCGGTCGAGTTGTCGATGCCGAAGATCTTGTGCTGGGTCGGGCGGCGCAGGTCGGCGTCCACGATCACGGTCTCGACGCCGATCTGGGCGAGCGCGGTCGCGAGGTTCGCGGTCACGGTCGACTTGCCCTGGGCCGGGTCCGGGCTGGTGATCTCGATCACGCGGTTGCCTTCGGCCAGGAACTGGACGTTGGTGCGCAGCGCGCGGTAGGCCTCCTGCAGGCCCGTCATCCGGTCGTGCTCCCAGACCAGCGACGCGGGCTGGCGCTGCAGCGCGCGCTGGCGCGGGAGGCGGCCGACGACCGGCTTGTCGGTGATCTGGTCGAGGTCGGCGGGGGTCTCGACGCGGCGGCGCACGCGCTCCATCAGGAGCGCGTAGGAGATGCCGGCGAGCAGGCCGAGCAGGATGCCGATCGCGACGATCAGCGGCGGGCGCGGCTGGACGGGGGTCGTCGGCGCCGCCGCCGGGTCGATCACGCTGACCGCGATCAGCGGGTTGCTCTTGACCGATTCCTGGAACGCCTGCGCGGCGGCCGAGGCGGTGTCGGCGGCGGCCTGGGGCGCGTCGGCGCTGCCGGTGATGCGCAGGATGCCGGTGCCGCCGACGGTCGACGTGTCGAGGTCACCCGGGAGCCGGCGGCCGAGGATCTGCTCGGCGCGGGCGCGGTTGACGCGCGACTTCGCGGTCTCGGCGTAGGTGCTCAGGAGCGCGGACAGGTCGGTGGCGCTGATGAAGCCCTGCGTGCGGTCGATCTTCGGGGTCAGCGCGAGCGTCGCCGTCGCCTCGTAGCGGGGCGGCGTGACGAGCGCCAGCGCGGCCGCGAACGCGACCGTGAGGAGCACGACGGCGATCACGCCGTAGCGGCGCTTGCTCAGGATGGCGAGGAGCTCGTTGAGCTGCACTGGGTTCCGATGGTAAGGGCGTGGTAGGCGCGCTCGTACGCGGTGACCATGTAATCGGCCGAGAAGCGCTCGCGCACCAGTCTCGCGCCTGCCCGGCCGAGGCGGTGGCGGCGCACGGGATCGTGCAGCAGTTCGCGGGTGGCGCGCGCGAGGTCCTCGGGGTCGAACGTGGCGACGGTGACGCCGTCGAGCTCGGCCATGCCCGGGACGGGCGTGGAGACGACGGGCGTGCCCGCCGCGAGCGCTTCCAGCACCGCGATCGACTGGCCTTCGGAGTCGGAGGTGACGAGCAGCAGGTCGGCCTGGGCGAGCAGCGCGCGGGCGTCGTCGCGGGCGCCGGTGAACGTGACCGGTCCTCGGAGTGCGTGGCGGAGCGACCCGTCGCCGACGACTATGAACTGCGCCTCCGGGACGCGCTCGGCGACGTCGATGAAGCGCTGCGGGTTCTTCACGGGCTCGAGGCGGCCGAGGAAGAGCACGAGCGGCCGCCCGTCGGCACCGAACGGCTTCGTGCCGCGTCCCTCGCCCCGCGCGTCGTCGCCGCCGTGCGGGTTCTCGCCGCCGCGTCTTTCGTCGCCGCGCGCGTCCTCGCCGCCGCGCGCGTTCGCGCCGCCCGCCAGCGGGATGCCGTTGTTGATCACGAGCGCGCCGGGGAACGTGGCGTGCAGGTCGGCGGAGACGACCACGACCTGGTCGGCGGCGCGGCTGATCAGCCGGGCGGCGCCGGCGCGGTCGTCCTGGGCCGCGCCGTGGTGGGTGGCGAGGAGCGGTGGGCGCCGGGGACCGCGCGCAACGCGGGCGGCGAGCGCGGCGATCGCGGTCGCCTTGGCGTTGTGGGCGTGGATGACGTGCGGGCGGTACCGGCGGATGAACGCGGCCTCGCGCGCGACCCATTCGCCGGCGCCGAGCGGGTTGCGTCCGCGCTCGGGCAGCACGAGCCGGGCGATGCCCGGGAGCTCCGCGTCGAGTGGGCCGGGCGCGCCGGAGACCGCGACCTCGTGGCCGCGGGCGACGAGGCCCTCGGCGAGGCTGACGACGACGCGCTCCGCGCCCCCGAGCCCCATGCCCGGGCTCGCGAGCAGGATCCGCACGGCGAGAACGCTACCGGGGTCGCCGCTCGGCGGCCGCCCAACGCCCGCGGGGTTCGCGGCGGGCGAACGCGTCCGGGCGCGACGCACGGCACGTCCCGGCGCGTCGGGCGGTGTCTCGCGGCGCGGCGGGCGGCGTCTCGCGCCGCGCCGGGTGGTCACTTTCTGGCGCTATGCGCCGCAACGTCGACTTTCGCCGCGCCGTCGCCGCCCGCACCGCCGCCGCCGTCCGTCGCGCGCGTCGTCCGGGCCGCCCGCGGAGATGCGGCGGGCGGAGATGTGGCGGGCGGCCTGCTCGGTCGCGGCGAGTGGTCACTTTCTGGCGCTATGCGCCGCAACGTCGACTTTCGCCGCGCCGCAGTCGCCGCCCGCGGCCGTCCGCGTCGCGCGCGTCGTCCGGGCCGCCCGCGGAGATGTGGCGGGCGGAGATGCGGCGGGCGGCCTGCTCGGTCGCGGCGAGTGGTCACTTTCTGGCGCTATGCGCCGCAACGTCGACTTTCGCCGCGCCGCAGTCGCCGCCCGCGGCCGTCCGCGTCGCGCGCGCCGCTCGGCGAGATGTCGTGGGCGGAGATGCGGCGGGCGGCCTGCTCGGTCGCGGCGAGTGGTCACTTTCTGGCGCTATGCGCCGCAACGCCGACTTTCGCCGCGTCGTCCTCGCCGCCTGCGCTGCCTGCCGCCGCCCGCCACGCGCCGCCCGGCAGCGCGCCGCGTAGCATCCTCGCCCTCATGGCGCGGATCGCTCTCGTCTGCGAGCCGCCGGACGGCGGCGCCGCCGAGCACGTCGCGCAGCTCGCGCGCGGGCTCGGCGCGTATGGGCATGAGGCGGTCGTGTTCGCGCCGCGCGGGTTCGCACCCGCCGTCGACTTCGTGCCGCTGCCGTTCCGGCGCGACTACGCGCACCCGCAGGACGACGCGCGCTCGCTCGCCACGCTCATCCGGGCGGCGCGGGGCTTCGACCTCGTCCACGCGCACTCGGCGAAGGCCGGCGTCCTCGCCCGCCTCGCCGCGCTCGCCGCCGTGCGCCCCGCTGTCTACACGCCGCACGGCTTCCCGTTCGTGGGCGACATGCGTGAGGCCCGCCGCGTCTTCTCGCGCGTCGCCGAGCGCGCGCTCGCGCCGAGCACCGCGGCGATCATCGCGGTGTGCGAGTTCGAGCGCGACCTCGCCCGCGCCGAGAAGCTCCGCCCGGCCCGGATCGCCGTCGTCCACAACGGGTCGCCGCCCTGTGACGCCCCGCCCCGCCCGCCCGGCGGCCTCACCGTCGGGACCGTGTCCGCCCTGCGCCGCGGCAAGGGCGTCGACGTCTTCCTCGCCGCCGCTCCCCGCATCCTCGAGGCCGTCCCCGACGCGCAGCTCGTCGTCACCGGCGACGGCCCGCTGCGCGACGAGCTCAAGCGCGCCGCGGACCCGCGCGTGCGCTTCGAGCCCTACCGCCCGCCCGCCCACAATCACCTCAAGGCACTCGACGTCTACGTCCTGGCCTCCAGCTGGGAGGCCTTCCCGATCGGCCCGCTGGAAGCGCTCGCGTGCGGCGTGCCCCAGGTCGTCACCGCGGTCGGCGGCACCCGCGAGGCGGTGACCGGACAGACCGGCCTGCTGATCCCGCCCAAGGACCCCGACGCCCTCGCCCAGGCGGTGATCGAGCTGCTCAAGGACCCGCAGCGCCGGGCGCGCATGCAACACGCCTCCCGCGAACGCCACGCGCGCCGCTTCACCGTCGACCGCATGGTCGCCGGCACCGCCGCCGTCTACGACGCCGTGCTCAGTACGCGCCGCGGCCGGTGAGCACGGCCGGGATCGTCGCCAGGAGAATCTCGACATCGCGCGCCAGCGACCACCCCGCGACGTACTGATAGTCGAACTTGATCATGTCCTGGAACGGGATGTGCGAGCGCCCGCTGACCTGCCACGGCCCGGTCAGCCCGGGCCGCAGGTCGGCCCGGCGCGACTGCCAGTCCTCGTTGAGCGCGGCGTGCTCGGCCAGCACCAGCGGCCGCGGCCCGACGAGGCTCATGTCCCCGCGCAGCACGTTGAGCAGCTGCGGCGCCTCGTCGAGCGAGAAGCGCCGGATGATGCGCCCCACGCGCGTGATCCGCGCGTCGTCGGCGGCCTTGACGATCGCGCCGTCCTCGCGCACGAGCACGGTCGAGTCGACCCGCATCGAGCGGAACTTGTAGAGCTTGAAGAACCGCCCGCGGCGCCCCGAGCGCTGCTGGGCGAAGAAGACCGGACCCTTGGAGTCGAGCTTGATCGCCACCGCGATCAGCGCCAGCAGCGGCGACAGCAGGACGATCCCGAACAGGGCGCCGACGATGTCCAGCGCCCGCTTGGACACGCGCGAGAGCGGGGAGAACGTCGGCTGGCGGATCGACAGCAGCGGCATCCCGCCGACCGACTCGATCGTGCGCGCGCCCTCCAGGAACTCGAACAGGCGCGGGACGATGTCCACGGTCACGCCCGCGTCGCGGCAGACCCGGATGCAGTGCAGCAGCTCCTCGTGCGAGGCGCGCGTGAACGCGATCATCACGCGATCGACGCGGCCGAAAGCGATCAGGTCCCTCAGTGCCTCCAGGGTCCCGAGCCGCGGGATCCCGAGCTCGCCCGGCTTGCGGACGTCGTCGTCGATGTAGCCGACGGGGTCCAGCCCGAGCTCGGTGTGGCGCTTGAGCCGCTGGACGAGCTGCAGCGCGACGTCCCCGGAGCCGAGGATCAGCGTGCGCTCGCGCAGCCCCGGCGCCCGGTGCAGGCCGGCGCGCACGGCGGCACGGCCGAGCCCGGCGCCGGCGCCCATCGCCAGCGTCGCGGCCAGCGCACCCAGCACGGGCGCCCCGGCGTCCAGCGCGGTCAGCAGCCCGAAGACCGGCCACGACAGCAGCAGCGAGGTGACCGCGAGCCGCGGCGCGTCGCCGATCCCGCTCGCCCAGGAACGCAGGTCGTCGAGCGCGTAGAGGCCGCAGACGTACGCGAGCACCGGCCAGCCGAGCCCGATCGCGAGCGCGACCAGCGGCAGTTGTGCGACGCTCAGCCCGGCCGCGAGCGCGGCGATGGCGCCGGTGAGCGAGCCGGCGATCACGTCCGCGGAGATGAGCTGACGGCGCAGCTGCTCGTTACGGTGACTGGCAGGCGGCTCCGCCGGGATGAACGTCTCCGTCAGGACGTCCGTCGAGACGCTCAGACTTGCCGCCGGATCTGCCGATGTCGCATTCGTGCTCAAGACCGCATCCCTGCCAAGGCCATCCGTCGTTGCCCTGGAATTCTGAGTTTCAATCCCCTGTCTCCGGTCTCTTCCTGTACCGTCATCCAGACTGTCGTGAGACGGGGTCCTGGCTCGTGAATCGACCGCGGTGGGCCTACTCTTGAGCCGAGCCCGCCCTGCGGCTCTTGGCCGTGTCCTTAGCTTCCGTTGGTGGCTAACCCTACCCGGGTTGGCGACGGCTTGGCTGGGCTTTCACGCCGGTGGGTTCTTCCCGGGCCAGGTCGGGATCGTCGCGACCGCGTTCGCGATCCTGCTGGTCGCACGCGTGACGCTCGCCCGGCGACCGTTCGAAGGTTGGAGCCCACTCCTCGCTCTAGCTTCCGGTGCATTGGCTGGTTTCGCGGTCTGGATACTCGCGTCGGCGCTCTGGTCGCACGCGCCGGCCCGGGCGCTCTCGGAGTTCGATCGCGCGTTGCTCTATGCCCTCGTCCTGGTCCTGCTGGGCAGCGCGGCGGCGCGGATCGGAGATTTGTCCATGTTGGTCCGCTGGACAACAGCGGCGCTGGCCGCGATCGCCCTCGCGGGCCTCCTCACCCGGCTGCTCCCGGGGACGTTCCCGATCTCCGGCGGCTACCTGCCGGAGCGCCTCTCCTTCCCGCTCACCTACTGGAACGCGATGGGCATCGCGTGTGCGCTGGGGGCGCTGTTCGTCGTGCACCTCACCTCCAGCGGCCGCGAGCACGTGGCGGTCCGGATCGTCGCCGCCGCGCTGCTCGCGCCGATCGCGGTCACGCTCTATCTGACGTTCTCGCGCGGGGCGATCTGGGTGCTGCCGATCGGCCTCGTCCTCTACGTCCTGCTCGCCCAGCCGCGCGGGCTGCTGACCGGGCTCGTGGCGGCGGGGGTCCCGGCGGCGATCGCGACCAAGGTCGCCTACGCGAACGACCTGCTGGCGCGCGCCAGCTACGACTCGTCCCCGGCCGCCGCGGCGCAGGGCCGCCACGTCGCGCTGGTCGTGCTCGCCTGCGCGCTCGGCGCGGCCGCGCTGCGGGCGATCCTGCTGCTGCTGGACGCGCGGATCGAGCGCGTGCCGGTCTCCCGCCGCGCGCGGGCGGCGCTGACCGCGACGCTCATCGTGGCGCTGTTCGCGGGCGCCCTCCCGGCCGGCGCGCCGCGCCGGATCGCCGACGCGCGGGAGACGTTCAGCCGCGGCCAGTCGATGGCGTACAACCAGGACCTGCGCACGCGGCTGACGTCCGCGGTCGACAACGGGCGCATCGCGCACTGGCGCGTCGCGCTCGACGCCTGGCGCGCGTCGCCGCTGCACGGGACCGGCGCCGGCACCTACCGGCTCCTGTGGGATCAGCACCGCCCGGTGGTGTTCAAGGTCAACGACGCGCACTCGCTGTATTTGGAGACGCTGGCCGAGCTCGGCGTCGTCGGCCTCGTCCTGCTGCTCACCGCGCTGGGAACGATCTTCGGCGGCGCGATCGCCCGGCTCGGCGGCGCCGAGCGCCACGCCCACGGCGCGTTCCTGGCCGCGGGCGCGATGCTCGCCGTGCACGCCGGGGTCGACTGGGACTGGGAGATGCCGGCGCTGTTCGTGTGGCTGTTCGGCGGCGGCGGGGTCGTGCTCGCGGCCCGGTCCGGCCGGATCGGGGACCTCGGCCGCGTGCCGCGGCTCGTCGCCGCGCTGGCGGTGCTCGTGCTCGCGATCACGCCGGTGCTGTTCGCGTACTCGCAGCCGCCGCTCGAGCGCGCCGTGACCGCGTTCCTGCAGCGCGACTGCCGGACGGCGATCGACCAGGCGCTGACCGCGACCGAACGTTTCGGAACGCGGCCGGAGCCCTGGGAGGTGCTCGGCTACTGCGACGCCCGCTTCGGCGACTACGCGCTGGCCCGGCGCGCGATGGACGCCGCCCGCGAGCGCGACCCGAACAACTGGCAGCTCGCGTACGGGCAGGCGATCGTCTACGGCGTGTCCGGCCTGGACGCGCGGCCGTTCGCCGCCGAGGCGCTGCGGCTGAACCCGAAGGACGAGACCGCGCGGGCGCTGGTCCGCGACCTGGCCGCGGCGAAGACCGAGGCCCGCCGGCGCAAAGTCGCCGTGCAGGCCCCGATTCCGTACGAGTGAGTGGCTACTGCTCGCGCGTGCGGCGACGCAGGATCAGGCCGCCGGCCAACAGCGCGAGGCCGCCGAGCAGCACCGGGATCGCGGCGAAGCCGGTGAACGGGAGCTGGCTCGTCTCGGCCGCGGCGGCCTGCTGGCGAACCGGCTGGACCTCTTCGGGCGTCGTCGTCGAGGCCGGGGACACGCCGCCCGCCGGGGTCGACTTCGGCTTCGGCGTCGGGGTCGGGGCGTTGCCGGTCTCGGCCGGCAGGATCCCGCCCTCGGGCGTGGTCGTCGGCGACGGCGTGCCGGTCGGGGTCGGCGTGGGGGTGCCGTACTGGGAGATCGCGGCGTTGTCACCGGTCTGGTCGGCGCTCTGCAGCGCGAGACCGGCGCCGGCCGTGCTGAACAGGATCCCCGTGACCAGCATGGCGAGAATGGCGATGCGTGACTTCATGGACTGCTTGCTCCTCCGTGAGGGATCCGCCGCGCGGCGGCGAACTCGCTGCTTGATCGCGTCCAGCTCCAGTTCCGTGGCCTCAGGCCGGCCGTCCTTCAGGAGCCGCATGACGTCGTCGAACTCGGTCATCGATAACTGTTACGAAGCTCGCCGGGGATTCCTGACTTGAAAGACGACGAGTTCGAGCGGTTGTATAGCGCCGAGGCCCAGGGGCTGTTCGCGTTCCTGGCCTATCGGACAGGCGACCGCGCGCTCGCGGAGGACCTGCTGGCGGACGCGTTCGAGCGCGCGCTGCGGGGGCGGTTCAACCCGCGCAAGGGCTCCGCGAAGACCTGGCTGTACGCGATCGCGCTCAACGTGCTGCGCGACCACGTGCGCCGGGCCGCGGCCGAAGGGCGGGCGTACGCGCGGGTGCCGTCCGGCGAGGCGGGCGATCCGTTCGCGGGGGTCGAGGCGCGCGATTCGCTGGGCCGCGCGCTGGCCGCGCTGACGGCCGAGGAGCGGGAGGCGGTTGCGCTGCGGTTCGGCGCCGAGCTGACCGTGCCGGAGATGGCCTCCGTGCTCGACCTGCCGCTGACCACGGTCGAGGGCCGCGTCTACCGCGCGCTCCGCAAGCTGCGCGAGGCGCTAGCCTAGGCGACGGACCGTGCTAGGCGGGGACGTAGCGGCGCCCTGTATCCGCAATCCGCTCTAGCGGGGCCGAATTCCCTCTCGAGGGGCACGGCTCCGGGCCAACGTTCGCTGCCACGGCGTCGATGGTCGGGTCCCGCTCGACGTCGGCCCGTGAACCAGGTCAGGTCCGGAAGGAAGCAGCCTTAAGCGGTCACCGATGGGCGGTGCGGGGTCGCCCGGCCGGAGTCAGTGAGGTGAGCAGTCCCCGGAGGGCCGACTTCGACGGAGGGTGCACGGTCCACTTTCAGCAGCGGGCGTAGACCCGCCAGGACGCGTTGCCGCCGACCTCCTCGAACCCCGGCGGCACCTTCGCGGTCAGGCGCTTCGGGTCGTGCGGGTCGAGCGTGAAGTTGCGCTCCACGCGGGCGCTGGCGGGATCGATGTAGGTCCCGTGCGTCGGCTGCTCGAGCTGCGCGGAGACGATCTCCCCCGGCGGGACCCCGGTCCAGAGCGCGATGTGCGGCACCGGCCGGTGGTTGGGGACGGCGATCGGGCGGCAGGGGAGCTGCAGCGCGTGCAGGTCGGCGAGGATCGCGGCCTGGGTGTGCATCGAGGCGCGCAGGCTGCGGATGCGGTCGACCTGCGCGGGCGTGAAGACCACGAACGTCACGACGATCACCGCGCCGATCGCGGCCCAGCGCGTCCGCCAGGGGTGGTCCGGCGGCAGGCGCAGCCAGCCGAGGACGCCCGCGCCGGCGAAGATCGCCAGCAGCGTGGCGGGGAGCAGCAGGTAGCGGCCGAGGATCGGCAGGCCGGCGGCGGCGAGCACGCAGAACGCGCCGATCGAGACGAAGCCGGCGACGATCGGCAGCGCCGCTTTCCGGCGCATGAACGCGATCACGAGGATCCCGCCCGCGGCGGCGCCGAGCAGGCCCGGCTCGCGCAGGATCTCGCCGAGCCGGCGCGGCACGGTCAGCGGGACGTTCTGCAGGCCGGTCTTGCGCTCGAGCACGTCGGCGGCGTCGCGGGTGCCGAGCAGCGAGTGCAGGGGATCGCCGGCCAGGACGAGGTCGTGCAGCATCCACAGGACGGGGGCGCTGAGCGCGAGTCCGAGCAGGCGCTTGTCGCGCTTATAGGCGACGTAGACGAGCGAGAACAGCCACGCCTCGGGTCTCAGCAGGCCGGCGAGGGCGAGCAGGACGAGCGGCGTCCTGGGGTTCGCCTGCCGCGCTTCGGCCAGGATCGCGCCGAGGACGAGCGCCACGTACGGGATGTCGACGTACGCGCGCACGCCGAAGCTCAGCACCGGCAGGCGGGTCAGGACGATGAGCGCGGCGACCGCGCCCGCGGCCGGGCCGAACCAGTGCGCGCCGAGCTCGAACGTCAGCCACCCGAGCGCGCCCAGCGAGAGGAACGCGATCACCACCCAGACCGTCTGGCCCGTGTCGCCCAGCGGGGTCAGAATCACGCCCAGCAGCGTCGACAGCGGGTGCGGCGTGGGGGCGAGCGGGACGCCGAAGTCGGGGCGGCGCAGATGGGCGACGTCGCCGCCCCAGAGCAGGCTGTAGGCCGTGTCGTAGTTCAGGAAGCCGGTGCCGATGAGGGCGTACGCGAGCAGCGCACCGAGCGGGATTCCCACCGCCCCGCGCAGGCCGAGTCGGCCGGGTGCGCCACTAGACTCAGACAGCCCGTGGCCGCTTCTCTGTACCGCCGTCATCGCCCCCGCACGTTCGCAGACGTGGTCGGCCAAGAGCACGTCGTTCGCACTTTGAGCAACGCGATCACGCAGGGGCGGGTGCACCACGCGTACCTGTTCGTGGGCTCGCGCGGCACGGGGAAGACGTCCATGGCGAAGATCCTGGCGGCTTCGCTGAACTGCCAGGGGGCGGCCGGTGGGGGCGAGGGGCCGGGCGGGCCGACGGTGTCGCCGTGCGGGTCGTGCGAGTCCTGCCGGGCGATCGCGTCGGCGACGTCGCTGGACGTCGTCGAGATGGACGCCGCGTCCAACAACTCGGTCGACGACATCCGGGACCTGCGCGAGCGGGTCGCCTACGCACCGGTCGCGGGGGCCTACAAGGTCTACATCCTCGACGAGGCGCACATGCTCACGCCGGCGGCGTGGAACGCGTTCCTGAAGACGCTCGAGGAGCCGCCGCCGCACACGATCTTCGTGCTGGCCACGACCGAGGCCAACAAGGTGCTGCCGACGGTCGTGGACCGCTGCCACAGGTTCGACTTCGGGCGCCCGTCGGTGCCGCAGATCGCGGCCGTGCTGCGGCGGGCGGCGGCGAGCGAGTCGATCTCGATTCCCGACGAGGCGATCGCGCTGGTCGCCCGCTCGGCGACCGGCTCGTTCCGGGACGCGCTGGGGACGCTGGAGCAGCTCCTGGCGTACTCGGGGGCGACGATCACGCTGGACGACGTGCTCGCGGTGCTCGGCGCCGCCGACGCGGACCTGCTGTTCGACACGGTCGACGCGGTCGCGAGCGGCGACGCCCGCGCGGCGCTGCTGGCCGCGGCGCGGCTGGCGGAGTCGGGACGCGATCTCGGACGGTTCTTCGGGGACCTGGAGGCGCACGCGCGCGGGCTGCTGGTGACCCAGGTGCTGGGATCGGTGCCGCCGGAGCTGTCGGTGACGGTCGAGCAGGACGAGCGGCTCGCCGCGCAGGCCGCGCGGGTGGGCGGCAGCGAGGTCGTGCGGCTGCTGGAGCTGATCGCCGGGGCCCTGCGGGCGATGAAGGACGGCGCGGACGCGCGCACGCAGCTCGAGCTCGCGCTGGTGAAGGCGGCGAAGCCGGATCTGGAGCCGTCGCTGAAGGCGCTGCAGGAGCGCCTCGCGCGGCTGGAGTCGGGCGTCGTCGCCGCGGCGCCACCCGCGTTGCCGCACAACCCCGCGCAGCCGGAGACCCCGGCGGGCCGCGCCGCGTCGCCGCCCGCGCCGTCGTCACCGGCGGCGCCGTCGTCGCCCGCCGCCGCGTCGTCGCCGTCCGCGGCCGAGCCGGCCCCGCGGCCCACGGCGCCGTCGGCGGCCGAGCCGACCTCGCGGCCTGCGGCCGTGCCGTCGTCTCCGGCCGGAGGCGCGCCCGCCTCGCCGCCCGTCGCCGCGCCATCGTCGCCGGCCGCCCACGCGGCGTCGCCCGCGGCGGCTGCGCCCACCTCGCCGTCCGCCGCCGAGCCGGCCTCGCGGCCCGCTGGTTTCGCGTCGCCGCCCGCACCCGCGCCGTCGTCGCCGGCCGGAGGTGCGCCTGCCTCGCCGCCCGTCGCCGCGCCGTCGTCGCCGGCCGCCCACGCGGTGGCGCCGACCTCGCCGCCCGCGGCCGAGCCGGCCTCGCGGCCCGCTGGTTTCGCGTCGCCGCCCGCACCGGCGCCGTCGTCGCCGGCCGGAGGTGCGCCTGCCTCGCCGCCCGTCGCCGCGCCGTCGTCGCCGGCCGCCCACGCGGCGGCGCCGACCTCGCCGCCCGCGGCTGTCGCGGCGCCGTCGTCCCCGGCCGGAATCGCGCCCGCCTCGCCGCCCGCCGCCGAACCCTCGCCGCCGACGCACCCCTCGTCGCCGCCCGCCGCCGCGGACTCGCCGCCGCCGGCCACCCCTTCCCCGCCTCCCGCCGGTGCGCCGTCCCTCACCCTCGAGTCTTTCGCGGGCTCCTGGCAGGCGATCATCGACGAGCTGCGCGAGGCGACGCCGATGCTTGCGGCGGCGCTCGAGCACGCGGCGCCCGCCGGCCTCGAGGACGGCGGCCTGACGCTCGTGTGGCCCGAGACCGACGCGTTCCTCAAGCGCAAGGCCGAGGACCCCGCGAACCGCGACGTGGTCGCGAAGGCGATCCGCTCGGTCACGGGCGCGTCGCTGCGGCTCGCGTACGAGCTCGGCAGCGGCGTCCAGCCGGTCGCGGTGGCCGAGGCGCCGCGGCTGTCCGAGGAAGATCTAGTGAAGCGATTCATGGACGAGTTCGACGCGGAGGAGCTCCCTCCGGACCCCGAGGAGCAGACCTGATGCCCCAGCCGCCCAACCTTCAGAAGATGCTCGCCGAAGCGCAGGCGATGCTGGCCGCGCAGCAGGAGGCGCAGGAGAAGCTCAAGGAGCAGAAGGTCGACGCGTCGGCCGGCGGCGGCATGGTCAAGGTCGAGATGAGCGGCGATCTCCGGCTGCAGTCGTTGACGATCGACCCGGACGCGGTCGATCCCGAGGACGTCGAGATGCTCCAGGACATGGTCGTCGCCGCGATCAACGAGGCGCTGCGCAAGGCCGAGGAGCTCCAGCAGAGCCAGCTCGGCGGCACCGAGGGCGCCGCGGGCGGGTTCGATCCGATGAGCGCGCTCGAATCGCTCGGCCTCGGCGGGATGGGTGGCATGGGCGGCGGGGGCCTGCCCGGCGGCGCGCCGAATCGCGCCGCCCGGCGCGCCCAGAAGCGCAAGTAGCGTTGCTCGCCCCGCCTCTCCAGCGGCTCGTCACCGAGCTGTCGAAGCTGCCGGGGATCGGCAATCGCACCGCGCAGCGGCTCGCGTTCCACGTGCTGCGGGTCTCCGACGGCGACGCCCGCGCGCTCGCGCAGGCGATCATCGACGTCAAGGAGAAGATCACGCTCTGCGAGGTCTGCTTCAACCTCGCCGAGGGCCCGCGCTGCTCGATCTGCCTCGACGAGCGCCGCGACCCGACGGTGATCTGCGTCGTCGAGGAGCCCGGTGACGTGATCCCGGTCGAGCGCACGCACGAGTTCCGCGGCCGCTACCACGTGCTCGGCGGCGCGCTCTCGCCGATCGACGGCGTCGAGCCCGAGGACCTGCGCCTCGCCCAGCTCTACGGACGCGTGGCGGGGGACGTGGTCAAGGAGGTCGTGCTCGCGACCAACCCGACGACGACCGGCGAAGCGACCGCGCTCCACATCGCCGCCGCGCTGCACGAGCACGCGCCGGACGTCGCGGTGACCCGCCTCGCGTCCGGTCTCCCGGTCGGCGGGGACCTCGAGTACGCGGACGAGGTCACGCTCGGCCGCGCGTTCGCCGGCCGCCGCGCACTCTGAGGCCGAGGCCGCGGGCGCGGCGAACCGCGCCTCGCGCAGGCGCGCTGACGCGGCGAGGGGTGACGTTGCGGCGGTATGCGCCAGGAATCGACCACTCGCGGCACCAACGTCGCCGGGTGTCTGCGGGGTGACTCGGCGAGGGGTGACGTTGCGGCCGTATGCGCCGGAAATCGACTACTCGCGGCGCCAACGCCACCGGTGCCGACGAATCGCGCCGCGGCGGCGAACCGCGCCCGACGTGGCACCCCACCGCGACGCGCCCGCGACGCACGCCCCCGCCGACCCCGCGCGAGATGCGCCGTACCCGTCGGCGACGCCCGGTCGCCGCGCCGCTAGGCGACCGCGGCCACGCGCGTCTTGACGTCCCGCTCCGCCCGCGCGACCGTGGTACGGGCTCGGGCCCACGCGTGTTTGCTGCGCCGGTCCGCGGCCCGGGCGAGGCCCGCGTACGCCGAAGAGGCACCGCGCAGCGCGTCGACGACCTTCGCCGCGGAGGACCCGTCCGCCGCGACCGGGGTCAGCGTCGAGGCGGCGTCCGCGTACGCTCGCGACAGCTCCCGCGCCGCGCGTTCTTGCCCGACCGGCCCGCGCGCCCGCCGCAGCGCGACCCGCGAGCGCACGCGCACCTTGTCGAGCGCCGCGAACGCTTCAGGCGAGCGCATCCGGTAGGCCGTGCTGGCGTCCAGGCTCACCGGCGACGCACCCTCGACCGTGACCTGGTCGAGCCCGTTGAGGCACCAGGCCGGAGCCTCGGCAGCCCCGTCGCGCGCCGCGCACACCAGCGTCAGCACGCCGCGCGTGGTCGGGATCGCGTAGATGTCGAGGATCGACGAGTCGGTGTGGACGCCCCGGTAGGCGCGAGCGCGCAGGCCGACCACCCGCGCGGTCTCCGCCGCCGGCAGCCCGCCGCGCGCCCGTGCCGCGAGCGCTGCCGGAACGAGATCCGCGCGGTCGGCCGGCAGCAGCGCGACCGAGACGGTCGTGGCGAGCCCCGCGTACGGCGTGAACGCGGGCGCCGAGCCGAGCCCGGGCAGCGCCGGCGGTCGCGCCGCGCGCTCCCAGCCACCGGACACCTTCAGCCGCGCCTCCCCCGCCGACACCACCCGCTGCGCCTGCGGCGCGCCGGCCGGATCGGCCGCGATCCGGTCCGCGATCGCCCACCCGGCGAGCCCCGCGGCGAGCGCCACGGCCAGCCCGACGGCGACCCACCGCAGGCTCGGCCACTCCCGCCCGTCGGCCCGCCCGGTCATCCGGGAAGACCACGGCGGAGCGAGACACCGCCGGACCGCGAGACGGCGCGGCACCGCGGGACGGCGCGGTGTGGCGAGATGGCGCGGTGTGGCGAGATGGCGCGGCGTGGCGAGACAGCGCGGCACCGCGAGATGGCGCGGCACCGCGAGATGGCGCGGCAACGCGAGATGGCGCGGCAGCGCGGGATGGCGCGGCAGCGCGGGATGGCGCGGCAGCGCGGGATGGCGCGGCAGCGCGGGATGGCGCGGCAGCGCGGGATGGCGCGGCAGCGCGGGACGGTGCGGCAGCGCGAGACCGCGCCGCACCGCGACGCGGTGCCGAAGTCGTTGCGCGCCGCCGCCACGCTCATCCCGACGTGTCGAACGTCTTCTGCGGCGTCGAGCGCTTCGGCGGCACGACCGGCGCCGTCCGCCGCGGCGGCGTGTACACCGGCGTCGCGACCGGCGTCCGCACCGGCGGCGGCGAGCTCGCGGCCGGCGGCGACGCCACCGAGGCCGCCGGCTTCTTCGCCGCCTTGCGCCGATGGTGCGGCTTGGCCTTCGGCAGATGCAGGGCCGGCAGCGCCGCCACCCGCGAGAGGGAGGGCGCGGTGAGCGCCGTCAACGTCGCTTCTTCCGTGGTGGCAGGAGCGGACGCCGGCGCCGGCGCCGCCGCCACCGGCGACGTCCCCGGCTGCAGCACGGCCGCGCCCGCGAACGCGACCACGAACACGGACGCGGCCACGGCGGCGAGGATCGCGGCGATCGGCCGGTCGGTCATGCGCCCGCCGGGCAGGCCGTCACGCGGCCCCGGGTCGAGAGACAGTGGTCCGCGCGCGCCGGCGCGGCACCGCGCCGGATCCTGAACGTCGTCCGCTTGCCGACGTACCCGCGCCGCGTCACGGACACGGTCAGGACGACCCCCGCGCGCAGGGGACGCTCGAAGCGCGCGACCCGCGTCAGCGTCTTCTTGCGCGCCGCCCCCGGGCGCGACCAGCGCGCGGCCGGACACCCCTTGCCGCGACAGCGCAGGCTGATCGACGCGGCCCGCGGCGCCCGCACCGAGAAGAGCGTGATCCGCGCCCCCGCGGACGTCAGCCGTCCGCGCAGGCGCACGACCGGAAACGGCTTCAGCACGCGCCGCTTGCGCGTGGTCTCCTGCAACACATCACCGGTCGTCGGCACCGGCGTCGGCACGATGTCGAACGTCGGCGGCGGCGGGGCAGGCGTCGGCTCGACCGTGGGCTCCGGCGAAGGCGCGACGGTCGGCGTCGGCGTGGGCGTCGGCGTCGGCGTCACGGCCGCGACCACCGCGGTCGCGGTCGCCGTGCGCCGCTCGGCGCGCCCGTTCGCCCCGGGCGCCTGCGCCTGCCCGCGGTACGCATACAGGTTCAGCACGATGTAACGCCCGACGTCGGCGGCCTGGACCGTGTAGCGGCTCGAGTACAGCGACCGCGTCGCGCAGCTCCACCACGCCGACGAGGGCGCCGGGCACGCGAACCACTCCCAGCGCGCCGACGCGCCGTTGCGCCCGCCCTGCGGCCCCCAGACCCCGCCGGTCGCGAACAGCGTCGTCCCGGCCCGCAGCGGCGAGCCGCCGACGATCCGCCCGGGCTCGGACACCCACGGCGCGGACTGGCCCCAGGCCACGCCGCCGCCACCCCAGGCCGCCAGCAGTACGACCGCGAGCACCGCCGCGCACCCCGCCCTGCTCAAGCTCACTGACGCCAACTACCGCCTCCTGCGGCCATTTCCCATGCCGTATCCATGGTGCCGCCGGCGCACGCTTCGCCAAGTCGGCCACTCGTCCAGAGCAGCGTACCCCACGTACTCCTAGACTGACCAACGTGTCCGGCACTGTCGTGATGAAGTTCGGCGGCACGTCCGTCGCCGACGCTGAGCGCCTCAAGCGCGCGGCGCGGCGGATCGTGTCCGCTCGCGAGCAGGGCCACCGCGTGGTCGCGGTGCTCTCGGCGCGCGGAAAGACCACCGACGAGCTGATCTCGATGGCCGAGGAGGTGTCCACCGCGCCCGACCCGCGCGAGATGGACATGCTGCTGTCGACCGGCGAGCGGATCTCGTGCGCGCTGTGCGCGATGGCGATCAATGACCTGGGTCACCGCGCGATCAGCCTCACCGGCAGCCAGGCCGGGATCGTGACCGACACGAGCCACACCAAGGCCCGGATCCTGGACGTCCGCGCGGACCGCATCCGCGACGCGCTCGACCAGGACCTGATCGTGCTGGTCGCCGGCTTCCAGGGCGTCTCGACCGCGCGCGACGTGACCACGCTCGGCCGCGGCGGCTCGGACACGACGGCGGTCGCGCTCGCCGCCGCGATGGAAGCCGAGGTGTGCGAGATCTACACGGACGTCGCGGGCGTGTTCAGCGCCGACCCGCGGATCGTCCCGGACGCGCGCAAGCTGCCGGTCGTCTCCTTCGAGGAGATGCTCGAGATGTCGGCCTCGGGCGCCGGCGTGCTGCAGCTGCGCTCGGTCGAGTACGCGCGCAACCACGGCGTGCGCATCCACTGCCGGTCCTCGTTCACGGAGGCCCCGGGTACCTTCGTGGTCGGAGAAGAGGAGACGATGGAACATCCCCTGATCACCGCGGTCACGCACTCGCGCGACGAGGCGCGGATCACGCTGCTCGGCGTCCCGGACCATCCGGGCGTCTCGGGCCGGATCTTCACCGCGCTGGCCGACGCGAACGTCAACGTCGACATGATCATCCAGGACGAGCCCGACGACGAGGGCGCGCAGGCGCACATGTCGTTCACCGTGCCGCGCTCGGACCTGCGCGCCGCCCGCGCGGCGCTGGAGCCGGTCATCCAGGACGTCGGGATCCGCGGGATCACCGAGGAGCCCGACATGGGCAAGGTCTCGATCGTCGGCGCCGGCATGAAGTCGCATCCGGGCGTCGCCGCGCGCGTGTTCACCACGCTCGGCGAGCAGGGCATCAACATCGAGATGATCTCGACGTCCCCGATCAAGATCTCCTGCGTCGTGACCTCGGACTCGGTCGACCGCGCGGTGCGGGCGCTGCACGAGGCGTTCGAGCTCGGCGCCGACCAGATCGAGGCCGAGCACCCGTTCGGGGTGCCGTCGTGAGGGTCGCGGTCGTGGGCGCCACCGGCGCCGTCGGCATCGTGATGCTCGCCAAGCTGGCCGAGCGGAGCTTCCCCGCCACCGAGATCGTCCCGTTCGCGTCCGCCCGCTCCGCAGGCAAGCAGCTCAACGGCGCGACCGTGCAGCCGCTGACCGGCGAGACGATCCAGGGCTTCGACCTGGCGCTCTTCAGCGCCGGCGGCGGGACGTCCGGCGAGTGGGCGCCGCGCTTCGTCGAAGCGGGCGCGGTCGTCGTCGACAACTCCTCCAAGTGGCGGCGCGACCCCGAGGTCCCGCTCGTGGTCGCCGAGGTCAACCCGGAGGCGCTGGACGCCCACAAAGGCCTCGTCGCGAACCCCAACTGCTCGACGATGCAGCTGATGGTGGCGCTCAAGCCGATCCACGACGCGGCCGGCATCGACCGCCTCAACGTCGCCACCTACCAGTCGGTCTCCGGCACCGGGGTCAACGCGGTCAAGGAGCTCGAGGAGCAGACGCGCGCGGCGCTGGCCGGCGACGAGCTGCCCGCCCCGAGCGTCTACCCGCACCCGATCGCGTTCAACGTGCTCGGCGGCGCCGGCAGCTTCGCGCCCGGCGACGATCACACCGACGAAGAGCGCAAGATGATGTTCGAGACGCGCAAGATCCTCGGCGACGAGGAGATCCGCGTCGCGGTCACCTGCGCGCGCGTGCCGGTGCGCAACTCGCACTCCGAAGCGGTGACGCTGGAGACGCGCGAGGACCTGAGCGTCGAGGACGCGCGCGAGCTGCTGGCGAAGATGCCGGGCCTGACGCTGATCGACGACCCGGCGACCCACGGCTACCCGACCGCGCTGCAGGCCGCGGGCCACGACGACGTCTTCGTCGGCCGCCTGCGACGCGACCCGACGCACCCGCGCGGGCTGCAGATGTGGATCGTCAGCGACAACCTGCTCAAGGGCGCCGCGACGAACGCCGTGCAGATCGCCGAGGCGCTGCATGCGCGCGACCTCGTGCGGGTACCCGCCGCGGCATAGGTTTCCACCACGGGGTACGAGCGGGGCGGGCCGAGCGGCCCGCCCTTTCCCGTTTCTAGACGGTCGCGGCGGCCACGACCGACGTCGACCAGTCGATGACCGACGAGGGCCTGACCACGTGCTTGTTCATCCCCAGCTGCTTGGGGGAGAGCCCGAGCGCGAGGCCGAGCAGCTGCGGCAGGTGCAGCACCGGCATGTTCAGCGGCCGGCCGACGACGCCGGCGGCCAGCGGCTGCTGCAGGTCCAGGTTGAGGTGGCAGAGCGGGCACGGCGTGACCAGCGTGTCGGCCTCCGCGTCCATCGCGTCGCCGAGGTGGCGGCCCGCCTGGCGCAGCGAGTTCTGCTTGTTCATCGTGATGATCGGGAACCCGCAGCACTTGTACTGGCCGGCGTAGTCGACGACCTCGCCGCCGAGCGCCTCGATCAGCAGCTGCAGGTACGTGTCCCGCGGGTGGGCGTCGTCGATGCCCAGCCGGTCGGTCGGGCGCACGATGTAGCACCCGTAGAACGGCCCGACGCGCAGGTTGGTCAGCGGCCGCTTGACCTTCGACTTGACGACGTCGAGCCCGATCTCCTCGACCAGCAGCCAGAGGAAGTGCTTGTTGACGATGCCCTTGTCGTAGCGCAGCCCCTCGGCGGACAGCGTCTCGTTGACGTGGTCGCGGTACGGCGTGTTCGCGTCCAGGCGCTCCTGGCACTCGCTCTGCGCGCCCTGACAGGTCGAGCAGATGTTCATCATCATCGTCGCGCCGTTCGCGATCTCCTGCTGGGCGAGCGCGAACGTGCGGGCGTTGAGCGTGTCCGCCAGCTCCTGGTTGTGCTCGGCGATGACGCCGGCGCCGGAGCAGCAGGCGCGGTCGAGCTCGACCAGCTCGATGTCCAGCAGCGGCGCGACCTGCGCCATCGAGCCGTGCAGCTCCGGGGTGAAGCCACGGCTCACGCAGCCGGGCCAGTAGGCGACTTTCATTCGTCCTCCTCCTCGCCGACCACGTACAGGTTCAGCTCGTAGCGCTCCTCGCGGTCGTGGACGTCGCGGAAGATCCGCTTGACCTCCTTCGACGCCTTGTGCTTGTGCAGCAGCGCGCCCGCCGGCGTGACCTTGCCGCGGGCGACCGCCTTCAGGATCACCGGCAGCGAGCTCAGCAGCTCGGGCATCGCGCGCGGATGGAACTTGCCGCCGTAGGAGTCGGGCAGCAGGTCGGCCTCGTGCAGCAGCCCGTTGCGCTCGATGTTGTTGACGAACGCCATCTCGTGGCGGTGGCCGTTGTTGCGGTCGTCGATGCCGTGATCGGCGCCGGCGATCCGCCGCAGCCGCATGATCTGGCTCATCGGCGCGACGCCCTTCGGGCACGCCTCGATGCAGTTGAAGCAGTGCGTGCAGTCGTAGATGCCGTGCTCGTCCTCGGCGAGGTTGCGCAGCCGCTCGGCGTGCTGGCCGTCGCGCGGGTCGCCGACGAAGCGGTACGCCTTCGCGAGCGCGGCCGGGCCGATGAACAGCGGATCGACCTCCATCGACAGGCAGTCCGACACGCAGGCGCCGCACTGGATGCACGCCATCGTCTGCGTGACGTCGATCATCGACTCCGGCGGCACGATGTACTCGCGCTCGGGCGCCTCGCCCTCCGGGAGCAGCCACGGCGTGACGCGCTGGATCTTCTTCCAGTGCACCGCGTCCATGTCGACGATCAGGTCCTTGAGCACGGGCATGTTGCCCATCGGCTCGACCGTGATGACGCCGTCGACGGCGGTCTGGTGGGCCTTGTCGAGATGCGTGTGGCAGGCCAGGTTCGGCTTGCCGTTGATGCGGACGCCGCAGGAGCCGCAGATCGCGGCGCGGCACGAGCAGCGGATGCCGATCGAGCCGTCCTGACGGTCCCTGGCCTGCAGGATCCCGTCGAGCACCGACCGGTGCCCGTCGAGCTCGACGTCGTAGTCCTGCCAGTGCGCGGCCTCGCCCGACTCGGGCGAGTAGCGGCGGATACGGAGCGTGTACTCGGGCATAAGTAGACCTCGTCGAAACCCTAGTAGACCCGCTCCTGGGGCTCCCACTTGGTGATCGTCACCGGTGAGTAGGAGACCGTGGGAACGTCATCGCCGTTGCGCGACAGATCGATGTGCTTGAGCCATTGCTCGTCGTCGCGCTTCGGGTAGTCGGTACGGAACTGCGCGCCGCGCGACTCCTTGCGCTCGAGCGCGCCGACCACGATGCACTCGGCCACGTCGAGCATGTACCCGAGCTCGAGCGCGCTCAGCACGTCCTGGTTGAAGACCGAGCCCTGGTCGTCGATCGTCGCGGTCTTGGCCTCTTCCTTCAGGCGCCGGACGACTCGGTGGGCCTCCTGCAGCCCCGCCTCGTCGCGGAAGACGGCGACCTTGTCGTTCATCATCGTGCCGAGCTCGTCGCGGATCGCCGACACGCGGCGCCCGCCGGAGCGGCTCATGATCTCGTCGATCGCGCGCGTCTCGTCGTTGACCGCGCCGCGGTCCGGCGTCGGCATCGCCACGTGGCGCGCCCGCTCGCCGGCGTGCTCGCCGGCGCGGCGGCCGAAGATCAGCGTGTCCAGCAGCGAGTTCGCGCCCAGGCGGTTGCCGCCGTGGACGGACACGCAGGCGACCTCGCCGGCCGCGTACAGGCCGGGGATCGGCGTGGCGCCGTGCACGTCTGACTTGACGCCGCCCATGATGTAGTGGCAGCCGGGGCGGATGTGGATCGGCTCGCGCGTGATGTCCACGCCCGCGAAGTCACGCCCGATGTTCACGATCTCGCGCAGCGCCTCGAGCGTGCGCTTGCGCGGCACCTTCGTGATGTCCAGCGCGACCGTGCCGTCCGGGAACCCGCGGCCCTCGTTGATCTCGGTCTGCTCGGCGCGGGAGACGACGTCGCGCGACGCCAGCTCCATCTTGTTCGGCGCGTACTTCTCCATGAACCGCTCGCCGAGCGCGTTGTAGAGATGCGCACCCTCGCCGCGGGCGCCCTCGGTGATGAGGATGCCGTTGCCCTGCAGCGTCGTCGGGTGGTACTGGATCATCTCCATGTCCATCAGCGGAGCGCCGATGCGGAACGCCTGCGCGATCCCGTCGCCCGTGCAGATGAGCGCGTTGGTGGTCGGCTTGAAGCACTGGCCGGCGCCGCCGGACGCGAGGATCGTCGACTTCGCCGAGAACACCTCCAGCGCGCCGTCGCGGATGTTGCGGGCGATCGCGCCGGTGCAGTTGCCGGCGTCGTCCTGCAACAGCGAGGTGATGAACCACTCCTCGTAGCGGTCGATCTGCTCGTGGTGCTTCATCAGCTGCTCGTAGAGCACGTGCAGCAGCGCCTGGCCGGTGATGTCGGCGATGTAGTAGGTGCGGGCCGCGGAGGCGCCGCCGAACGCGCGGGTGCCGAGCTTGCCCTCGGCGTTGCGGTGGAACGTGACGCCCGCGTGCTCGAGCCAGAGCACTTCGTTCGGGGCCTCACGACACATGATCTCGATCGCGTCCTGGTCCCCGAGATAGTCCGAGCCTTTGACCGTGTCGAAGGCGTGTGACTCCCAGGAGTCGTCAGGGTTCAATGCGGCGTTGATGCCGCCGGCCGCTGCGTTGGAGTGCGAGCGGACCGGGTGGACCTTGCTCATGATCGCCACCGTCGCCCCAGTGCGCGCGGCCGCCAAGGCGGCCCGCTGGCCGGCGAGGCCGGCCCCGATGATCAGGACGTCGTGTGCGGGCATGAGCCGCACAATAGCCTTGTAACGGTATTAGGCCGCCCTAAGCGAGACGCGTCTGCAACGCGCGTGACACCTGCTCGACGGTGACCACACCGCGCAGGCGGCCGTCGGCGTCGACCGCCATCAGCGCGCCGAGCGTGCGCAGCGGCTCACTGGCGATCAGGGTCTCCAGCGGCGTGTCCGTGCGCACGCGTGCGGAGTCGGCGACGACCGCGCGCACCGGCAGCGTCGGGTCCTCCTGCAGGGCGGCGTGCTCGACCGCGGCGCGGTGCGCGAGCCCGCTGAAGTGCCCGTCCTCCTCGACGACCGCGAACCACGGCCAGCCCTGGTAGCGCAGGAAGAACTCGTCGTACGCGCGCTCGACCGGCAGCGACGCGGGGATCACCACCGGCTCGGCGTCCATGATGTCGCCCGCGGTGACGCCGTCCAGGCGCGTGACGAAGTTGCTCTGCGCGATCGCGGCGCGGGCCGCGCCGCCGAGCATCCAGCCGAGCACGATCCACCACAGGCCGCTGAACGTGTCGCCGCCGTTGACGAGCCGGTAGGCGCCATAGAGCATCAGCAGGCCGGCGAAGCCCTGGCCCAGGTAGGCGGCGAACTTGGTCGCCTTGTGCCGGTCGCCGCTGAGCTTCCACGCGATCGCGCGCGCGATCCGCCCGCCGTCGAGCGGGAACGCGGGGACCATGTTGAGCACGAACAGCGCGGCGTTGGCCAGCGCGGTGAAGGCGACGATCACCTCCACGAAGGAGCCGGACGCCAGCTGGAACGTGGCCGCGTCCCCGACCGCGTCGCCCAGCAGCGCGAAGCCGACCGCGCCGAAGACGACCGTCAGGACGAGCGTCACGGCCGGTCCGGCGGCCGCCACGCGGAACTCCTCGCCGGGGGTCTCGGAGTCGCGCATCGCGCGCATGAAGCCGCCGAAGAAGAACAGGTCCACGCCGCCGACGCCGATCCCTTCCCGGCGCGCCGCGAACGCGTGGCCGAGCTCGTGCAGCACGATCGACCCGAAGAACAGAAACGCCGCCACGACGGCGGCGGCGAAGCCCTGCCCGGGCGTGACGATCGCGCCCTCGAAGGAGTCCTGCAACCACCAGATCGACAGGAACAGGATGAAGAACCACGACGGGTGCACGCCGACGCGGATCCCACTGACCTTGAAGAGCTGCAGAGACGAGCCGCCGCCGAACACGCGCTGACAGGTTGACATAGCCTAGGTTCATGGCCACTAAAGTCACCGTCACCGGCGCCGCCGGGCAGATCGGCTACGCCCTGCTCTTCCGAATCGCCTCCGGGCAGCTGCTCGGCCCTGACCAGCCCGTCCACCTCAATCTGCTGGAGATCCCGCAGGCGGTCAAGGCCGCCGAGGGCACCGCGCTGGAGCTGTTCGACTCCGCGTTCCCGCTGCTGTCGGGGATCGACATCTTCGACGATCCCAAGCGGGCGTTCGAGGGCGCGAACATCGCGCTGCTCGTGGGCGCGCGCCCGCGCACGAAGGGCATGGAGCGGGCGGACCTGCTCGAGGCCAACGGCGGCATCTTCAAGCCGCAGGGCGAGGCGATCGCCGCCGGCGCCGCGCCGGACATCAAGGTGCTCGTGGTCGGCAACCCGGCCAACACCAACGCGCTGATCGCCGCGTCCAACGCGGACGGCGTGCCGGCCGAGCGGTTCACCGCGATGACGCGCCTGGATCACAACCGGGCGATCGCGCAGCTGGCGGCCAAGACGGGCGCGGCCGTGTCGGAGATCACCAACATGGCGATCTGGGGCAATCACTCACCCACGATGTACCCCGACCTGTTCAACGCGAAGGTGAAGGGTGAGCGCGCGTGGGACGTCGTCGGTGACGAGGCCTGGGTGGCTGACACCTACATCCCGCGCGTCGGCAAGCGCGGCGCGGCGATCATCGAGGCGCGCGGGGCGTCGAGCGCCGCGTCGGCCGCGTCGGCCGCGATCGACCACGTGCACGACTGGGTCAACGGCACCCCGAACGGTGACTGGGTGTCGATGGCGGTCCCCTCCGACGGTTCCTACGGCGTGCCGGAGGGGATCATCACATCGTTCCCGGTGACCACCGCCGGCGGCGAGTGGTCGATCGTGCAGGGCCTCGACGTCCCCGAGTTCTCGCGTGAGCGCATCACGCGCACCAACGACGAGCTGCTCGAGGAGCGCGAGGCCGTGGTCAAGCTCGGCCTGGTGAAGTAACTCAGGCGCCTTCGCGCAGGTGCCAGCCGCGCCCGGACTTCGTCACTTTGCCTTCCTCGGCGAGTCCGGGCATCACGCGGTAGAGGTAGTTCTGCTGGATCCCCATCGCCTCGGCGAGCTCGGGGATGGTGATGCCGGGGCGCTCGCGCACCAGCTGCAGCGCCTGCGCGGCGCGCGTGCCGCCGCCCTTGGGACGCCCGCGGCGCGCGCCCGTCGCGCCGCTGCGGCGCCGGCGCGCCGGGGGTGCGGTGGCGGCGTCGACGGCGCCGTTGCCGATCCCGCCGAGCGCCTGGTCGGCCGCCGCGAGCATCTGGTACTCGTCCACGGCCGGCTTGAGCTCAGCCATGCGCGCCTGGATCTCGTTGCGTTTCTCTTCGAGGAAATCGGCCATTAGAGTGTTACTCCGCTACTAGAGTTAAATCCGCCGCTGCACACCGTACCTCTCCGGGCGCGAAATCGCGCAGGCAGGGTTTCAAGCTTCCAACAGGGCTTTGAGTGCAAGCAGTGACCGGGTGGCCTCGCGCTCGGGCACGCCGCCCACCACGACGCGGCTGGCGGCGTTGCCCAGAAAACCGCCGGGTGCCTTGAACTCGTTCTCGTACTCGAAGTGGGTGCCGCGGCCGTTGGGGGTCAGGCGGTAACTGGTGCGGGCGTAGGACCCGGCGGGGCCGCTGCCTTCCCACGTGGCGTGCTCGGGGCGCTCGGCGGCGGTCAGCGTCCAGTGCACTTTGAAGTTCGCGTGGCGCAGGCACAGGGTCTGATCCATCCGAAAACCGGCGTGCGGCGGACCTGTGTCGGTGCGGTTGACTTTGCGGTGGATCGTCACCCACTCGTGCAGCCGCTTGGGGTCGAGCACGAAGTCGTACACCGCCTCCGGCGGCGCGTCGATGTCGATCTGCGCACGGACTTCGCTCATGGGGCGCCTTCCATATCACGCACTGCCCGCTCGACGGCGGCCTGGAACGTGTGCAGTTTGACGCCGAAGACGGTCGCGGCGTCGCGGTCGCGGGGCAGCAGGTCGTGTTCCAGCGACTCCATCAGGGGTTCGATCAGGCCCGGGTCCTCCTCGGCCACGGCGGCGGCGATCACCGAGGCGACGGGGGTGAGGTTGAACGGCAGTGAGATCGCGGGGCGGTCGATCATCAGCACGGTCGCGATGCGGTCGAGGAGTTGCTGGTAGGTCATCACGTCCGGGCCGCCGATGTCCCAGGCGCGGCCCGTGTGGAGAGTGGGGAGCGTGGCGGCGGCGGCCAGGAACTCGAGCACGTCGCGGCCGTCGATCGGCTGCGTGCGGTTGGCGCGCCAGGCGGGCAGCGCGAGCACCGGCAGGCGTTCGATCAGGCGGACGAGGAAGCGGAACGAGCGCGAGCTGGCGGCGATCACGATCGACGCTCGGAGCGCGACCGGCTCGGGCGCGGCGGCGAGCAGCGCGCGCTCGACCGCGAGGCGGCTGGCGAGGTGGCGCGAGGGTGCGGCGTGCTGGGGGAGCAGGCCGCCGAGGTAGACGATCCGGCGGACGTTCGCGGCGCGCGCGGCGGCGGCGAACGCGGCGGCCTGGCGGCGCTCGAGGTCGACGAAGGCGCCGGTCGCCGGGCCCTCCATCGAGTGGATCAGGTAGTAGGCGACCTCGACGTCCTTCAGCGCGGCCTTCAGACCCTGGCCGGTGGTCGCGTCGCCGAGCACGAGGTCGTCGAGCTCGACCCCGGCTCTCGTCACCCGTTCGCGGGAGCGGGCGAAGCCCCGCACGGCGTGCCCGTCGCGGCGCAGGCGCGGGACGAGCGCCGAGCCGACCGAGCCGGACACGCCGGTGACGAGAGTCTGCACGCCGTCCAGGCTGACAAACACGCCCAGTTTGCGGTCTCCGATTGCCGCAAAGGGCGGGGAAATGGCGTCATTTACGGCTATTTGCGGGGAGAACACGAAGAACCTGCGTTTTGCGGATCCGGCGGCCGGTGAGCCCTTGCATGGCCCGCCCGGCTTCGCTTTGATCGCGGCCGTCCTGTGACGGAGTCGTGAACGAAGGGGTCAGGCGAGGTCGTGTCCGCAGTTGCCGTGCCGAAGCGTGCCAAGAGGTCGAAGAAGGTCACGTGCGAGGAGTGCTTCTTCTCGCGCAACGGGCTCTGTGCGCTGGAGCTGGACGAGCCGTGCGCGACGTTCCGGCCGTACCACCCGGAGGGGCTGCGCCCGCCGAACCAGATGCGCTTCGTCTTCCGCCAGGAGCGCCGGCGCCAGGCGGCGTGGGCGTTCCCGAGCGCCGAGGAGCAGGCCGCGCTGCACGGCTGACGCGGCGGCGCGGAGTCGCCGCCGCGCGTCGCGTCGCCGCCGCGCGCCATGCCGCCGTCGTGCGCCGCGTCGTCGGCGCGCGTCACGTCGCCGCCGCGCGTTGGTCGTCGGCGTGCGTCGCTTCGCCGCCGCGCGTCATGTCGCCGTCCTGCGCCGCGTCGCTGGCGCGCGTCTTGCGCCGCGTCGCCGCCGCGCGCCATGTTGTCGTCGCGCGTCATGTTGCCGCCGCGCGTCATGTCGCCGTCGTGCGCCGCGTCGCCGCCGCGCGCCACGTGGCCGCCATGCGTCACGTCACGCGCGCCTCTCCACCGCGCGTCGTTGCGCGGCGAGTGGTCACTTTCCGGCGCCTGGCGCCGGTGGTCGACCACTCGCGCCGTCGTGGGCGGTGCGTTGCGCCGGCGAACGGCGGCGCGTGAGCGAGGCGGTCTTCGGTCCGCCGCGGTCATCCGCGCGCGGCACGCCCGCCGTCCGCCGCTGTGCGCCCGTGCCCGGTCCGCCGCCGTGCGCCGTGCGCCGTGCGCGGCTTCGCGCCGTCCGCCGTCCGCCGCCTCGCGCCGTGCGCCGTCCGTCTCCCGCGCCGTCGGTCGCCCGCGCGCCGCCCACGCACCGTCCACCGCCGCGTGCGCCATCGCCGGCTCCCGCCAGGTCGTTGCGCGGCGAGTGGTCACTTTCTGGCGGCTGGCGCCGGTGGGCGACCGCTCGCGGCGCGGAGGGCCGGGACGGGCGCGGCAATGCGGCGGCAAGGTGGGCGGCGCGGCGAGTAGTGTCAAGCGCGGTGCGCATCACGGTTCTCGGCAAATCTCCCGCGTGGCAGGACGCCGGCGGCGCCTGCTCGGGCTACCTCGTGCAGGGCGGCGGGCAGACCGTGCTGCTCGACTGCGGCCCGGGCGTGTTCGCCAAGCTGCGCACCCTCGTGGACTACGTCGACGTCGACGCGGTGGTGCTGACGCACCTGCACGCCGACCACGTGCTCGACCTCGTCCCGTTCGCCTCCGGCCTGCGCTACGGCCCGCGCGCCACCGGCCCCCGCCGGCGCCCCCGGCTGCTCGCGCCCCCCAACGCGCACGCCACCTTCACCGGCATGTGCACCGCGACCGGCATGAGCGCCGATCACATCGAGATCGCGTTCGACGTCGAGATCTACGACCCCGCCGCGACGCAGACCCTCGGCGGCCTGACCGTGCGCTTCCAGCCCGTCCCGCACTTCGTCCCCGCCAACGCGGTCGAGCTCGCCGACGGCGACGCACGCTTCACGTTCGGCGCCGACTGCGCGCCCAACGACGAGCTGGTGGCGTTCGCCAAGGGCACCGACCTGCTGCTGCTCGAAGCGACGCTGCGGCAACCGGAAGCCGACGGCGACCGGGGCCACCTGACGCCCGCGGAGGCCGGCGAGCTCGGCGCCCGCGCGGGCGCGAAGCGGCTCGTGCTGACGCACTTCTCGGATGAGCTCGACCGCGACTGGATCCTCCAAGACGGCGCGCGCGGGTTCGGCGCCCCGGTCGACGCCGCCCGTGAGGGCGCGACGTACGAGCTGCTCAAGCCCGAGCGCCCGTAGCCGATCTTCTAGGCGTGACCCTTGCCACCGCCGCGATGGACGGCGTGCGACTGCTGTCGCACCGGCCATCGGTGCTCTACAAGGTGGAGCACCTCGCGTCCGAGCCCGCCTCGGGCGACATCGCCGTGCAGGGTCTGCTGCTCGCGGGGCCGGGCTGGGACGACCGGCTCAAGGCGGTCGTGAAGGCGCTGTCGATCTCCGAGCGCGCGTGCCTGTTCGCCGTCCGGCTGGCCGACGAGCAGTCGCTGCCGGTCCCGGCCGAGACGCTGCTGGACCGCACGCGCACCGACTGGTTCCCGGAGTTCCTCTCGCACGGCCAGATGCGCCCGCACTTCCAGCCGATCGTCGAGCTGCACGGCGGCCGCGCGTACGGCCGCGAAGCGCTGATGCGGGGCAAGCTCGGCACCGTCGAGCTGCGCGGCGCGGAGCTGATCGCCGCCGCCGAGGCGCACGACGCGCTGTTCTCGTTCGACTACCGGGCCCGCACGGCGGCGCTCGAGGTCGGCCTCCCGCTGCTGCCCGAGGGCGAGATCCTGTTCGTGAACCTCGACCCGCGCGCGGTGCTCGACGTCGAGTCCGCGATGCGGACGACGTGGCCGGTGGTCGGGCGCCTGGGCGCCGACCCGTCGCGCATCTGCCTGGAGATCATCAAGCCCGAGCGCTGCCCGGACCGCGACCTGCTGGGCGAGATGGTCGCCGAGCACCGCAAGCGCGGCGCGCGCGTCGCGCTCGACGACCTCTCCGGCGGCCCGGACTCGCTGGCCTGCCTGGAGCTCGTGCGCCCCGACGTGGCGAAGATCGACACCGCGCTGACGTCCGGCATCCAGCACTCGTCCGCCCGCCGCGCGCTGGTCAAGGCGCTCGTCGACTGCGCGCACGAGCTGGGTGCGAAGGTCGTCGCCGAGGGCGTCGAGCGCGTCGACGAGTTCCGCGCGATGGCGGAGCTGGGCGTCGACCTCGGCCAGGGCTTCTACTTCGGCCAGCCAACCGAGCGCCCGATGGCGGTCGACACCCGGCTGGTCCGCCCTAGCGCGTCAATTTGACGCCGACCGGCTTCGCGCCGGCCAGGGTCAGCGTCGCGCTCAACGCGCCGCGGGACCGCAGGGCCCGGCGCGCCGCCGCGTTGAGCTTGAGCGTGAGCGTCGCCCGCCGCCCCGCCCGGATCGTGGCCCGGCGGCTCGCCGTGGCCCGCTTGCCGCCCGGCAGCTTCGCGCTCAGCTTGACCGTCGCGCGGCAGCTGCGGGCGGCCGCCGAGGGACAGCTCGCCGCGACCTTCAAAGCCCCGGTCCGGGAGACCTTGTAGCGCTTGGCGGCGTGCAGCGACGCGACCGCCTTGACCGGCGGTGCGACCGCGGGCGGGAGGGTCGGCGTGGGCGTCGGCGTCGGCACGACCACCACCGGGTGGTTGACGATCCGCAGCGGCGCGCGTGCGCCGGCGGTGTTGCCGGCGGCGTCGAGGACCGCCACCGCGAGCTCGTGCTGCCCGTCGGCCACACGCGTGCTGTCGACCGGCAGCGCGATCTGCGCCGCGGGTGGGCAGTCGTCGGCCAGCGGAAGGTCGATCGTCGCGTCGCCGGGCGAGAGCTCGGCGCAGTGCGCGTGGCCCAGCGTGACCGATCCGGCCGGGACGCCGTCCAGCCACGCGTGCGCCGACGCCAGCCCGATGCCGGCGTCGGTCGCGTCCACCCGCACACTGAAGGTGCCGTGCCCGTAGCTCGGCAGCCCGCCGAGGGCCACCACGGGCGCCTCGTCGTCGCGCACCGTCACCGCAGCGCGGCGGACGTCCGCGCTCGCGTCGCAGGGCGCGGCGGCGCAGCGCAGCTCCAGCTCGACCGCCGTCCCGTCCGCGGCGCCGCTGAACACGCCGTCGAGCACGCCCGGCGACAGCAGCGACTCCAGCTCCGCGCTGGTCGTCCGCGCGTGGTACTCGGGCCCGCTCACGCGCCGGTCCAGCCAGACGCGCGACAGCGTCGCGGGCGTGGCGAACCGCAGCGTCACCGCGTCCCCGCCCACCGCGTTGGTGAAGCCCAGCCGCAGCGTTCCGCCGGGCGCCTCGCAACCGCCGCCGACCCGCGACACCCCGCCGTGCGACCCCGACGCCGAGTACGCGAACGGCAGCGGCGCGCCGTCCGGCCCGTGGCAGGCCCACAGCGTCACCTCACCCGCGTGGGCGGACGCGGGCGCTGCGGCCAGCAGCGCGAGCACGGCGAACAGCAACCGGCGCATTCGATAATCGAACGTACCGTGCCCGCGCGCGCACGCCATCGCCCATTCGTTGGTTAGCATCGGCGAGATGGCCCAGGAGCGCGACATCTTCGCCAACTTCGAGCGCATGCGCAGGGAGATGGACGAGCTGTTCGGCGACGTGATCGACCGCGGGCTCGCGCCGCGGCGCCGCGGCGGCTTCTCGCCCGCCGTCGACGTCTATTACGCCAGCGATCCACCGCGCGCCGTCGTCAGCGCCGACCTCGCGGGAATCGACCCGAACGCCGTCCAGCTGGAGATCACGGGCCGCGAGCTGGTCCTGTCCGGCCAGCGCGTGACCGAGAGCGCGGACGAGCGCGTCTACCAGCAGCTCGAGATCGAGCGCGGGCCGTTCCGGCGCGTCGTCTCGCTCGGCGCCGACGTCGACAGCGAGGCCGCCAAGGCCACGTACGAGGACGGAATCCTGACCGTGGAGCTGCCCCTCAGCCGGCCCGCCCGGCCGCACTCCGTCCCGATCCGCGGGTCCGAGAAGTGAGCGAAGACGGCCCGCCGCCCGCGCTGCCGGAGCGAATCCCGGTCCTGCCGCTGCGTGACACGGTCACGTACCCGGACACGCTGACACCGCTCGCGGTCGGCCAGGAGCGGTCGATCCAGCTCGTCAACGACGTCCTGACCGGCGACCGCATGCTGGTGATGCTCGGCGCGAAGGACCCGGATCTGGAGACGCCCGGCCCCGACCAGCTGCACACGGTCGGTGTCGCCGGCGTCGTCGCGCGCATGCTCAAGGTGCCCGACGGCAGCCTCCGGATCCTGGTCCAGGCCGGCCAGCGGGTGAAGATCGACGAGTGGGTCGGCGAGGAGCCGTACCTGGTCGCGAAGGTCTCCGAGCTGCCGGACGAGCTGGAGGAAGGCCCCGAGCTGACGGCGCTGATGCGCAACGTCCAGCAGACGTTCACGCACATCATCGAGGAGGTCCCGTACCTCCCCGAGGAGCTGCAGATGGCGGTCGCGAACCTCGAGGACCCGTCCGCGCTCGCGCACCTGATCGCGGGCGCGCTGCGCATCAAGGCGTCCGAGAAGCAGGCGCTGCTGGAGGAGGTCGACGTCTCCAAGCGGCTGCGCCGGCTGAGCGAGATCCTGGCGCGCGAGCTCGACATCGTCGCGATCGGGTCGAAGATCCAGTCACAGGTGATGTCCGAGATGGAGGCCTCGCAGCGCGAGTACGTGCTGCGCCAGCAGCTCAAGGCGATCCAGGACGAGCTGGGGGAGAAGGACCCCGCGGAGGCCGAGGTCGACGACCTGCGCGCGCAGCTGTCGGAGCTCGACCTGCCGGCCGATGTCCGCACGCAGACCGATCGTGAGCTCGGGCGGCTGGAGAAGCTGCCGCAGGCGGCGGCCGAGCACGGCGTCATCCGCACCTACCTGGAGTGGATCGCGTCGCTGCCGTGGGGGGTGCGCACCGACGACAACCTCGACCTCGCGCACGCGCGGGCGGTGCTCGACACCGACCACTACGACATCGCCAAGGTCAAGGACCGGATCCTCGAGTTCCTGGCCGTGCGCAAGCTCAAGCCGGACGCGACCGGCGCGGCGATCATGTGCTTCGTCGGTCCGCCGGGCGTCGGCAAGACGTCGCTCGGGCGCTCGATCGCGCGCGCCATGGGCCGCCACTTCGAGCGCATCAGCGCCGGCGGCGTGCGCGACGAGGCCGAGATCCGCGGCCACCGGCGCACGTACATCGGCGCGATGCCGGGCACGATCATCCGCGCCCTGCGCGACGCGGGCGCCGCCAACCCGCTGTTCATGATCGACGAGATCGACAAGCTCGGGGCCGACTACCGGGGCGACCCGGCGAGCGCGCTGCTGGAGGTGCTCGACCCGGAGCAGAACACGACGTTCCGCGACCACTACCTGGACGTCCCGTTCGACCTGTCCGCGGTCCTGTTCATCACCACCGCCAACACGCTGGACACGATCCCGCCGCCGCTGCGCGACCGCATGGAGATCATCCCGCTCGCCGGCTACACCGAGCAGGAGAAGCTGCAGATCGCCAAGCGCTACCTGGTGCCGCGCCAGATCGAACGCAACGGGCTCAAGCGGTCGCATGTCTCCTTCACCGACGCCGGACTCAAGACGATCATCGGTGGCTATACGCGCGAGGCCGGCGTGCGCTCGCTCGAGCGCGAGATCGCGTCCGCGTGCCGCAAGGTCGCGCTCAGCGTCGCCGAGGGCTCCTACACGCGCAAGGTCTCGGTGACCGGGCCGCGCGTCCGCGAGCTGCTCGGCCGGCCGCGCTTCGAGCCGGACATGAAGCGGCGGACCGCCCAGGCGGGCGTGGCGACCGGGCTGGCGTGGACGCCGGTCGGCGGCGACGTGCTGTTCGTCGAGGCGACCGCGATGCCCGGCAAGGGCCGGCTCACGATCACCGGTCAGCTCGGGGACGTGATGAAGGAGTCCGCCCAGGCCGCGCTGTCCTACGTGCGCGCGCACGCCGACGTGCCCGACGACTGGTTCGCGACCCACGACGTGCACCTGCACGTGCCGGCCGGGGCGATTCCGAAGGACGGCCCGAGCGCCGGCGTCACCATGGCGACCGCGCTGATGTCGCTCGTCACGGGCCAGCCGGTGCGCGACGACGTGGCGATGACGGGCGAGCTGACGCTGACCGGCCAGGTGCTGCCGATCGGCGGCCTGAAGGAGAAGGCGCTGGCGGCGCAGCGGGCGGGCGTCAAGCGCGTGTTGGCCCCGGCGCGCAACGCTCCGGACGCCGAAGACTTCCCGGACGCGCTGCGTGCGACCATGGAGTTCGTGTGGGTGGACGAGATCGGCGACGTGTTCGATGCCGCACTCGTGAACGGCCGACCCGGGTATGCTCGCCCGAGATCACGCACTTTGAAAGCGAGTTGAGCGAGGGAGCGATGGCGAACAAGAAGGTCACGAAGGCGGCGCAATCGGCCCGGTCCAACGCGTACGTGCAGCGGTTGATCGAGGACGAGGAACTGCGTCAGAACATCGTGTCGGCGTTCGAGTCCGCGCGCGACGCCTACGGGCGCCTGAGCAACGGCAAGAGCCCGACCAAGCAGCTCTTCGACGACAAGAAGCTGCAGAAGCACATCCGCGAGACCTCGGGCAGCGTCCGTGACGTGGCCGTCGCCCTGCACGAGGCGCCGCAGAAGCGCAAGAAGAGCGGCGGCTTCGGCAAGCTCGTGCTGGTCGCGATCGTGGGCGGCGTCGTCGCGCTGGCGGTCTCCGAGAGCCTGCGCAAGAAGGTGCTCGACGCGCTCTTCGGCGCCGAGGAGGAGTTCGAGTACACCTCGACCACGGCGCCGCCGACACCGGCGGGCACGGCGGCATAAGGCGGGGCCCCGCCCCGATCATCCGACCTCAACCAGCGAGACTTGGAGGGCGCCCAGCGGGCGCCCTCTTTCGTTTCGTAAGGTGCTGGGCATGGACCTCGACGTCTACGGTCTCTGCCTCGGCGGCAACGTGTTCGGCTGGACGGCCGACCGCGATGCGTCGTTCGCCGTGCTCGACGCCTACGTCGAGGCCGGCGGGAACTTCATCGACACCGCCGACACCTACATGCGCCCGAACATGGGCACGTCGGAGACGATCATCGGCGACTGGATGGCGGCGCGCGGGAACCGCGACGACCTGGTGATCGCGACCAAGGTCGGGTCCGACGGCGGACTGTCGGCGGCGAACATCGCGGCGCACGTCGACGGGTCGCTGCGGCGGCTGCGGACGGACCGGATCGATCTCTACTACGCGCACAAGGACATCGGCGACGTGCCGGTCGCCGAGACCGTGCGCGCGTTCGACGCGCTCGTGCGGGCGGGGAAGGTGCGCAGGCTGGGCGCGTCCAACGTGCCGCCGGCGCGCCTGCTCGAGTCGCTCGAGATCGCGGCGGCCGAGGGCCTGACGGCGTACACGTGGCTGCAGCCGCACTACAACCTGGTCGAGCGGGAGACCTACGAGCGCGACTACGCGCCGCTGGTCGCGCGGTTCGACCTGGCGGTGGCGCCGTACTACGCGCTCGCGTCCGGCTTTCTGACCGGCAAGTACCGGCCGGACGGCGCGCGCGGGGACTCGCCGCGCGCCGAGCGGGCGTCGTCGTATCTGGACGCGCGCGGGATCGCGGTGCTGGACGCGCTGGACGAGGTCGCGGCGGCGCACGGCGTGCCGGTGGCGGCGGTCGCGGTCGCCTGGCTGCTGGTCAAGCCGCACGTGGCGGCGCCGATCGCCAGCGCGCGCACGCCCGAGCAGCTCGCCGCCGTGCTGCCGGCAGTGAATGTGGAGTTGACCGCGGGCGACGTCGCCCGCCTGGACGAGGTATCGGCCTGATGGACGAGACGCGCCAGACATTCCTGGACGAGCTGTACGCGCACGGACGTGCGCACGACGAGCAGCGGGAGGATCGCGTCGCGCGCCTGCGCAACGTCGAGCCGGAGACCGCCGAGCTGCTGGGCGTGCTGGTGCGCGCCCTGCAGGCCCGGCGCGTGCTCGAGATCGGCACCTCCAACGGCTTCTCGACGATCTGGCTCGCCGACGCCGCCGAGGCGGTCGGCGGGCACGTCGTGTCGCTGGAGATCGAGGCGGCGCGGTCCGCGCAGGCGGCGGAGAACGTGGCCGAGGCCGGCGTGGCGTCGTTCGTGGAGCTGCGCGTCCAGGACGCCGGCGAAGCGCTGGCGGCGTTCGGGGACGCCGCGTTCGACCTGATCTTCCTCGACGCCGAGCGGCCGCACTACGCCGGCTACTGGCCGGACCTCGTGCGCGTGCTGCGCGCGAACGGGCTGCTCGTGGTCGACGGGACGCTCTCGCACGCGCGCGAGCTGGTCGAGTTCTCCGAGCTGGTCTACGCCGATCCGGGCGTGACGTCGACGCTCGTGACCGTCGGCGCGGGCGTGCAGCTGATCGTCAAGTCGCCGTGAGGTCGCGCGGCGCCCGGGCTAGGTGAACGGGACGATCGGGACCTCCCAGAGGAAGGACGCGACGGCCGCGGCGGCGACGGCCAGCGCGATCGCGAGGCCGACCACGATCCGCTGCGCGCGCGACGTCTCCTTCGCCGTCTGCTTGGCCTGCTCGGCCTTCTCGATCGCGATCTCGAGCGCGCGGGCGGCCCAGGCGAACTCGAGCGAGAGGATCGCCAGCGCGACCGGGATCACCGCGAGCGCCGGGCCAGGCAGGACGACCATCGCCAGCCCCGCCAGCAGCAGCGTGAAGCCGCCGAGCACGTAGAGCGCCCGCACCCACAGCGGGCGCTCGGCGTGCCGCTCGCGCTGGTCGCGCATGCGCTCGACCAGCGTCGGCTTCGGGACTTCGTCTCCCGTGCTCACCCTTCGCCGATGAAGTCGCGGACCTCGACGAGCGCGCCCGGCCGCTCCGTGGTGTCGGTCAGCGCCGCGCCGGCGCGCTTCTGCCAGGCGACCAGGAAGTCGTGTGGGTCGACCGCCTTGCCGCCGTCCGGGTGGATCTCGAAGTGCAGGTGCGGCGGCGTCGGCTCGGCGTCGCCGGTGTTGCCGGTGTAGCCGAGGATCGTGCCCGCCTCGACGTGCCGGTCGTTGACGGCGGCCGGCGCGAACGACGCCAGGTGGGCGTAGAAGAACTGGTCGCCGCTGTCGGCGTAGACCCACAGGCGGTTGCCGGAGATCGGCAGCGAGCCGACGTTCTTGATCACGCCGTCGGACACCGCGACCACCGGGGTGCCGAAGTCCGCGAACAGGTCGTTGCCTTCGTGGAAGCCGGTGTCGGCCCGGAACGAGCCGAACGGCCCGCCGATCGTCGTCGGGCCGCCGACCGGGAACACGAACCGCGTCGACAGCAGCCGCTTCTTCCAGGCCGGGGCGCGCGGCTTGGGCTTGGGGGTCGGCGTGGGCGTCGCGGTCGGAGCCGCGGACGGTGTCGCGGTCGCGGTGGCGGTCGGCGACGCCGCCGGCGCGCCGAAGCTCGCCGCCACGTCGGCCACGACCACCTTCGTCCCGGCCGGCACGCCGTCGCGGTCCTCCGTGAGCGTCACGGTCAGCCCCGCGCCGCCGTCGTTGACCACGACCTTGCCGCCGTCGAACGTGTACGTCTTGCGGGACTCGACGTCGCCGATCGAGCGCTCCCCGACGACCAGGTCGCGCACGCTCCCGCGGTACTCGACGCCCTTGGCGGTCGCGTCCGCCGAGCGCAGGACCACCGACGCGGTCACCGCGCCGTCGAACAGGTCGACGTCATCGGCCTCGGCGTGCGCCTCCGCCTCCCCGCTGCGGCTGGACGTGCTGACGCTGACGAACCCGTCGCCCAGCTCCACGCCGTCCGGCAGCCGCGCCGGGATGCTCTTGCTCGCGGACGAGCCCGCGGACGCGCTGACCGGGGCGACCCGGCCGAGGTCGCCGCGGAGCACCGCCGCCGACGCCTTCGGCGGCGCCTGGGCGGCCGCCGGGCGCACCAGCGCCACCGCGGCGACCGCGACCGCTACCGCAAGCAACAAACGCACCCGATGAGTGTGCCAAGCGGCTACTTCGCCGCGACCTGCCGGTAGCGGCGGGCGGCCAGCGGCGCGAAGATCCCCAGCAGCACGAAGCACCACACGAACGCCATCCAGACGTCGGTGTTGGCGGGCGTCCCCAGCCACAGCGAGCGCACCGCGTCGACCACCGTCGTGAACGGGTTCGCCTCCGCGAACTGGCGCAGCCCGTCCGGCATCGAGGAGGCCGGGACGAACGCCGAGGAGGCGAACGTGAGCGGGAAGATCGCCACGAAGCCGATCGAGTTCGCGGTCTCCGGCGAGGACGAGAACAGGCCCAGCAGCGCGAACACCCACGAGAACGCGTAACCGAACAGCAGCAGCAGGACGATCCCGAGCAGGACCTCGGGGACGGTCGTGTCCTGGAAGTTGAAGCCGCAGGCGAACCCGACGGCGAGCAGCACGGTCAGCGACAGGCAGTTGAGCAGCACGTCGGACAGCGTCCGGCCGGTCAGGACCGCCGCGCGCGACATCGGCAGCGAGCGGAAACGGTCGATCAGGCCCTTCTTGACGTCCTCGGAGAGCCCGAGCGCCGTCACGAACCCGCCGAACGAGATCGACTGCACGATGATGCCCGGCATCAGGAAGTCGACGTAGTCGAACCCGGGCGTCTGGATCGCGCCGCCGAAGACGTACACGAACAGCAGCACGAACATCACCGGCTGGATCGTGTACGCGGTCAGCAGGTCCGGCTGGCGCGGGATCCGCTTGAGGTTGCGGCGCGCCAGGACGATCGTGTCCGACACGGTCAGCGCGAAGCTCATGCGGGCACCTTCTCGTTCTCGTCTTCGGTGGCGTGGCCGGTCAGCGCGATGAACACGTCGTCGAGCGTCGGGCGGCGCAGCGCGATGTCGTCGATCCCGACGCCCGCGCCGTCGAGCCGGCGGACCGCCTCGGCGATCGCGCCCTGGTGCCCGCGCAGCGGCACGCGCACGAGGCCGTCCTCGCACGTCGGCCGGTCGGCGGCCAGGTCGGCCAGCGCGGCGATCGCGGCGTCCGCGTCGGCCCGGTCCTCGAGCGTCACGTCCAGGCGCTCGCCGCCGACGCGGTCCTTGAGCTCGTCCGGCGTGCCGCCGGCGATCACGCTGCCGTGGTCGATCACGACGATCCGCTCCGCGAGCCGGTCGGCCTCCTCCAGGTACTGCGTGGTCAGCAGCACGGTCGTGCCCTCGGCCACGCGCGCCTCGATCGTCTCCCACATGCCCAGCCGCGCGCGCGGATCCAGGCCCGTGGTCGGCTCGTCGAGGAAGATCACCGGCGGGCGGTAGACCAGCGCGGCCGCGAGGTCCAGCCGCCGCCGCATGCCGCCCGAGTACGTCTTCGCGGGACGGTTGGCCGCTTCGGTGAGGTCGAACCGCTCGAGCAGCTCGTCGGCCCGCTTGCGCGCCTCGGGGCGCGGCAGGTGGTAGAGCTGGCCGACCATCTCGAGGTTCTCGAACCCGGTGAGGTTGTCGTCGACCGCCGCGTACTGCCCGGCGAGCCCGATCTTGGTGCGCAGCTCGTCGGCATCGCGCTCCACGTCGAGCCCGGCGACGCGCGCGCTGCCGCCGTCGGGCTTGAGCAGCGTGGCCAGGATCCGCACCGCGGTGGTCTTTCCGGCTCCGTTGGGGCCGAGCAGGCCGAGGATCGTGCCCGTCGGCGCCGCGAAGTCCACGCCTCGCAGCGCGTCAACCGAACCGTAGGACTTCCGCAACCCCTCGACGACGATCGCCTGATCCGTCATCACCCCGACGCTACCGGCTCAGAGGGCACCGGATGGTTCGGTTGGGCACACTCTCATCTTCGGGAATGGAGATCGACCGCGAGAGCCTGCTGGTCGTGCTGGCGGTGGCCGCGGCGGCCCCGCTGCTCGCCGACCTCCCGCGGCGCGTGCGCGTGCCCGGCGTGGTGGCCGAGATCCTGCTCGGCATCGTCGTCGGGCCGCAGGTGCTCGACTTCGCGCACACCGACGCGCTGATCGAGGCGCTGTCGCAGTTCGGACTCGCGTTCCTGTTCTTCATGGCCGGGATGGAGATCGACTTCGAGCGCGTGCGCGGTGTCCCGCTGCGGCTGGCCGCGCGCGGCTGGGCCGCGTCGCTCGCGCTCGGCATGGTCGTGGCCGCGCTGCTGTACGCGCTCGGCGTGATCGGCGCCCCGATCCTGGTCGGCCTGGCGCTCACCACGACCGCGCTCGGCGCGCTGGTCCCGATCCTCAAGGACGCCGGGCTGGCCGACGGCCGGCTCGGCACGCGCGTGCTGGCGGCCGGCGCCGCGGGCGAGTTCGGGCCGATCGTCGCGCTCTCGATCATCCTCGCGATCGCGTCCGGCGAGCTGTGGCGGACGCTGCTGCTGGGCGTGTTCGCGGCGGCCGCGATCGCGCTCGGGCTGCTCGCCACGCGCGTGCGGCCGGGGCGGGTCGTGCGGCTCGTGGAGGCGACGATGCACGCCAGCGGCCAGGTCGCGCTGCGGCTCGCGCTGCTGCTGCTCGGCGGCCTCGTCGTGCTGGCGGGCACGCTCGGGCTGGACGTGGTCCTGGGCGCGTTCACCGCGGGGCTGATCGTCGGGCTGGTGGCGCGCGGCGAGGCCGCGCACGCGTTCCACGTCAAGCTCGACGGCGTCGGCTACGGGTTCCTGATCCCGATCTTCTTCATCGCCACCGGGCTCGACTTCGACCTCGACGCGCTGCTCTCGGACGCGGCGACGCTCGCGCTGGTGCCCGGCTTCGCGCTCGTGTTCCTGCTCGTGCGCGGGCTGCCGGCCTGGTGGTTGAACCGCGACCTGCCGGCCGGCGAGCGGGTCGCGCTGACGCTGATGGTCTCGGCCGCGCTGCCGCTGGTGGTGGCGATCACCGAGGTGGCGGTGGACGCCGGGCGGCTCGACGCGCAGGACGCGGCCGCGCTGGTCGGCGCGGGCATGCTGTCGCTGCTGCTGTTCCCGCTGCTCGGGATGCGCAGGGCGTAGCGCCGCGCCCTGACTAGGTGGAGTTCCTGAGGAGGTTGTTCATCCGGGCGTCCTACTGGGCCGGTTGGATCGGTCCTCGCCCCCGGGAGCCGGTGGCCAACGGCACCGACGAGCACCGCGTCCAAGCGGTGGCGGCGTTGCGCCGGGTGCGTTTCAACGGCCCGGCGATCGCCGAGGTCCTGGCCATGCCGGTCTGGACCGTGTCGGGCGCGGATCGGGATGGGCCGAGCGCGTCCACAGCGACGTCAAGAGCCTGGGCAGCTAGATGATTGATGCCACGGTTTCTTAGGCGGTGAGGTCGGCGAAGGTGCGGGTGGGTCGGCCGAGGCTGTGGTTGAGCCGGATGCCGGCGCTGTAGGCCAGCAGCTTGGACGCGATTCGTGCGCGCAGGCCGTGCAGGGTGCGGGCTCGGTGGCGTTCGAGGCCGAGTTGGTCT
>Ga0182736_1000496_pt1 | contig 59093 bp, 55 predicted proteins | sample eDN5th30CKraftBY_FD_128882 | JGI IMG/M metagenome (GOLD analysis project Ga0182736, IMG submission 128882) | Enriched backyard soil microbial communities from Emeryville, California, USA - eDNA 5th pass 30_C Kraft BY (version 2) (version 2) | ecosystem: Environmental > Terrestrial > Soil >... | reverse complement strand
CCCGCGGATATCAGCATGATCCACCGTCGAGATTTACTGGCTACGTCGCCCTCAGGAAATTCGGAGCGACATGCATTTGAAAACTGAAAACCGATCCCGATTGACACCGGGAGTCATATCAGCTCTTCGCCGGCATCCAGCCCTGCTCCTGGCCGAGCTTGGCGATCTGCTTGGCGATGGTGTCGCCGAGGCGCTTTTCATCGGACGACACATCCGCGTGCTTCGTCTCCGACACCGCGTGCAGCCCGCCCGACACCGCGAGCGATGTCGCGACGTGCCCCGCCGCCGCGCCGACGCCCGCCATTTCCGCGACGCCCGGCGCGTGGCCGCTGTCGGCTTTCGCGTCGAATTGTTCGAGCAGTTGCGGCACGCCGTTCGCGGGCTTGAGGACGACCTGCACCGTCGCGCCGACCTTGCTTTCGCCCGCGCCGAGGCCGATCACCATGCGGCGGCGGCGATTGCCCGCATCGATCGTATTGATGCTTCCTTCGACGACGAGCACGCTCCGATCTTGCGGCGGCGGCACGTCGGCGCGGATCGCGGGGAGACCCATCGATTGCAGTTTGGCGACGATTTCGTTCGCGACTTCCTCGCGCGCCGCGATGGCGTCTTGCGTCTGCTTCCGCGCTTGCGAATCGCCGGACATCGCCGAGCCGAGCTTCGAAATCAGGCCGTGATTGTCGAGCTTGACGTCGTTCGCATCGCTGGCGAATGCGTAGACGTAGATCGCGTCGGGGCGCACGGCGGGCGCAGCCGCGACGGTCTGCACGTACTGCCCGTACTGATTCGATGCCTGCGCCGGATTGCTCGCGCATCCCGCAAGCAGCGCCGTGCCGACGACGAAACCGGCGAGCGCCGCGCCGCGCACTTTCTTGAACAAGTTGATCGAGCTGGACATGTTGCACCTCCTGTGTGGATTCGTGGATGCGTGACACGGCTCGGTTCTCGCTGCTGCATCTGCTTCGTTTCACGCTGGACGCAACTATGGACGATGACCGCGGCGGAAGCCATCGAGCATTTATGTCGCGGGGTTTCACGGGCGGCGAACGCTTGCCGGACGCGGCTTCAGCAACGTACTGCGCTTATGGCTAACATCCCGGAACGCGTCGTGGCGAAATCGCCGGCGCATTCCGCCAACCCAATCGAAGGAGCAGACATGGATCTCAAGATCGGCAACAAGCTCGCGCTGGTATCCGGATCGACGAAGGGCATCGGACATGCCATTGCCGTGGCGCTCGCGCGTGAAGGCGCGCGCGTGATCATCAACGGCCGTTCGCAGGCGTCTGTCGATGCGGCGCTGGCTAAACTGCGCGAACTCGTGCCCAACGCACAGGGCGAAGGCTTCGCCGGCGACGTCTCCGACGCAGCGCAAGTCGACGCGCTCGTGAAGCGCTTTCCGCACGTCGATATTCTCGTGAACAACATGGGCATCTTCGATCCGAAGCCGTTCGAAGAGATTCCCGACGACGAATGGCTGCGCTTTTTCAACACCAACGTGATGTCGGGCGTGCGCCTGTCGCGCGCGTATCTGCCGAAGATGAAGGAGAAGAACTGGGGCCGCGTCGTGTTCATCAGCAGCGAGAGCGGCATTCAGATTCCCGTCGAGATGATTCATTACGGCGTGACCAAATCGGCGCAGATTTCGCTCGCGCGCGGCCTCGCGGAAACCTGCGCGGGCACCGGCGTGACCGTCAATTCGGTGCTGCCGGGGCCGACGAGCTCCGAAGGCGTCACCGAGTTCGTCGAGAAACTGTCGGGCGGCAAGAGCTTCGGCGAATTCGAGAAGCAGTTCTTCGAAGAAGCGCGGCCCACGTCGATTCTCAAGCGCTTCATCACGCCCGAGGAAATCGGCAGCATGGTGGCGTACGTGTGCTCGGAGCTTTCATCGGCGACGAACGGCGCGGCGTTGCGCGCGGATGGCGGCGTCGTGCGCGCGGCGTTCTGAGCGCGCTAGGCCTTCAACGACGACGCCAGCTCCAGCGCCGCAACGATAGCCGCGACGGTTTTTTCGCGCGCGGCTTCGTCGTTCTGGCGCAGCGCGTAGGACGGGTGATACGTCGCGACGACCAGCTTGTCCCGATACGGCACGACGCGCCCGACATGCGCCGAAAGCGTCGCGCGCCGTCCGAAAAGCGCGGCCAACGCGGTCGCGCCGAGCGTGACGATCACCTTCGCGCCGACGTCATGCAGTTCCTGTTCGAGCCAGTACGAACAGGCTTCGACCTCCTGCTGCGCGGGCGTCTTGTGCAGACGGCGCTTGCCGCGCGGCTCCCATTTGAAGTGCTTCACCGCGTTGGTCAGATAGACGTGCTCGCGCACGACGCCGGCACGCTGCATCGCGTCCTGAAGCAGTTGCCCGGCCGGTCCGACGAACGGCTCGCCCTTCAGATCCTCCTGATCGCCGGGCTGTTCGCCGAGCAGCATGATGCGCGCATCGGACGGACCGGCGCCATGCACCGCCTGCGTCGCGTTGCGCCACAGATCGCAGCGGCGGCAAGTATCGAGCGATGTGGGCGCGTCCCGCTCCGGCTGCGCTGCGAGCGCATCGACCTGAACCGCCTTGCCGCCGAGCGCGCCGACGTTTTGCGCCTGCGCGACGCGTCGCGCGCCGCCGCGCGCATCGCTGACGAGCTTCGGGATCAGTGCGCCTTCCGGCAGCCCTTTCCAGAAACGCACCGGCATATGCTGTTCGAGCGCGGATTCGTTCAGTCGCGCCGGATTGAAGATGCTGCGGTAGTAGGTCATCCAGAGCGCTTCGGCGGCATCCGGCAAGACCGCCGCATGATCCGACGCCAGCGCGCGGCCGCGCTCCAGTTGCAGGCGCTCGCCGTCGAACATCGCGGCGCCGTCGGGCGTTGCGATGAGCCACGTCGAGCGTCCCATGCGCGCGGCGAAATGCTCCGCGCCCCACGCGAGCACGTCGTGATCCGGCTCGTACCACGCGACGAATTCCGGCGCGCCGAGCGACGCGTCGCGCTGCCGGAAGCGCACATACGCGATCATGTCGTGCTGCGCGCGGCGCACCGCCTTCGCCATCTTGTAGAGGCGCGCGCCGTCTTCATCGGCGGGCGATGCCACCGAGCGGTCGCCCTGCGCCCAGCGCCACAGCACGCGATATAAAAAGCTCCAGCGGCGCGCGTCGCGAAAATGCGCGGCGTCTTTCAGCAGCGATGCGAGTTCGCGCGACACGCGGATAGGCGGCGCATCCGCTGCCTTCGCCGCTTTCGCCGATCGCGCCGACTCGTTGAACAACGCCGGCTCCGCCTGAGCCGTACGCCAGTCGATCGATTCGGGCGGGAGCTTTTGCGCGAGCGCATCGAGCGCGGCGACGCGCCAGGCGTCGAATTCGTCGTCGATGGCGATGACGTGCATCAGATCAGCGAAAGCTGCACCGGGCCGGTCGCGAGCGCGCGCCGCAGACTGTCCGAAGGCGCTTCGTCGAGCGGCGGCCGGTAATCCGCCGTGACGACGAACGGCTTCACCTTGTCCATGCCGCAGCGCAGCCGCACGAGATCGTGATAGCGCACGCGCCGCTCGCGCCGCAACTCCACGATGCGCTTCGCGTTGCGCATGCCGATGCCCGGCACGCGCGCGATCATGCGCGCGGGCGCGGCGTTCAGATCGACGGGAAAGCGCTCGCGATGCGCAAGCGCCCACGCGAGTTTCGGATCGACATCGAGCGGAAGATTGCCGGCATCGCCGAGCAGTTCGGCGGCGGCGAAACCGTAGCCGCGCATCAGAAAATCCGCCTGATACAGCCGATGCTCGCGCAAGAGCGGCGGCGCTTTCGACGGCACGCCCGAGGGGCTGTCAGGAATCGGGCTGAACGCCGAGTAATACACGCGCTTTAGCTGATAAGAGCCGTACAGCGTTTCGGCGGTGCCGAGGATCGTGCGGTCGTCGGTTTCATCGGCGCCGACGATCATCTGCGTGCTCTGCCCCGCCGGCGCGAACTTCGGCGCGCGCGGCTCCGCTTCCGATTCCTCGCGCGCGACGCGGATGTTGCCCATCGCCAGCTTGATCGTGCGGCCGCTCTTTTCCGGCGCGAGCCGCTCGAGGCTGATTTCCGTCGGCAATTCGATGTTCACGCTCAGACGGTCGGCATAGCGTCCCGCTTGCGCGATGAGTTCGGGATCGGCATCGGGAATCGTCTTCAGATGGATGTAGCCGCGAAATCCGTGCTTCTCACGCAGCAATTTCGCGACGAGGACGAGCTGCTCCATCGTGTAGTTCGACGAACGAATCACTCCGGAACTGAGAAACAACCCGTCGATGTAATTGCGACGGTAGAAATCCAGCGTGAGCGTAACAACTTCTTCCGGCGTGAAGCGCGCACGCGGCACGTTACTGGACCGGCGATTGATGCAGTACCGGCAGTCGTACAGACAAAAGTTCGTCAGCAAAATCTTGAGCAGCGAGACGCAGCGCCCGTCGGGCGTGAAGCTGTGGCAGATGCCGGAGCCGGTGCTCGCGCCGAGGCCATCGATGCCGCGCGACTCGCGTTTGGGCGCGCCGCCGCTCGCACACGACGCGTCGTATTTGGCGGCGTCGGCGAGAATTTCGAGCTTTTCGGAGAGATCCATCTTGATTATGATACTGTATGTTTATACAGTATCTCACGAGAGGCGCGGAGTCAAAGGTAATCACGGCATCGCACGCTTCGCGCCTGCCCTCGCAATCTCTTTCGGAGCCTTTCATGCGATTCGACTACAAGACGTTTCACATCGACTGCACCGCCCATCACGACGAAGACGGCAGCTACTACGCGCACGCACGCATCACGCGTCCGGCGGACGAGCGCACCGCGCATGCGGAAGTATTCGAATCCGGCGAGCTGGATGCGTTCGCGAGCGAGTCGGATGCCGTCCATTGCGCGCGGGCGTGGGCCATCGAGTGGTGTGACGAGGCGACTGCATGACAATTCGATTTCTTCCCGCGGCACGGTGATTGCGCAATGTAATCTGCGACGCCGCAGCTTTGCGCAAGGCGGCGCGCATCGAGATCATTGATCAACGGGAGGAAACCATGAAGAACGCCAAGAGAAGTTTGATTGTGTCGGCCATGATTCTGGGCTTGTCGGGCGCGGCATTCGCGCAAGGCGCGGGCGGCGGTGCCGGCGGCGGCGGCGCGGGTGGCGCAGGCGCGGGTGGCGGCACGGCGGGCGGCAACGGGGCCGGTCAGGGCGGCACCGGAATGGGCACGCCGAACAGCAACGGTGTAACCGGCTCGACGTCGGGCGCATCGGGCTCGAACACGATGGATTCGTCCAAGGGCAGCAGCAAGATGCACAAGAAGGGCAGCTCGGGATCGAACATGTCGAGCGGCACCTCCGGCAAGTCGGAATAAACGTATTGAGTTTCCGCATTTCGGCGCGCCCGGACTTTCGCAAGTCCGGGCGCGTTTTTCGTGCTTCTTCTTTAAACCCGCACGCCTATCCCCACCAAGGTATCCCTGCCAGATAGGGATTTCTCGCGCCTTCCCATCGCCGTAAGGTAATCCCCGAGCGCCATTCGTCGCGCCCGGTGCGTCGTCATTTGTCGCGTCGGACGAAGCGAGCCCGCGCTCGATCCATTCATCCGTCCATCGGCAAAGCGGCAAGGAGTCCGAGACTCGCGTTCCCGGCTGCTTGTGCATTCGTTTCAAGGAGCTGGAACATGAAGGCAAAGATCAACCCGAAATTTCTCGCGATGATGGCAGCATGCGCGGTCGTGTCAGGAATCGGTGTCGCGCACGCGCAAGGCATGCCCGCCGATGCGCAGCAACTCGTCCAGACGATGCGCCCGATGTACATGTCGCAGGCCATGCCCGATGAATCTCAGACGCAAACCGCCGCGACGCCGCAACAAGCCTCCGGCGGCGACTCCGCGTATGGCGGCATGAAGCCCGCCTCCGCGAGCGGACATCGCGATAGCGACTGCAGCCCGGCGAACTGCAACGTTTTCTTCGGTCAGTAGGCGCGACGCCTTATTCCGTGTGAGTCGTCCAGGCGAATGTCGCGCTGACCGACTCGCCCGGTTCCAGCACCGCGCCGCCCTTCGCGGCGCGGTCGACATCGAGATTGACCCAGTCCGCCACGTTGCTCACCGGCTCAACGCAGAGCAAATCGGGATGCGACTTCGGTGCATACACCACCAGGGCATCGAACGGCGCTTGCGCGCTGAGCGCGACCGCGCGGCGTTCGTCGGGCCACGCGATCGTCGCCGTGCGCGACCAACCGGCGAAGTTGTTGTCGAGATCGAAGGCATCGGCGGACATGCCTTCTTGCGACGCCATCGCATCGACGCACGGATGCGCGCCCGCATGCGTCGGCAGCAGATCGGGCGTGCTGTGCCACATCGACGCGACGCGTGCGTGAACGCGCGTATTGCGCGTGCGCGAATAGTACGGGTGATGTCCCATGCCGAACGGCATCGGCCGATCGGACAGGTTGCGCGCGGAGAGCGTCACGCTTAGCGTGTGGTCATCGAGCGCGATGTCCTGCGTCGCCTCGTATGCGAACGGCCAGTGACGCGCGGCATCGCGCGAGGGTTCGTGCAAAAAATGCAGACGCGCGCGGGCGTCCGACACATCGCCGACACGCCACGGCAAGCGCCACGCGTTGCCGTGCAGCGCGTGCGCAAAGGCGTTGCCGTCGCCGGAAAGATCGATGAGCGCACCGTCGAACACGAAACGCGCTTCGCGGATGCGATTGCAGTACGGCAGGAGCGGAAAGCTCGCCATGCCGAGCGGATCGCGTGCGGCCAGCGCGGCGGGCGTCGCGGGACGCAACCAGTCGATCGTACGTCCGTCGCGCGTTTCGTCGAAGGCCGCGATCGATCCGCCCACGTGCGGCGCAAGCAGCACGCGCCGCGCGCCATGACGCAGTTCGACGAGCGGATCGGACGGCGCGGCGCTCAATATGCAAACTGCCGATAGCTTTCGTCGAAGGTGCGCGCCGTCGTTTCCACCTGAGGATTGAAGCGCAGCAGCCGCCGCGCGCGCGGAGGCAACGCGGCGAAGACGTCGCGCGGCACGTCGATATGCACCTCGGGCCGGAAATACCACGCGCGGCTGTAGCCGATCACGACCATCGGACGCGGCTCGCCGATGAGATTCGGCGTACCGCGATGCAGGCCGCGCACATCGCGAATCATCACGTCGCCGACTTTCATCGGCACGCGCTCGGCGGGGAAGCGCCCTGCTTCGAGACCGGCCAGCGCCTCATCGCGCGACATGCGATGCGTGCCACGCGTCGTTTCGAGCGGACCGTTGCGGTCATCGACATCGACGAGCGGGAAATTCACCGCGAGCTGGAACGAAGGCGTTTCCGGCGCATCGTCGAAGAGCGGCGGCGTATCGCGATGCCAGTCCTGGAACTCGGAGCCGAGCACCGGGGTGTCGGTGGCGAGCTGGCACATCACCGGATCGCGCCCGGCCACGCGTTCGACGATCCCGACGATGTCTTCATCGCAGAAGACCGACGGGTCCGCGAACTCGCCTTCGAACGGCAGCGTGACGTAATAGCGGCCCGGTCCGCGATTGCCGCTCGCCGACGCCTCGCGCGCTGCATCGACGTGCGGTTGCAGAAGCGGCGCGAACGCATCGCGCCATGCGTCGATCGTCGCGCGCGGGAAATGATCGCGCAGCAGGACGAAGCCGTCTCGTTCGAACGCTTCGGCGAGCGCGTCTCGCGCGCTCTCGTCGTACTTGCCCATGCACTTTCTCCTCGTTGCGAGTGCGAAAACAGAATCGCATGCGTGTAATCCGCTCGTCAATATTATTAGTAATAACCAGTGAAAACCCTGAGCAGAAATGACCAATAAAAACGTGCTTTCCGCGTCGTTCATCACTAATATTAGTGGCAAGTTTCTCCGGCCCGCGAGACAGGTTTCGCGCAGAGTTCAGCCGCCCGGCGCGGCACGCACAATGAAAAAATCCACGCAACGCCGCCCGACGATGACCGACATCGCGAAGCTCACCGGAGTCTCGCAATCGACGGTCTCGCTCGTGCTGAACAACGCAAGCGGCGCGAAGTTCTCCGACACCACGCGCGACAAGGTGCTGCGCGCCGCGCAAGATCTCGGCTATCGCATGACGCAGCGCGAACCGGTCGCCGCGCTCGATAGCCAGCGCGAGCGCAATCTGATCGTCTATCTCGCCGACGAAATTTCGACGAGCCCGCATCCGGTCGTGAGCATCGACGGCGCGCGGGACGCGGCCTTCGCCAACGGGCGCATGCTCGCCGTCTATTCGACGCACGGCAATGCGGAGATCGAGGCGCGCGTGCTCGACGCGACGCTCGGCAATCCGAACGTGCTCGGCGTGATCTACGCGACGGTCTATACCCGCCGCGTCACGCTGCCGGCCGTGCTCGCCAAGGTGCCGACCGTGCTGCTCAACTGCTACACGAGCGATGCGAGCGTGTCCTCTGTGGTGCCGGCGGAAGTCGCGGGCGGGCACACCGCGACGGATCATCTGCTGGCCGCGGGGCACAAGCGCATTGGCTATATCAACGGCGAGCCGTGGCAGGACGCGGCGCGCGATCGTCTGAAGGGCTATCGGACCGCGCTCGCCACAGCCGATCTGCCGTTCGCGCCGGAACTGGTGCGCGAAGGGGACTGGAGTCCCGACACCGGTTTCGAACAGACGCTCTCGCTAATGCGCGAGCCGAATCCGCCGACCGCGATCTTTTGCGCGAACGACCTGATGGCGCTCGGCGCGATCGAGGCGTTGAAGCAGCTCGGACTGCGCGTGCCCGACGATGTATCCGTGCTCGGCTACGACGATCAGGAAATCGCGCGGCATACGCATCCGCCGCTTTCGACCGTCGTGCTGCCGAACTATGAGCTAGGGCGCTGGGCAGTCGAGACGCTGCTGCAGGAAGAAGAGAACCGGGCCGCGGGCGCACCCGTTCGGCGTCGCACCGTGAAGCTGGACGGACCGCTGATCGAGCGCGGCTCCGTCGCGGAAAACACCGAGGCCAAACAGTTGGCCATTAATAATATTAGCGATTGATCGTTAATGAAATGCGCTGAAGCAATCGCCGCATTCGCACGGAACGCGGTACGCAGTTTGACTCTCGCAGCAGGCAGACCGGGCAACACCAAGCATCGGCGTCATCAGAAAAAGCCTAACCATTCAATGGAGGAAGACATGCTGTCATTAGATAAGAAATCGCGCCTGGGCCTGCGCCCGCTCGCTGCCGCACTGACCGCCCTGACCGCACTCACGCTCGCGGCCGGCTTCACCGCCGCCCACGCCGCCGACGACGGCCTGCCGAAGATCCCGAACAAGAAGCCGTTGAAGGTCGGCTTTGCGCAGACCGAGAGCAATAATCCGTGGCGTCTCGCGGAGACGAAGAGCTTCAAGGACATCGCGGCGAAATGCGGCTGGCAGATGGTCATGACCGACGCCAACAGTTCCGCGGCGAAGCAGGTCTCGGACATCCAGAGCATGATCGCGCAGCACGTCGATCTGCTCGTCTTCCCGCCGCGCGAGGAAAAGCCGCTCGTGCCGGTCGTGATGCAGGCGAAGAAAGCGGGCATTCCCGTGATTCTGGTCGACCGCAACATCGATCAGTCGATGGCGAAGGCGGGCAAGGACTACATCACGTTCATCGGCTCGGACTTCATCGATCAGGGTCAGCGCGCCGCCGACTGGCTCGTGAAGGCGACCAACGGCAAGGCGACCATCATCGAGCTGGAAGGCTCGACGGGCGCGTCCGCCGCGAACGATCGCAAGAAAGGCTTCGACGATGTCATCGCGAAGAATCCCGGCATGAAGATCGTTGCGTCGCAAAGCGGCGACTTCGCGCGCGACAAGGGCCGTCAGGTGATGGAGACGCTCTTGCAGGCGCATCCCGACGTGACCGCGGTCTACGCGCACAACGACGAAATGGCGCTCGGCGCGATCGCGGCGATCAAGGCGGCGGGCAAGCAGCCGGGCAAGGATATCGTTCTCGTGACGATCGACGGCACCAAGGGCGGCCTCGAAGCGATCAAGGCGGGCGAGCTCGGCGCGAGCGTGCAATCCAGCCCGTTCTTCGGACCGCTCGCATGCGACGTCGCGCAGAAGTACGCGAAGGGCGAAACGGTGCCGCCGTGGGTGAAGGTCTCGGATCGCTTCTACGACAAGAGCAACGTCGACGCAAGCATGCAGTACGGGTACTGAGCGAAGTGTGTGTGTGACTTGCGGGCGTCTGATCGGAGGCGCTCGCTTTTTCATTTCGACGGATATCACGCATGGCTCAGACTCCCCTTCTCGACATGCAGGACATCGATATCGCGTTCGGCGGCGTCGCTGCGTTGAAGCGCGCGCGCCTGACCGTCGCAGCAGGCGAAGTGCACGCGCTCATCGGCCAGAACGGCGCGGGCAAGTCCACGCTCATCAAGATTCTCACGGGCGCGTATCGCAAGAGCGCGGGCACGATTCGCTTCGATGGCCGCGAAGTCGATTTCCGCACGCCGAAGGAAGCGCGCGAAGCGGGCATCAGCACGATCTATCAGGAGATCAATCTCGTGCCTTTCCGCTCCGTCGCGGAAAACATCTTTCTCGGGCGCGAGCCGCGCCGTTTCGGTCTCATCGACTGGAAGATAGTGCAACGGCGTGCGAGCGAATTGCTCGAATCGTTCGGATTGCGTATCGATGTGAGAAAGCCCGTGCGCGACTATTCCACCGCGATTCAGCAGATGGTCGCGCTCGCGCGCGCGGTGTCGTCGGATGCGAAGATGGTCATCATGGATGAATCGACGTCCTCGCTCGACGAGCGCGAAGTCGAGCTGCTCTTCACCGTCGTGCGCCGCTTGCGCGACGACGGGCGCGCGGTCATCTTCGTCTCGCATCGGCTCGATGAACTCTATGCGCTGTGCGATCGCGTCACGGTGATGCGCGACGGCCAGACCGTCGCTGAAAACACGATGCAGCAGATGGACAAGCTGAAGCTCGTCACGACGATGCTCGGCCGCACGCTCGCCGCCGTCGTGCATGAAGACAGCGCGGTGAAGGAAGCGAATCTCGCGAAGCGCGGTCCGGTCGCGCTCGCGGCGCAAGGGCTCGCGGCGGGCGCGAAGGTCACGGACGTATCGCTCGATGTTCACGCGGGCGAAGCGGTCGGCCTCGCGGGCCTGCTCGGCTCGGGCCGCACGGAAACGATGCGCCTGCTCTTCGGCGCGGATCGCCCGGCGAAAGGAACGCTCGATATAAACGGCGAGCCAGCATCGTTCAAATCGCCGAAAGATGCGATCGCGCGCGGCGTCGCGTATCTGACGGAAGATCGCAAGGCCGAAGGCATCGTGCCGGAGCTTTCCGTGCGCGACAACCTCACGCTCGTCTGCCTGCCTGCGCTGACGAAACGCGGCGTCGTCGATGTCGCGAAGCAGCGCGAGATCGTCGATGGCTTCATCGAATCGCTCGGCATCAAGCTACGCTCGCCCGATCAGCCGATACGCGAACTTTCCGGCGGCAATCAGCAGAAGGTGCTGCTCGCGCGCTGGCTCGCGACGCACCCTCGCCTCTTGCTGCTCGACGAGCCCACGCGCGGCATCGACGTGGGCGCGAAAGCCGACGTCGCGAAGATCGTGCGCGAATTGCGCGATGCCGGCATGGCGGTGCTGCTGTCCGCATCGGAACTGGAAGAACTCACGGCAGTGGCGGATCGCGCAGTCGTGATCCGCGACGGCGAAACGGTCGCGCAACTAGACGGCGCGCAGATGAACGAGGCGTCGATCATGGATGCGATCGCGTATGGCGCGGGCGCCGAGTCGACGCTCGCCGAGGCGGTAGAGGAAGCGAAACATGATCGATGATACGCAACGGGCCGCGCCGATCGTGCAGGCATCGGCAAAGAAGAAGCGTGGCGTGGCGATTCAGCGCGAAGTCGCCGTGCTGCTCGCGATGATCGTCTTCAATCTGATCTTCACGCAGCACTTCGTTTCGCTGCAGACGTTCAACGTGAATCTCACGCAAGTGGTGACGATCGTGATCGTCGGCATCGGCATGACGCTCGTCGTCGCGACGGGCGGCATCGACCTGTCCGTGGGCGCGTCGATGGCGATAGCCGGTGCGCTCGCGCCGATGCTCTTCATGAACATCGACGGGCCGCTCGGCATCGTGCTTGCGTTCACGCTGCCGATCGTCGCCGCCGCGTTATGCGGCGTCTTCAACGGCTTTCTCGTGACGCGACTGAACGTGCAGCCGATCGTCGCGACGCTCGTGCTCTTCATCGCGGGCCGCGGCATCGCGCAAGTCGTCACCGATGGGAGCCTTCAGGCGTTCACGAATCCCGCGTTTCAATGGATCGCGCTCGGCAAGATCGCGGGCGTGCCGTTCCAGATTCTCCTGATGCTCGTGCTCGTCGCACTCTTTACGTGGATCGTGCGCAAGACGCTGTTCGGCAAGTTCCTGCTCGTGACGGGCGGCAATGAGGACGCCGCGTATCTCTCGGGCATTCCGACCGCGCGCGTGAAGATGATCGCGTACACCGTATGCGCGGCGCTCGCCGGGCTAGCCGGGCTGATTTCGATCTCGGTGAATTCGTCGTCGGATGCGAATGTCGTCGGTCTCGGCGTGGAGCTCGATGCGATCGCGGCGGTCGCGGTCGGCGGCACCGCGTTGACGGGCGGCAAGGCGTATATCACGGGCACGCTGATCGGCGCGCTCATCATCCAGTTGCTGCGTTATACGCTGCTCGCGCACGGCATTCCGGATGCCGCCGCGCTGGTGCTGAAGGCCGCGATCATCATCGTCGCGGTGTACGTGCAACGCAAGCGAGGTTGAACGTCGACATGAAAAAGAACTTGCCGATTCTCATCGCGCTCGCGGCGCTGCTCGTGCTCGGCGTCATGCGTTACGAACATTTCGCGGACGCGTACAACATCACGTCGTTCTGGCGATACAACTCGATGTTCCTGCTGATCTCGATCGGCATGGCGTTCGTCATCATCACGGGCGGCATCGATCTGTCCGTCGGCGCGGTGGCCGCGCTCGCGAGCGTGGTGTCGGCGCTGGCGAGCCCGCATGGCGGGCTCGCCGCGGTGCTTTCCGGCTCGCTCGCAGGCCTCGCGGTGGGCGTGCTCAACGGGCTCGTCATCACGCATATGCGGATCCTGCCGTTCATCGTCACGCTCGCGACGAGTCTCGGCGCGCATGGGCTTGCGTTGCTGCTCGGGCATAACGACGCGGTCGGCATTTCATCGGATTCGAACTTCGCCGCATTCGGTCAGGGCGATCTGTTCGGCTTGCCGATACCGGGCATCGTGTCGGCGCTGACCGCGTTTGCCGGATGGATCGCGCTGCGCAGTTCGCGCTTCGGGCGGCATGCGCTCGCCATCGGCGGAAGTGAGGAAGCGTCGCGGCTGATGGGCCTGAACGTGGACCGCACGCTCGTCATGGTGTATGCGCTGAGCGGCTTGCTTGCGGGCATCGCCGGTGCGATTCTGGCCGCGCAGTTCGGCGCGGGACAGCCGAATGAAGGCGTCGGATGGGAGTTGTTCGCGATTTCCGCGGTCGTCCTCGGTGGCACGCGACTGACCGGCGGCGATGGGTCCATCGCGATGACCGTCGCGGGCGTCGCGTTGCTCGGGCTCGTGTTCAATCTGCTCAACTTCGAGAACGGGCTCGGGTTCATTTCGCTTTCCGCCTACTGGCAGTCGGTGATTCGCGGTGCGTTTCTACTGCTCGTGATCTTGCTGCAGGCGCGGGTTTTGAGTGGGAACAATAAGGTGAAAGTGGCGCACTGAGGTTTGCTTTCTCTACGGTGGATTTCGCCGGATCCCGTTTTGCTTTCGGCTTATTAGCGTTGCCCCTGTGCTAATAGTCCAACGCGAAAACGGGATCCGGCGAAAAAAACATCAAGCATGCCGATGCTCGGGCAACACGTCATGCGCCATATCGTCCCGCTGCGTCCCGGCACCAGCACCAGTCCCGGCCCCAGGAATCCCCCGCCCGCGCAGCGAACACCCGACCGTCTCGGTAACGAACACCAACGCAACCGCGCCAACCGCACAAGCCCCCATCATGTAATACGCCGGCACCAGCGTGCTGCCTGTGCGTCCGATCAGCCAATCGGTGACCATCGGCGCGGTGCCGCCGAAGATCGACGTCGACACGTTATAGGCGATCGCCATCCCCGCATACCGCGCCTGCGTCGGGAACATCGCCGGAAACATCGCGGAGATGCTCGCGAGTTGCGGCACATACAGCAGCCCCAGCACCGCAAGCCCGATCAGCGCGCCGGCAATGCCATGGGTCATCAGCGAGAACATCGGCACGGCCGCGACGAAGATGCCGACGAGCGAAAGCCACCACACCTTCTTGCGTCCGATACGATCCGACAGCGCGCCCGCGAACGGCAGCAGCACCATCATCGACAGCATGCCGATGAGCGGCAGCAGCAGCGAGAGGTTGTCGCTCATGCCGAGCTCCTTCTTCATGAACGTCGGCATATAGGCGAGCAGCACGTAGTTCACGACGTTGAGCGCCACGACGAGCCCGCCGAGCTGCAAGAGCGGCTTCCAGTAGCTCGCGAACAGTTCGCCCAACGACACACCCGTCTGATGCTCTCGCTCCGCCGCTTCGGCGCATTCGCGAAACACCGGCGTGTCCTCCATCTTCGAGCGCAGATACAGTCCGATGAGACCGAGCGGCGCCGCGACGAGAAACGGCAGGCGCCATCCCCACGCGTGCATCGCGTCGTTGCCGAGCAGCACCGAGCAGCCGAGCATCAGGAACGCGCCGAGCGAAAAGCCCGCGAGCGTGCCGAATTCGAGAAAGCTGCCGCAAAAGCCGCGCTTGTGATCGGGCGCGTATTCGGCCATGAACGTGGCCGCGCCGCCATACTCGCCGCCCGTCGAGAAGCCCTGGATCATGCGCAACGCGACGAGCGCCACGGGCGCCCATATGCCGATGCTTCCATATGAAGGCAGCAAGCCGACGAGCAGCGTCGCCATCGACATGATGATAATGGTCAGCGCGAGCACATGCTTGCGGCCGAGACGATCGCCGAGCGGTCCCCAGAAGAGGCCGCCGAGCGGACGCACGAGAAACGAAATCGCGAACGTGGCGAGGGCGAAGAGCGTGGCTTGCGCGGTGCTGCCGGGAAAGAGCGCGGCCGAAATGTAGGTCAGGCCGTAGCTGTAGATGCCGTAGTCGAACCACTCGGTCGCATTGCCTATTGCCGAGGCGGCCATGGCGCGTCGAATCGGCGCGCGCGAGGGCGTCTCATCGGGCGCCGCGTGTTGACCCTGCCTCGTGGATGGTTGCACGTCACTCATAGTCGTCTTCCGGATGCGTCATGGACCCGGTGCTGCGCTCGAGTTCGCGCGCCATGCACCGCCTTGAGATCAAGATACAGACGCATGCCGCTTGCCTGGCATGTCCTAGGACGATGACGGCGCTGGGGTTTTCCCGAGCGCGCGGGCCATTCTTGCCGATCGTCTGTGGACTCGCCGGGGCTTCTTACCGCGCGGCTCGCAGCCTCGACGCGCTCACGGGGATGAGACGTTCCGCCTGCGTCGAAAGCGCATGTCATAGGACAATGCGCGAGCGCGGATCATGGCTCCGGATTGGCGAGATCCGCCGCGACGATGCGGTGGCCGAGCGCTTCGGCCGCCCGCCGCGCGTCCTCGCTCGATTCGAACGGGCCGATGGTCTCGCAGCCATCGAACGGATAGAGCACGCGCTTGTCGCGCTTTCTCACGACCTTCAGCGTGCCGATGTGCAGGCCCGTCGCATTCACCACATACGACGCGTAGATATCGAAGTCTTCGTGCGCGCCTGCGCCTGATGTCGAGGGGGCTTTAGGCATCGGTCTGGACATGGTTTCGCTTGATGTGATGCTGGCGCCTGACGGTCACGCGCACGTTATCGATTTGAGCGACACGTCCAGCAAATCCCGTGCCGCACTGTCCCGAACGCCTTGCAGGACGGGGCTGACGCGCGTGCGGCCATTGCAAGAAAATGGGTTTTCCGTGCGAGAATCCGGTATCGTTCGCACCCGCGTCCGGAAGCGCACATGAACGATTCGAACCCTACGACGGGCAGCGTCCCTGACAAACCTGCATCGCCTTATCGAGAGGCCGGGCGAGGAGATCAAGCGTCGATGAAAGCCGAAAACCTGATCGCGGATACGAGGATGAACGGGCTCGACCCGAGCTTCCTCCTGGGCGGCGGCGAAATGGGCGCGCTCATCCGCGGTTTCGACTGGACGCAGACCGCGCTCGGCTCGCCCGAAAACTGGCCGCAAAGTCTCAAGACGGCCATCCGCATCATGCTGACGTCGCGCCAGCCGATCTGGGTCGGCTGGGGGTCGGACCTGCTTTTCTTCTACAACGACGCGTACAAGTCGATCATCGGCGGCAAGCATCCGCATGCGCTCGGCCAGCCGACCTCGGTCGTGTGGCGCGAAATCTGGAACGATATCGGCCCGCTGCTCGACACGGCGCTCGCGGGCATCGAAGGGACATTCGTCGAACAGAAGCTCCTCATCATGGAGCGCAACGGCTTTCCCGAGGAAACGTATTACACGTTCTCCTATAGCCCGATTCCCGATGACCGCGGCGGCGCGGGCGGCATCATCTGCGCGAACAGCGACGACACGCAGCGCGTCCTCGGCGAACGTCAACTTAACGTGCTGCGCGAGCTGGCCGCATCGGCGGCGGATGCGCGCTCGTGGCGCGAGGCATGCGAACTGTCGATGAACGCGCTCGCAGGCGCATCGCGCGACATGCCCTTCGCGCTGCTCTACATCGCCGAGCCGGGCGGCGACATGGCGACGCTCGCCGGCGCGTGCGGCATCGCGCCGGGCCACGCGGCCGCGCCCGCAACGCTGCATGCGTCGCACGCGGAGCTGTGGCCGTTTCAAAGCGTGCTGCGCGACGGCCAGGCGCGCGTGGTGACGAACCTCGAACGCCTCGTCGATGCGCCGCTGCCGACCGGCGCGTGGAACGTCGCGCCTTCGAGCGCGGTGCTCGCGCCCATCGCGCCTTCGGGCGAGACGGGCCGCGCGGGCGTGCTGATCGCGGCGTTGAACCCCTACCGGCTTTTCGACGACGCCTATCGCGCGTTCATGAATCTGGTCGCGGGCCAGATCGGCGCGGCGATCGGCTATGCGCACGCGTACGAGGAAGAGCGCCGCCGCGCCGAAGCGCTCGCCGAAATCGACCGCGCGAAAACCACGTTCTTCTCCAACATCAGCCACGAGTTCAGGACACCGCTCACGCTGATGCTCGGTCCGCTCGAAGAACTGCTGGCCAGTCCCGGACGCGTAGGCCGCGAGGATTTGCGGCTCGTCGAGATCATGCATCGCAATGGCCTGCGGCTCCTGAAGCTCGTCAACGCGCTGCTGGATTTCTCGCGCATCGAGGCCGGGCGCATCGAGATGCATCGTCAGCCGACCGATATCGCCGTATTCACCGCCGAGCTCGCGTCGCTGTTTCGCTCGGCGATCGAAACGGCCGGCCTGCGCCTCGAGATCGATATCGCGCAGGCGCCGGTGATCGCGGACATCGACCGCGACATGTGGGAAAAGATCGTGATGAACCTGCTGTCGAACGCGTTCAAGTTCACGTTCGATGGCGCCATCCGCATCTCGCTGCACGCGAACGCCGATCGCAGCATCGAAATGAGCGTGCGCGATACCGGCATCGGCATTCCCGAAGACGAGCTCACGCGCGTGTTCGAGCGCTTCCATCGCGTGACGGGCGCGGCGGGCCGTTCGGTGGAAGGCAGCGGCATCGGCCTTGCGATGGTGCACGAGCTCGTCAAGCTGCACGGCGGCATGATCCGCGTGCAAAGCACGCTCGGCGAAGGCGCGTGCTTCACCGTCACGCTGCCCTCGTCGCGCGAATCGGCGTTCGATGCGCAAGCCGCGCCCCATGCCGAAGCGAGCATCCGCGCGCGCTCGTATGTCGATGCCGCCATGCGCTGGATGCCGGACGGAGAGCCGCCGGTCGTCGAAAGCGAGGAAGACGCGCCGCTCGGCGCGGACGCGGCCGACGACCCGGCGCTCGCCAATGCGTTGCCGGGCCGCGTGCTGATCGTCGACGACAACGCCGATCTGCGCGACTACATGCGCCGCATGCTGATCGCGGCGGGCCACGACGTGAACGTCGCCGCCGACGGCGAAGCCGCGCTCGCGATCGCGCGCGACGTGCGACCGGAAGTCATCGTCTCCGACGTGATGATGCCGCGCCTCGACGGCTTCGCGCTCGTGCGCGCGCTGCGCGAAGACGAAGCGCTGCGCGAAACGCCTGTCGTGCTGCTCTCGGCGCGCGCGGGCGAGGAAGCGCGCGTCGACGGCCTCGAAGCGGGCGCGGACGACTATCTGACCAAGCCCTTTTCCGCACGCGAACTGCTCGCGCGCGTGGCGAGCAATCTGCGGCTCGCGCGGCTGCGTCGCGCGACCGAACAGAAGCTGCGCGACGAATCGCGCACGCTGGAGATTCTCAATCGCGTCGGCACGGCGGTCGCGGGCGAACTCGATCTGAGCCGCGCGGTGCAGGTCGTCGTCGATGCCGCGACGGAGCTGACCGGCGCCGCCTTCGGCTCGTTCTTCTACAACGTGCTCGACGACAAGGGCGGCAGCTACACGCTCTACACCCTGTCGGGCGTGCCGAAGGATACGTTCGCCAAATTTCCGATGCCGCGCAACACGGCCGTATTCGGTCCGACGTTCGCGGGCGAAGGCATCGTGCGCTCGGACGACATCACGAAAGATCCGCGCTATGGACACAACGCGCCGCATCACGGCATGCCGAAGGGCCATCTCGCGGTGTGCAGCTATCTCGCCGCGCCGGTCCTCTCGCGCACGGGCGAAGTGCTCGGCGGGCTGTTCTTCGGGCATCCCGAGCCGGGCGTCTTCACGGAGCGCTCGGAGCGCATTCTGACGGGCATCGCGTCGCAAGCGGCGATCGCCATCGACAATGCACGGCTCTTTCAGGCCGCGCAGGACGAGATCGCCCAGCGCACGAAGGCGCAGGACGCGCTGCGCGATCTGAACGAAACGCTGGAACGCCGCGTCGCGGATGCCGTCGCGGATCGCGATCGTTTGTGGGAGTTGAGCGAAGATCTGTTCTTCGTCGCGAGCTTCGAGGGCGCGCTGCTGCGCGTGAGTCCTTCATGGACGACGGTGCTCGGCTTCGACTCGCAGCGCCTGCATTCGCACACGGTGATGGACCTCCTTCATCCCGACGACGCGCCCGCCGCCGCCGAGGAACTCGGCAAGCTGCGCGCGAACGGCTTGCCGGTGCGCTACGAATGCCGGATGAACCGTTCGGACGGCGGCTGGCGCTGGATCGCGTGGACCGTATCGCTCGATCCGGCCACGCGGCGCATTCATGGCGTGGGCCGCGACGTCACATCCGACCGCGAAACCGCCGACGCGCTGCGCCACGCCGAAGAAGCGCTGCGCATGGCGCAAAAGATGGAAGCCATCGGCAAGCTGACGGGCGGCGTCGCGCACGACTTCAACAATCTGCTGCAGGTGATCGGCGGCAATCTGCAATTGCTCGCGAAAGACGTCGCCGGACAGGACAAGCCCGAGCAGCGCGTGCGAAGCGCGCTCGCGGGCGTCGCGCGCGGCGCGAATCTCGCGTCGCAATTGCTCGCGTTCGGCCGACGCCAGCCGCTCGCGCCGAAGGTCGTGAATCTGGGCCGCTTCGTGCGCGGCCTCGACGACATGTTCCGCCGTGCGCTCGGCGATGGCATCGAGATCGAAACCATCGTGTCGGGCGGATTGTGGAATACGCTCGTCGATCCATTCCAGGTCGAGAACGCGCTGCTCAATCTCGCGATCAACGCACGCGACGCGATGAACGGTCACGGCAAGCTCACGATCGAAGCCGGCAATGCATCGCTCGACGAAACCTACGCGATGCGCAACGCCGACGTCGCGCCCGGCCAGTACGTGATGGTCGCCGTGACCGACACCGGTTCGGGCATGTCGCCCGAAGTGCAGGAACGCGCGTTCGAGCCGTTCTTCACGACCAAGCGCGAAGGACAAGGCACGGGCCTCGGCCTTTCGATGGTGTACGGCTTCGTCAAGCAGTCCGGCGGCCACGTGAAGGTGTACAGCGAGCAAGGGCACGGTACGACGGTGCGTATCTATCTGCCGCGCGCGCGCGAGGAAGAGGATATCGAAACGACCATCGATGCCGGTCCGGCCAAGGGCGGCAGCGAGACCATTCTCGTCGTCGAGGACGATGAGGAAGTGCGCGCGACCGTCGTCGAGATGCTCGCGGATCTGGGCTATCGCGTATTGCGGGCAAAGGACGCGCAGAGCGCGCTGGCGATCGTCGAAAGCGGCGTGCCCGTCGATCTGCTCTTCACCGATGTCGTGATGCCCGGCCCGCTGCGCAGCAACGAAATGGCGCGCAAGGCGCGTGAACGCGTGCCGGGTATCGCGGTGCTGTTCACGTCGGGCTATACGGACAACGCGATCGTGCATGCGGGGCGGCTCGACGAAGGCATCGATCTGCTGAGCAAGCCTTATACGCATGAGGCTTTGGCGCGCAAGGTGCGGCAGGTTCTGGGACAACGCATGAGGGCATCGGCGGGCGCGCCTGCCAGCGCCGATGTCAGCGTGCCGAGCGTCGCGCAAAACGATGCGCTCTCGCGAATGCGCGTGCTGTTCGTCGAAGATAACGAACTCGTGCGCGATAGCACCGCCGAATTGCTGCGCACCTTCGGGCTGGATCTGACGGAAGCGGGCAGCGTCGATGAAGCGCTGGCGCTCATGCGCGAGCATCGCTTCGAATTGCTGCTGACGGATGTGGATCTTGCCGGGCAGTCCGGCGTGGAACTGGCTATCGCGGCGTGCCGCAAAACGCCGGGACTGGGCGTCGTGTTCGTGACGGGCTACGACCTCGCGCTCAGCGAGGACGAGCGTCGCGCATTGCCGAAGTCGATTCAGTTGAAGAAGCCATTCGATCCGCTGGCGTTGCTCAATGCGCTGAATGCGGCGGTGGCGCGGTAGGGGCTTGTCACATCACGCGATCATCGAACTTCGATGCATCGCCCGTCGTCGCCGTGAACGCGGCGAACGGAAACGCTTCCCTTGCCGCGCCCACGTTTTTTGTCATCACCCCGCGCGGCGTTTTCTCACTGCTTGAGCGAGCAGTTCGAGCACAGGTTCGCTTTGCGTCCAGCCAAGGCATGCATCGGTGATCGATACGCCGTGCTTGAGCGGCACGCCCGGCTTCTGATCCTGACGGCCCTCTTCCAGATGACTCTCGATCATCACGCCGGTAATGCGCCGTTCGCCCGCCTCCAGTTGCCGCGCGATGTCCTGCGCGACATCGACCTGACGCAGATGCGACTTGTTCGAGTTGGCGTGCGAGCAATCGATCATCACCTGTTCGCGCTGGCCGAGCTTGGAGAGCGCGCCGCACGCCGCCGCGACGCTTTCGGCGTCGTAGTTCGGCCCCTTCTTGCCGCCGCGCAGAATGACGTGGCAGTCGTCGTTTCCGCGCGTCTCGAAGATCGCCGCCATGCCCATCTTTGTCATGCCCATGAACGCGTGGCTCGCGCGCGCCGCGACGATTGCGTCGGCGGCAACCTGCACGCCGCCATCGGTGCCGTTCTTGAAGCCGATTGGACAAGAAAGCCCCGACGCAAGCTGACGATGACTCTGGCTCTCCGTCGTGCGCGCGCCGATCGCGCCCCACGCGATGAGATCGGCGATGTATTGCGGGCTGAGCAGATCGAGGAACTCGGTCGCGGTGGGCAGACCGAGGCCGCTGATGTCGAGAAGCAGTTCGCGCGCGCGGCGCAGTCCTTCGTTGATGCGGAAGCTGCCATCGAGACGCGGATCGTTGATATAGCCCTTCCAGCCTACCGTCGTGCGCGGCTTTTCGAAGTACACGCGCATCACGATGAAGAGATCGTTACGCAGTTCGTACGCCACTTTCTTCAGACGCTCTGCGTATTCCATCGCCTGATCGTGATCGTGGATGGAACACGGACCGATGACGACGACGAGCCTGTCATCGCGGCCATGCAGAATATTCGCAATGGCCGCGCGGCTTTCCTCGACGAGGGTCTGCACGCCGGGCGTGACCGGCAGTTCATCGAGCAGCAACGCGGGCGAGATCAGCGGACGCACCGCGCCGATGCGCGTATCGTCGATGCGGGTCGTGTCTTGCGTGGAGTCGGCCACGCCTGCCTCCTGATCGCGGGAGGGATTGTCGATGCGGGTCAAGATAGGCTCCGTGATGCGTAATTGATGCAAAATTCAGGGACTTCATGCGGCGATTCCGCGATATAACCGGCTCGCGGCGCAAACATCCATTATCGCACCTGGAACAGCCTGTTTGCCCGATCGTGCGTATGATGAAGCGATACGACACGCCCGAACTCGATCAAAGGGAGCAGACCATGCGCATCGAAACATCATTTCTATTCGACCTCGACGGCACGCTCGTCGACAGCGTCTATCAACATGTGCTCGCGTGGAAAGAAGCGCTCGACGCCGAGGGCATCGAGTTGTCGGTGTGGCGCATTCACCGCAAGATCGGCATGAGCGGCGGACTCTTCACCAATCAGTTACTGCGCGAGACGCACGGCGAGATCAGCGCGGATCGCGTCGAGCGGCTGCGTCAGTTGCATGCGGAGGCGTACAAGCGGCTGCGCGCGCAGGTGTGTCCGCTGCCCGGCGCGCGCGAATTGCTGCAAGCGTTGACGAACGCCGGCACGCGCTGGGCCATCGCGACGAGCGGGCGCATGGAAACCGCGCAGGTCAATCTCGAAGCATTGGGCGTCGATCCGTCGAAGCAAGTGGTCGTTACGCGCGACATGGTGAAGTACGCAAAGCCCGATCCGGATCTGTTCCTCGCCGCCGCCGAGCGTCTGAACGTGCCGATCGAGCATACGGTCGTCGTCGGCGACAGCATCTGGGACATGCTGGCCGCGCGCCGTTGCCGCTCGCTCGGCGTCGGCTTGCTATCGGGCGGTTATGGCAGCGATGAACTCGAGCGCTCCGGCGCGTTGCGCGTGTATGAAGATCCAGCGGACTTACTGTTGCATCTCGATGAAGTCGCGGCGCGGCCATGAGATGATCTCGCGCATGACGACCTCTTCTTCCATCGACGTTCGCCCCTGGGGCGACGCGAATCTCTACACGTTGCGCAATGCATCGGGCATGTCTGTCGATATCAGCGACCTCGGCGCGACGCTCGTTTCATGGCTCGCGCCCGATCGCGATGGACATCTCGCCAATGTCCTGCTCGGTCACGACATGCCCGACGATTACCGCAACGGCAGCGCGTTCATGGGCGCGATCATCGGGCGCTGGGCGAATCGCATCCGCGATGCGCGCTTCGTGCTCGATGGCATCGCGCATCAGGCGGAGCGCAACGAAGGCGCGAATCTTCTGCATGGCGGCTCGGCGGGTTTTCATCGGCAGATGTGGCGTGTGCAGGCGGCGAACGGCGCGCTCGTCATGACGCTGCAATCGCCTGCGGGCGCTTCTGGCTTTCCCGGCAATGTGGATGTGACCGTGCGCTATGCGCTCGATGACGACGGCACGTTATCGATCGACTACGAAGCTCGCACCGATGCGCCGACGCCCATCAACCTGACCAATCACGCGTACTTCAATTTGAACGACGGCGCGAGCATTCGCGACCATGAGATATCGATTGCATCGGATACGTACTTCGCAATCGATGCGACCTCGATTCCAATCGCGCGCGAAAGCGTCGGGGACAGCGCGTTCGATTTGCGCGGGCCTGCATCGATCGGTACGCGTCTCGATGCGGTTCATCCGCAACTCGCGATCGCGGGCGGCTTCGATCATTGCTACGTGTTGAGCGACCAAGCGAACGAACCGCGCACGGTCGCTGTGCTGTTCGATCCATCGAGCGGACGCGAACTGAGCGTGTCGACCGATGCGCGCGGCTTGCAGTTCTACTCGGGGAATTATCTGGAAGATGTGCCCGCGCGCGGCGGTTCGCGTTATCGCAAGCAGGCGGGACTGTGCCTGGAAGCGGGCGGCTTTCCCAACGAGATCAACATGCAAGACAGCGAGCGCGCTGTCTTGCGGCCCGGCGACGTGTATCGTCAGCGCACGCGCTATACATTGCGCGTGCGCTGAAGCGTCATCAGAAGATATTGCGCAAGCCGATCGACACGCCGGTCTGATTCGAGCGGCCCGGCAGTTCGACATCCGCCGCGCCCGTCACCTTGTTGAAGTCCACGGTGCCGTAGACTTCCGTGCGCTTCGACAGCGCGTACTCCGCCAGCGCGACACCTGTATAGCGATTGCCGCTGCCCGTCGCGCCGCCGCCGATGGCCGCGTTCTTCATGTGGTCGTAGTAGAACGCGCCCGTGAGCAACAGCGCCGGCGTGACCTGATAGGTGACGCCCGCGAACGGGCCATCGTCGCGACGGCCCGAGCCTTTCAGAATATCCGTGCCCGATACGAGGCCACGCTGTTGCAGGATGCTGTCGACGAAGCCGGTGTCATCGGTCGAATGCAGATAGCCGACATAGAGCTTCGCCGCGCCGATCGCATAGACCGCGTTCGCGTTCCAGATCTTCTGCTTGTTCGCGGCGTTGTCGCTGTTCTGCTGATAGCCGCCGCCGATGGACAGCGGGCCCATCGCATACGACGCCGTGAAGCCGTACATGTTGCCCGCGCCCATATGACCCGGAACCTGGCCCGAGAAGCCGCCCGCGCCCGTCGACGTATAGTTCGTGCCGAACGAGTACATCGCGCCGATCGTGAGGCCCGCGAACGTGCCGTTGTACTTGACGGCGTTATCCGCATAGAGACCCGCGCCCAACGCAACCGGCAACCATGCGTTCTCGAAGTAATTGCCGACCGTGAGCGGATCGTAGACGTCACCGAGCATGTCGAAGAGCGGCGTCTTCTGACGGCCGAGCGTCAGCGTGCCATATGGATTCGACAGGCCGACGAAAGCCGCGCGATTGAATGCGCGAGCGCTGTCGGAGTATTGGCCGTTTTCCAGTTCCACGCCGCTTTCCAGCTGGAAGATCGCTTTCAGGCCGCCACCGAGATCTTCGACGCCTTTGAAGCCGATGCGGCTATTGGTAATGGCGCCGTTCGTCATGAACAGCTTGCCGTCGTTGTTGGCGTTGGCGTTCGTGAGGTAACGCACGCTGACATCGGCGACGCCGTACAGCGTGACCGAGCTTTGCGCGAATGCGGATTGACACGCGAGCGCGACGACCGACGCGCCGATGCCCGCGATGGCACGCGATGTGAATGTCTTCATGATGTATTGGGAGCGCGTATTCGTTAGCCGTTTTTCATGGCTTCGACGCGTCGCCTTTCAGATAACTGTCTTGGCTAAAGCAGCTTGGCGCGACGCATCGAAAGCTCGCGGTTTTTTAACACATCAAATGACGCGATGCCCATTCGGTGCAATACGTGTGGCGTTTTAGGCAACAAGGCGCGCGTGTTTAGTTGCGCGCGCTACGCTTCAAACTTTCGCCTGCGCAATTTGCGCTGCCTCCGACGGCACCGCTTCGAGAAAGCCTCGTCCCATCTCCTTCTCGAAGCGCGACGGACTGCCCTCCCACACGATGCGCGCATGTTCGAGCACATACACGCGGTCCGCATGGGGCAACGCGAACGTCACGTTCTGCTCGCCCAGCAGCACGGTGATCGGCGTGGTCTTCTGCAGCCGTTCCATCGCCTTCGACAGTTGCTCGAGAATCACCGGCGCGAGGCCGAGCGTCGGCTCATCGAGGATGAGGAGCTTCGGCTGCATCATCAGCGCGCGCGCGATCGCGAGCATCTGCTGCTCGCCGCCCGATAACGTGCGCGCGGTCTGCGCCTGACGCGATTCGAGTATCGGAAAGAGTTCGAAGAGCCACTTGAGCTGATCGGCGCGCATCTTGTCGGAAAGATGATAGCCGCCGAGATCGAGATTCTCGCGCACGGTCATGTCGCCGAACAGCTCGCGCGTCTCCGGGCACTGCACGATGCCGCCACGCGCGATCGCCGCGCCGCTCATGCCTTTCAAATCGCGCGAGCCGTAGCGAATGGTTCCGTGATACGCCACGAGTCCGGAAATCGCATTGAAGAGCGTCGTCTTGCCCGCGCCGTTCAATCCGACGACCGATACGAATTCGCCTTCGCGCACATGCATGTCCACGCTATCGAGCGCGCGCGCCTTGCCGTACAACACGCCGACGCTCTCGACCTGAAGAATCGACGGCTTGTTGCTCACGACTTCCGCGCCACGCTCGCGTGCCTCGATCTTGCCGCCGAGATAGACGCGCCGCACGGTCTCGTTCTGCATCACTTCTTCGGCGGTGCCTTCCGCGACGTACTCGCCGAGATACATCGCAAGCACGCGATCCGCGAGCGCCGCGAGACTCTTCACGTTGTGATCGACGAGCAGCACCGCGCGCCCTTCCGCGCGAAAGCCGCGAATCAGTTCGGAGAACGCTTCCGATTCGGCAGCGGTGAGACCCGCGAAAGGCTCGTCGACGAGCACGACACGCGGATCGCGTGCGATCGCCTTCGCCATCTCCATGCGACGCAGATCGGCGAAGGGCAGCGTCGCCGGATGACGATGCATCACCTTGCCGAGTCCGACGCGCTCCGCGATCTCGCGTGCGCGGCGATTCACATGCGGATCGGCGGCGAGCTTCACGAGCGAATCGGGCAATAGCGCGAGCTTGATGTGTTCGAGCACTGTCTGCCGATGCAGCGGCCGCGAATGCTGGAACACGATGCCCACGCCCGCGCGCGCGATTCGATGCGGCAGCCATCCGGCCATCTCGACGCCATCGACCTTGATCGATCCCGCGTTGGGCCGCTCGATGCCCATGATGAGCTTCATCACCGTCGACTTGCCGGAACCGTTCGGACCGATGAGGCCGAGTATCTCGCCGGGCTCGATATCGAAGCCGATGTCCTTCACCGCGACGAGACCGCCGAAGCGCTTCGTGAGGCCGCGCACCGAAAGCAAAGGTGTATCGCTCATTCGCGCTCCCTCACACGCAGGATGTTGCCGAGCAATCCATCGGGAAAGAACAGGATGACCGCGAGCGCGACAGCCGCGACCACGAACGTATTGATCTGCCCGAGCGGACGCAGGAATTCGCCCGCGACGATGAGAAAGATCGAGCCGAGCACCGCGCCGAGTATCGTGCGCCGGCCGCCGAGCACAGCCGCGATGATGATCTGCACGCCGATGCCGATATCGACCACCGTGCTCACCGACGCCGTGCCCTGATAGAACACGAGCATCGCGCCCGCGACGCCTGAGAACACCGCGCTGATGCAGAACGCCGCGAGCTTGTGCTTCACGACGTTGAAGCCGAGCGCCTGCGCGCCGACGGTATCCTGCCCGCTCGCCTGCAGAATGAGACCGATGGCCGAGCGCGACAAGCCGAACAGAATGATCGCGCAGACGATGAGGAACGCGAGCGCGATCCAGTAGTTGTGGCTCGCATCGACGGACATCACGTCGGGCACCATCATGCCGATCTCGCCGCCGGTGACGCCCGCGAAGATCACGATCGCGTTCTGCAGCAGCAACACCGCGACGAGCGTGACGAGACCGAAGTACGGTCCGCGCAATCGCAATGCGGGCACGGCGAGCAGCAGGCCGCCGACGAGCGCGACGAGGCCGCCGGCCATCACGCATACCGGTATCGGCGCGGCGGCGTGCGCGTTCAGTATCGCGGCGGAATACGCTCCGAGCCCGATCAGGAACGTCGGTCCGAAATTCACTTCGCCCGCGAAGCCGAAGAGCAAGTCCCACGACATCGCGAAGACGCCGAAGTAATACGCGACCGTCAGCACGCCGAGGATATACCCGGTGAGCCACCACGGCAGCGTCGCGCCGACGATCGCGAGCAGGACCGCAGCCCAGATCAAGCGCGAACGAACGATGTCTTTCATGATTAGCGCCGTCCGAGAAAGCCTTGCGGCCGCACATATACGACGAGCACGAGCAGCAGCAGCGCGGGCAATGGCCGCAGCGTCGGCGAGATGAGGTACGCCGTGACGGTCTCCAGATAACCCACGACATACGCGGCCATCAACGAGCCCGACACGCTGCCCAGGCCGCCGAGCACGACGATGGAAAACGCGCTCGCCGTGAGCTGTCCGGTGTTGTTCGTGCTCACGCCAAGGAACGATGCGAGCAGCACGCCCGCGATGCCCGCGAGCACACCGTAGATGGTCCACGCAAGCAGATAGATATTCGACAGCTCGAAGCCGAGCAGCGTGAGACCGCGCGGATTCATCGACGCCGCGAGCAGCGCCTTGCCCGCCTTCGTGCGATTCACGAAGAGCCACAGCAATCCGATCACGACCCAGCACACGACCGCGATCATGATCTCGTTATAGGGCACGCGCACGCCCGCGACGCTCGCGACGCCGGGAATCAGCGGACGCATCGTGATGGGGTTATCGGAGAAGAGATACGCCATGCCCTGCTGGATCATGATGCCCCAGAGCAGCGTGCCCGTGAGCACGAAGATCTCTTTCTCTTCACGCGGGATCGCAGTCGAGCGTTGAATGGGCCGCACCACCATGAAATAGGTGACGTATGCGGCAATCATCCCGCAGACCACGCCGAGCGGCGTGCCGAGATAGGTGCCCAATCCGGCTTCGCCCGCGAGCGCCCAGCCGAGCAGCGCGGATACCAGCATCACGCCGCCATGCGCGAGATTGAGCACGCCGGATACGCCGAATATCAGCGTGAAGCCGATCGCGCCGAGCGCGTAGAGCGAGCTGATCGCGAAGCCATCGATGAGTATTTGCAGTGGCAACATAGCGGCCCTTTATGTCTTCCATGTCGATGCCAACGTGGAACCGGTCCCCGCAACATGCGCCGCAAGGCGCGCGCTATCGGCAGCGCACGCGCGTCGCGACGACGCAAACGCGCTTAGTTCGCGGCTGCCTGCACCTTCACGAAGGCCGGAAACTTGACCTTTGCGTTCGCCACCGACTTCGGCCATATCGCCACTTGCTTGCCGTTCTGCCATTGCAGGTTGATGCCGGTGATATAGCCTTCGCCGTACTTCAACGCGTGCGTGAACTGATCGTTCTTGCCGTAGAACTGCCAGCGTCCGATGGTGCCGACATAGTCGGTCTTTTCGAGCGCATCGACCATCTTGTCGGGATCGGTCGAGCCTTGATTGCGATGAATCGCATCCGCGATGATGTACACGAGGTCATAGCTCGTGAAGCCGTCATACGCGGGCGATACGCCGGCAAAGTGCTTCTGATACGACTCGACGAAGGGCACGGTCTTCGGCGTCAACGCGACGCCCGGCGCCGCCGCCGATGCGGTGATCACACCTTCGGTCGCGCCGTTGGTGTCCTTCCAGAAGCTCGTGGTCGTAGCTTGCGAGCTTTGGCCCGACATCGGAATCGGCACTTGCTGATCGTGCCACTGGACGGTCGGCTGCACGCCGACATGGCTGATGCCCGTCGTGATCGTGTCCGGATGCTTCGCTTCGATCTGGTTGAAGATCGGCGTGAAGTCCGACGTGTCCGGATTGAAGCGGATGTGATCCAGCACCTTGAGGCCCGCTTTCGGCAGGCACTCGAGGTAGCGCTCGTCGAGCGGCTTGGTCCACGCGGCGTCCTCGCTCATCACGACGGTCGTCTTCATCTTGAACTCGCCGACAAGCACGTCATGCGAGAAATCGCAGATCGATTGCGCGATGAACGCAGACGTCATCCAGCCGTGGAAGGTGTACTTGTAGTGATCGTAGTCGTCATGCACGCGCTTCGAGATTTCGTTGCTCGCCGCGCCCGGCGTGATGAAAGGCATCTTCAGGCGCGCGGACCATGGCTCCATCGCGAGCGCGACTTCGCTGATGTAGCTGCCGATGATCGCGACCACCTTGTCCTGACTCGCGGCGCGCTGAAAGGCACGCACGCCGTCCGATGCCGACGAGTGATCGTCATACGCGATGATCTGGATTTGCCGGCCATCGACACCGCCCTTCGCGTTGATCTCCTCCGCTGCGAGTTGCGCGGCCTTGCTGATCGAAGCGCCCGCCACCGCGGACTCTTCGCTGATGACGCCGATCCTGATCGGCTCCCCTGCCGCGTGCGCCGTGACCGTGAGACTCAAGGCCGCCATCGCCGTACCCGTTGCAATGACGGTACTCATTCCCCGCCACGTCTTGCGCTTTGACATCATCAGTCTCCTCTGTGTATTCGATCATGGAGCGACGCCAGCCAGACACATGACACATGCAGCAATTAAGGATTTGCCGACAAACAGTAGCACTCGCCTTTCGAGCACTGAATCAGTAATAACGATAAAGACGATCATGCGAAAAGATCATCAATGCAGCGTCATTCTTTCAAACAGCTTGCGCGATGAACTCACGCAGCCATCGATGCGCAGGATCGCGATGCACGCGTTCATGCCAGTACATCGACATCTCGTAGCCGGGCACGTCGACGGGCGGCGCGACGATGCGCAACTCCGGCCAGCGCTTCGCGAGCCTCGCCGGTTGCATCGAAACCAGATCGGTCGTCGCGAGCACGGAGCGCACGAAGAGGAAGTGCGGCACCGACAGCGCGACGTGCCGCTTCATGCCGAACGTTGCGAGCGTGTCATCCGTCGGGCCGAAGAATCCGCCGCCATCGGGCGACACGATCACATGCTCCAGTGCGCAGAACTGCGCGAGCGTCGGACGCCGCTTCAATCGCGGATGATCCTTGCGTCCCACGAGCACATAGCTTTCCGTGAAGAGCGCTTGCTGATGAAAATTGGCCATCTCGGGCGATGTGATGTGAAACGCGAGATCGATCTCGCCGTTCTCCGCCTGCTTCGCAAGACGCGGCGGCAACATCTCCAGCACGGCGATCCGCGTGTGCGGCGCGGCGGCGCGCAAGCCGCTCAACGCAGGCAGCAGCACGGTCGATTCGCTGTAGTCAGTGGCGGCGATGCGCCATGTGTTGTCGGCGATGGCGGGATCGAACGCGGCTTCCGGCGACACCGCGCGTTCGAGCGATGCCAGCGCTTCGCGCAACGGCTCGCGCAGACTTTCCGCTCGCGCTGTCGGGCGCATGCCACGCGGGCCGGGCAACAGCAGAGGATCGCCGAAGATGTCGCGCAGCTTCGACAGATGCACGCTCACGGAAGGTTGCGAAAAATGAAGGCGCTCGGCTGCACGCGTGACGTTCTGTTCGGCAAGCAAAACGTCGAGCGTGAGAAGCAAGTTCAGATCGAGCCTTCTCAAGGTATTAGTCATGGCAATTCCTGCAATTTCAGATATTCATTTCCAATATACCCGAGAGGCTCTTAAGCTGGTCTCCATTCCAGAAACGAAGTGGAGAAAGCCTCATGAATGTGCTGATCGTGTATGCCCATCCGGAACGCCGCTCGCTGAACGGCGCCATCAATGATTTCACCGTAGAGCGTTTGCGCGCGAACGGCCATAGCGTGCAAGTCTCCGACCTGTATGCAATGAACTGGAAGGCGCCGCTCGATGCGAACGACGTGCGCGACCGCAAGGCCGATACGCCGTTTCACGCGAGCCTCGATTCGAAGCACGCGTTCGAAAACGGCCTGCAAAGCCGCGACATCGAGCTGGAGCAGGACAAGCTGCGCTGGGCCGACGCGCTGATCCTGCAATTTCCGATGTGGTGGTTCTCGATGCCCGCGATCATGAAGGGCTGGGTCGAGCGCGTCTATGCGTACGGCTTCGGCTACGGCGTCGGCGAGCATTCGGACACGCATTGGGGCGACCGCTACGGCGAAGGTCTGATGGCGGGCAAGCGCGCGATGATCGTCGTCACGACGGGCGGTTGGGAATCGCATTACAGTCCGCGCGGCATCAATGGACCCATCGACGATATTCTCTTTCACATCCAGCACGGGATGCTTTTTTATCCAGGCTTCGATGTGCTGCCGCCGTTCGTTCTCTATGAAACGCATCGCATGGATGAAGCGCGCCTGCAAGCCACATACGATGCCCTCGGCCGGCGTCTCGACCGTCTCTGGGACGATGCGCCCATTGCATTCCGCAAGCAGAATCACGGCGACTACGCGATTCCTCAGCTCACGCTGCGCGACGAACTCGCAGCCGGAAAGACCGGTTTCGCGGCGCACATCGACTGAGGCAAAACGCGAAACACAGCTAAGATGGATCCTTCGACAAGTACGGAGGAAGACATCGAATGCTGACGATCTGGGGCCGGGCCAACTCGGTCAATGTGCAGAAAGTGCTGTGGTGCTGCGATGAACTGGGGCTCGCGTACGAGCGCATCGACGCGGGCCTGCAATTCGGGCGCAACAACGAGCCCGACTATCTCGCGATGAACCCGATGGGCCGCGTGCCCACGCTCGTCGACGGCGACTTCGTGCTGTGGGAGTCGAACTCGGTCATTCGCTATCTCGCGATGCAATACGGCGGTGCCAGCACGCTCTATCCCGCCGAGCCGAAAGTGCGCGCGAGCGCGGACCGCTGGCTCGACTGGACGCTTTCGACCCTGCAGCCCGCCGAACGTCCGGTTTTCTGGGGCTATATCCGCACGAGCGCCGCGGATCGCGATGCGCAGCAACTCGCCGCCGCCGCGAGCGAGGTGGAAAAGCTCTGGCGCGTTATCGATGCGCATCTGAAGGGCCGCGACTATCTCGAAGGCAACACGTTCACGCTCGCCGATCTCGTCGTCGCCGCGTATGCGCGCCGCTGGTTCGGCATCGCGGAGCTGGTTCGCCCCGCGCTTCCCGAACTCGAACGCTGGTATGTGGGCATCACGCAGCGTCCGGGCTTCGCGCGTCACGTCTCGCCTGCATTGACCTGAACGGGACGGACTGCCATGACCATCGAACTGCATACCTGGAACACGCCCAACGGACGCAAGATCAGCGTCGCGCTGGAGGAAATGCAACTGCCGTACACCGTGAAAACGGTGAACATCACGAAGGGCGAGCAGCATACGCCTGAGTTTCTGCGCATCAGCCCGAACAATCGCATTCCGGCGATCGTCGATCCGGACGGACCCGACGGCCAGCCGATCAGCGTGTTCGAGTCCGGCGCGATCCTGCTCTATCTCGGCGAGAAGACGGGCAAGTTTCTGCCCGCGAATTTGCGCGATCGCGTGCCCGTGCTCGAATGGCTGATGTGGCAGATGGGCGGCTTCGGCCCGATGCCGGGACAGGTGCATCACTTCCGCATGGTCGAAGCGGAAAGCGACCGGCGTTATGGTTTGAAGCGCTATTCCGACGAAACGCGCCGCCTGTACGGCGTGCTCGACAAGCGCCTCGCGCAAGTGGAATGCGTCGCGGGCGATATGTCCGTCGCGGATTTCGCGATTCTCGGCTGGGCGTGGCGGCATGAACGTCATCAGGTTTCGCTCGATGATTACCCTAACGTCAAGCGCTGGTACGAGGCGCTTTTCGCGCGCCCGGGCGTGAAGCGGGGCTTCGAAGTCAAGCTCGACGATCTCGGCTGATCAGGGCAAACCATGAGTCGGAGCGTCAGGCTAACGTAAGTTGCGCGCGTGATAACGATCTTCTAAGAAACGTGAGCGACACTGACGCCATCCGATGGATTCGCGCCCGAGGAGATAATCATGACCGCCAGCATGTACGACGATGGCCTTCCCAAAACTGCCGCCAACTACGCGGCGCTGACGCCACTCATGTTCATCGAGCGCGCGGCGTCCGTATATCCGACGCTTCCCGCTATCGTGCACGGCGATGTCCGGCGCAACTGGGCCGACACCTACGCGCGCACGCGGCGGCTCGCATCGGCGCTGGCGGCACGCGGCATCGGCCTCGGCGATACCGTCGCCGCGATGCTGCCGAACACGCCCGAAATGGTCGAAGCGCACTTCGGCGTGCCGATGACGGGCGCCGTGCTCAACACGCTCAACACGCGGCTCGACGCCGCCACGCTCGCGTTCATGCTCACGCACGGCGAAGCGAAGGCGGTGCTCGTCGATCGCGAGTTCTCGGACGTGACGCGCCGCGCGCTGAAAGACGTGCCGCAGGACGTGCTGGTCATCGATGTCGACGATCCGCAGTACGCGGGCGCGGGCGAGCGCATCGGCGAAATCGAATACGAAGCGCTGCTCGCGAGCGGCGATCCCGCATACGAATGGTCGCCGCCATCCGACGAGTGGAACGCAATCTGTCTGAATTACACGTCGGGCACGACAGGCAATCCGAAGGGCGTCGTGTATCACCATCGCGGCGCGTATACGAATGCGGTGAGCAATATCCTCGAATGGGACATGCCGAAGCATGCCGTGTACTTGTGGACGCTGCCCATGTTCCATTGCAACGGCTGGTGCTTTCCGTGGACCGTCGCCGCGCGCGCGGGCGTGAACGTGTGCCTGCGCCGCGTCGATGCGAAGACCATCTTCGATCTGATTCGCAGCGAGCGCGTCACGCATTATTGCGGCGCGCCGATCGTGCAGAACCTGCTCGTCAACGCGCCCGACGACATGAAGACCGGCTTCGATCAGAAAGTCCATGCGATGGTCGCGGGCGCCGCGCCGCCCGCCGCGATGATCGAAGGCATGGAGCGCATGGGCTTCGAACTGACGCATGTGTACGGGCTCACGGAAGTTTATGGCCCGGCCACGGTCTGCCCGCAGCAGGCCGAATGGAGCGCGCTCGATATCGGCGAGCGCGCGCGATTGAATGCGCGGCAAGGCGTGCGCTATCACTTGCAGGATGCGGTCACGGTGCGCGATCCGATATCGATGGAACTCGTGCCTTCCGATGGCGAGACCATCGGCGAGATCATGTTCCGCGGCAACATCGCGATGAAGGGTTATCTGAAGAACGCGGCCGCGACCGAAGAAGCGTTTCGCGGCGGCTGGTTCCATACCGGCGATCTCGCCGTCGCGTATCCGGACGGCTATGTACGCATCAAGGATCGCAGCAAGGACATCATCATCTCGGGCGGCGAGAACATATCGAGCATCGAAGTGGAGGACGTGCTGTACCGGCATCCGGCGGTGCTTGCCGTCGCGGTCGTCGCGAAGCCCGATACGCGCTGGGGCGAGACGCCCTGCGCTTTCGTCGAATTGAAAAGCGGCGCGCACGCGAGCGCGGATGAGTTGATCGCGCATTGCAAGAAGCATCTCGCCGGCTTCAAGGTGCCGCGCGCGATCGAGTTCTGCGAACTGCCGAAGACATCGACGGGAAAGATCCAGAAGTTCGAGTTGCGCAAGCGCGCGGGGTCCGTCACCGCGATCGACGTCTGATGGAGACCACGACAATGAGCGAACTCGTTCTGATCGAACGCGATGCGTATGACATCAAGGGTGCCGTCAGGCTCACGCTGAATCGGCCCGATGCGTTCAATGCCTTATCTGAATCGATGCTCGAAGCGCTCGAACGCGCATTGAAGGACATCGCCGAATCAGATGCGCGCGTGGTCGTGCTCGCAGGAGAAGGCCGCGCGTTTTGCGCCGGGCACGATCTCAAAGAGATGCGTGCGGAGCCCGCGCTCGATTACTATCGCGAGCTTTTCGCGCACTGCTCGCGCATCATGCTGACGATCCAGCGCATGCCGCAGCCCGTTATCGCGCGCGTGCAAGGCATCGCGACGGCGGCGGGTTGTCAGCTCGTCGCGATGTGCGATCTCGCGGTCGCATCGAGCGAAGCGCGTTTCGCGGTATCGGGCGTGAATCTCGGGCTCTTTTGCGCGACGCCGAGCGTGGCGCTGTCTCGCAACGTATCGCGCAAGGCCGCGTTCGAAATGCTCGTCACCGGCGAGTTCATCGATGCGGCCACCGCGCGCGAACGCGGCCTCGTGAATCGCGTCGCATCGCCTGGCGAACTCGACGATACCGTGCGCACGCTCGCCGCGACCATCGCCGCCAAGCCGCGCGAAGCGGTCGCGGCGGGCAAGGGCTTGTTCTATCGGCAACTCGAAACCGGCATCGAAGCGGCATACGCGCTCGCATCGGAAACGATGGCCTGCAACATGATGCACGACGCCACGCTCGAAGGCACGCAAGCCTTCATCGAAAAGCGCGCGCCGCGCTGGAAATGACGCTCAGCTCACGTGCTCGACCGGATGCCTGTCGAGCCACGCGTTCTCTTCGTCGCTGTACAGACGCGAGCGCGTAAGAAAGCGCAAACCGCTCGGGCGTTCCAGCGAAAACATGCCGCCATTGCCCGGCACGGCATCGATGATGAGCTGCGTATGCTGCCAGTACTCGTACTGCGATTCGGTCATGTAGAACGGCACGCCGCCGATCGCGCCGAGCTTCACGTCCGAGCCGCCGACCATGAATTCGCTGACTGGAAAGCACATCGGCGCGCTGCCGTCGCAGCATCCGCCGGATTGATGAAACAGCACCTCGCCATGCTCGGCCTTGAGCCTTTCGATCAAGTCGATGGCGGCGGGCGTCGCGGTCACGCGCTGCACTTCCTGTTCGCTCATGATGTCCCCGTCGGTTTGATCGGCCGCCGCGGGAAGCAGCGGCGGCCTCACACGCTTTAGAAGAAGCCGAGCGGCTTGTCGCTATAGCTGACGAGCATGTTCTTCGTCTGCTGATAGTGGTCGAGCATCATCTTGTGATTCTCACGGCCGATGCCCGATTGCTTGTAACCGCCGAACGCCGCGTGCGCCGGATACGCGTGATAACAGTTGGTCCACACGCGTCCCGCCTGAATCGCGCGGCCGAAGCGATACGCCCGCGTGCCGTCGCGCGTCCACACGCCCGCGCCGAGACCGTACAGCGTGTCGTTCGCGATCTCGAGCGCTTCTTCCTCGGTCTTGAACGTCGTCACCGAAAGCACCGGCCCGAAGATTTCCTCCTGGAAGATACGCATCTTGTTGTGGCCCTTGAAGACCGTCGGCTTGACGTAATAGCCGTTCTTCAGTTCGCCGTCGAAGGTGTTGCGCTCGCCGCCGGAGAGGCACTGCGCGCCTTCCTGCTTGCCGAGATCGATGTACGACAGGATCTTCTCCAGTTGCTCCTGCGAAGCCTGCGCGCCGATCATCGTCTTCGTATCGAGCGGATGGCCCTGCGCGATCGCCGCGACGCGCTTGAGCGCACGTTCCATGAAGCGCTCGTAAATCGATTCCTGCACGAGCGCGCGCGACGGGCACGTACACACTTCGCCCTGATTCAGCGCGAACATCGTGAAGCCTTCGAGCGCCTTGTCGAAGAAGCTGTCGTCGGCGTTGAGCACGTCTTCGAAGAAGATGTTCGGGCTCTTGCCGCCCAGTTCCAGCGTCACCGGAATGAGGTTCTGGCTCGCGTACTGCATGATGAGTCGGCCCGTCGTGGTCTCGCCGGTGAAAGCGATCTTCGCGATGCGCTTGTTCGATGCGAGCGGCTTGCCCGCTTCCAGACCGAAGCCGTTGACGACATTGAGCACGCCCGGCGGCAAGATGTCTTCGATGATTTCGAGCAGCACGAGAATCGACGCGGGCGTCTGCTCGGCCGGCTTCAGCACGACGCAGTTGCCGGCCGCGAGCGCGGGCGCGAGCTTCCACACGGCCATCAGGATCGGGAAATTCCACGGAATGATTTGCCCGACGACGCCAAGCGGCTCGTGGAAGTGATACGCGACCGTATCGTGATCGATCTCCGAAATGCCGCCTTCCTGCGAACGCGCGGCGCTCGCGAAATAGCGGAAGTGATCGATCGCGAGCGGAATGTCCGCGGCCATCGTCTCGCGCAGCGGCTTGCCGTTATCGATCGATTCGGCCAGCGCGAGACGCGACAGGTTCTGCTCCATGCGATCGGCGAGCTTCAGCAGCAGATTCGCGCGATCGGTGACGGAGGTTCTGCCCCACGACGTCTTCGCTGCGTGCGCGGCGTCGAGCGCGGCTTCGATGTCGGCTTCGCGCGAACGCGGAATCGACGTGAACGGCTCGCCGGTGATCGGCGAGATGTTGTCGAAATACTCACCGCCCGCCGGCGGCACCCACTTGCCACCGATGAAGTTGCCGTACTGCTTCTTGTACGGATATTCGGTGCTCAGGAACTGCATCTCCGCGTGATTCATTTCTATGTGCTCCTCGCATGTCGACGTGAACGGGCCGGCACTGCCGATGTCCGGCGCCGGTCGCTTCTGTTTGCGAGTTCCATGCCATCGCGCGCGGCACGATGCGACGCCCGCGCGAGCCGCATCGTCATGCGGTTTCGCGGCACATCGTCAGGGTTTGTACGAGGGCGATGGGACCTGTTCACATTCAGAACACCTGCCCCGCTCTGTAGCGATGCGGTACAGCGGCATCGACGGACGTCATCGCCTCCGCAATGCGCGCGGAGCGTGGCGCAAACCACAGACACGCTGCGGGCAAACGCTTATGGCACGAGTGTTCATATTGCAAAGGGCATCGCAGTTGTCTATGGTCATGCCCAACCGTGGCAAAGCGTCGCATCTATATGTGGTTCCATCGCATGTGAGCGGCGCGAAATGGCCTTGCGAGCGCGCGATGCGGACCGTATCGCCGAGCGCATGACCACGGCGGGCTGCTGTCCGGCGACCCCGGACGGCACGTCAAAGTAAACGATGTGCGCGCACGTGCATGCATGACGCGCCACGGAGACCACAATGAACAGCACAATCAATCAAGGGGCCGCCCACGGCCCGACAAATTTCTTTTCCAAGGAGGCGACCATCGCCCGGCCCGGATTTTCGCGCTGGATGGTGCCGCCCGCCGCGCTGGCTGTTCATCTGTGCATCGGGCAGGCATATGCGTTCTCGGTGTTCAATGCGCCGCTCACGAAGGTTATCGGTATCACGAAGTCCGCGCCGGATGACTGGTCGCTGACCACGCTCGGCTGGATTTTCTCGCTCGCGATCGTGTTTCTGGGCTTGTCGGCGGCATTCGCGGGCAAGTGGCTGGAAAAAGTCGGCCCGCGCCGCACGATGTTCACCGCGGCCTGCTGCTTCGGCGGCGGCTTTCTCGTCTCGGCGCTCGGCGTCTATCTGCATCAGATCTGGCTGCTGTATCTCGGCTATGGCGTGATCGGCGGCATCGGGCTCGGGCTCGGCTATGTGTCGCCGGTTTCGACGCTGATACGCTGGTTTCCGGACCGTCGCGGCATGGCAACCGGCATGGCGATCATGGGCTTCGGCGGCGGCGCGATGATCGCGGCGCCCGGCTCCGTCGCGCTGATGAACCACTTCAAGAGCGCGACGAGCTCGGGCGTTGCCGAGACGTTCCTCGTGCTCGGCGTGCTCTATTTCATCTCGATGACGATCGGCGCGCTCGCGATCCGCATCCCGCCGGCGGACTGGAAGCCGGCTGGCTGGACGCCGCCCGCGACGTCCAACAAGATGATCACGAAGAACCACGTGCATATCGATCAGGCGCTGAAGACGCCGCAGTTCTATCTGTTGTGGCTCGTGCTGTTCCTGAACGTGACGGCCGGCATCGGCGTGCTCGGCCAGGCGTCGGTGATGATTCAGGAAAGCTTCAAGGCGTCGATCACGGCGGGCGCGGCGGCGGGCTTCGTCGGGCTGCTGTCGCTCTTCAACATGGGCGGGCGATTCGCGTGGGCGTCGGCGTCGGACTGGATCGGCCGCAAGAATACGTACTTCGTGTTCTTCACGCTCGGCGCGGTGCTGTATTTCCTTGTGCCGCAATTCGCGGGCTCCGGCAATATCGCGCTTTTCGTGTTGGCGTACGGCATCATCCTTTCGATGTACGGCGGCGGCTTCGCGACGATTCCCGCGTATCTCGCCGACATGTTCGGCACGGCATTCGTCGGCGGCATTCACGGCCGGCTTCTCACCGCGTGGGCGGCGGCGGGCGTCGCGGGTCCGGTGCTCGTCAACTACGTGCGCGCGTTCCAGGTTTCGCACGGCGTCGTGGGCGCAGAGGCGTACACGATGACGCTGCATATCATGGCGGCGCTGCTGGTGATCGGCTTCGTCTGCAATCTGCTCGTCTCGCGCGTGCATGAGAAGCATCACATGAACACGTCGGCGCAGACCGCAATCTAGGAATCAACGAGGAGATCCGCGATGAATGACCGCATCGAAACTCAGCAAGTGCATCCGTCGAACAAGGGGTTGCTCCTGGTGTTCTGGGCCTACGTGCTGATTCCGCTCGCATGGGGCGTGACCAATACGCTCTCGCAGGCCGTCAAGCTGTTCCAGTAATTCTGTAGGTGAAGTCCACGCGCGCCGGATGGCCGATGTTTGAATCGGCTCACGGCGCGCGTTTTGTTTCTTGACGTCAATGCTATTCGGCTTCGCCGAGATGAGCGGGCAAATCCATCTGATGGGGAACGCGCACGATCTGGATCGTGTCCGCGGCCTCCTTGAAGAAAAGCACGTGCATTCCGACGAGCGCCTTGCGATAACCGGGCCGAACGTGTTCTGCGGACAGGCTGCGTTGTCTGCCCTTACCGAGTCCGATGACTGTGTCCTGAATCATGCGCAGATAGCGCTCCGCCTGAGCCGGCCCCCACTTCTCGAACGTGTAGTCTCAGATGCCGTCCAGATCCTGGACGGCGGCAGGCGTGAATACGCACTGCCTCACCGAGCGGACTTGCGCTTGCGAGCGACGAAGGCATCGAAATCCAGCGGCTTGGCGGGGCCGGAGCGCTCGCCGGCTTCGAGCGCCGAGCGCAACGCATCGAGCTTTGCTTCCTGTCGCCAGCGACGGGGACGTCGTGCACCGACGCTTCCGGAATGCTCAGTGCCCGCGATCCTCCGCCTTGTTCAAGCTGCGGCGCGCGAGGACGCTCATGAAAAGCGTGCCGCACACAAGCGCTGCCATATAAACGCCGGCCATCATCCAGTCGAGTTCACTCACGGTTGTTCTCCTTCGAATTGATCCGCGGCCGGGGCGCCGCAGGGGTGATCCACACGATTGCAACTACGTTCTGGCTGATTTACGGCACGCGCCCGCAAAGGTTTAGCGCGATGCAATGAACGACGTTGGCGGCGCGATGACCGAGGAAACCGACCGCTCGTTCGATTCGCCAACGTGGGCGTATCGTTCGACTAGCGCCCGAGAGCGCGCGACGACATCCCACATACGAACAACCGGTCCACGACAATGAACACGTCCCGCCGCAACTTCATGGTTGTCAGCATCGGCGCGGGCACGGCGCTATGGCTCTCGCGAGCACGCGCCGATGCGCCGCACTTAAGCGAATCCGATCCGGCGGCGGTCGCCGTCGGCTATAAGGAGAACGCCGCGAAAGTGGACAAAGCGAAGTACCCGAACTTCGCGGCCGATCAAACCTGCGCGAACTGCTCGCTGTATCAGGGCAAAGCGAGCGATGCCTGGGGCGGTTGCACGCTCTTCGGCGACAAGCTGGTAGCCGGAAAAGGATGGTGCTCGTCGTGGACGAACATGTGACGCGGCTTCAGCGCACCGAATAGCCGACGAAACGCCAGACCTTGTCCGAGTCGAGAATGAAGGTCACCATTTCTCGCGACGACTGACTCGCCTGGCCGAACTGAGTGTCGAAGAGAATGTTGATGTACGCGCCCGCGGGCATGTTGCCCGTGCCGTCATAACGGTAGTGCTTGACGCCCATCGGCATGCGCAGTCCCGGCGCGCCGAGCGGCGAACGGTCGCGCGCGACCTTCTTCATGAAGTCGTCGCGGGAAATGATCTGCTTTGCGATGGGCGAGGCTTGGTCCCACACGTCGCCCGCCCGGTTTTGATCGATCAACGCGATGATCTGCGACGCAACCTGCGCGATGTCCTGATCCTGTTTGTCGAGCGCGGCCTGCTGCTCCTTCGTGAGCGAACGAGTCGCCGAAGATTGAGTTTCCTGAGCGTGGCACGTAATGCTGCTCGATATCAGCAGGAACGCAGCCAGCGAAAAACGGATGCTTGCTTTCATGATTCGGACGACGTGAGGTTCTTTGGCGCCGATTGTATCGCCGCCCACGCTGCCTACGGTAAGAAATACTTATTTTCAGAATTTGGCGGTTCCGGCGTCCGTTGCCGGGCAAGCACACGCCTTGCTGCCGGAATAGCGAACGTCAATATCCGACGCTACCGTCGAGGTTCACCATGCGACTCGTCGACTGGAACATCCAATGGGGACGCGGCGTGGATGGCCGCGTCGATCTCGCGCGCATCGTCGCCGAGGCGAAAGCCCTGCACGACTTCGACGTCCTCTGTCTGCAGGAAGTGACGCGCGGCTTTCACGAAAGCGAGCAGGCCGGCGGACTCAAAGGCGGCCCCGGCGCCGACCAGTTCGCCGAGCTCGAAGCGCTGATTCCCGGCGCGACGGTCATCGACGGAATCGGCTCCGATCTTCCGCCAGTCGGTGCGGGCATCGCGCGCCGTCAGTTCGGCAACGCGATCGTGAGCCGTCTGCCGGTGCGCCAGGTGTTGCGCCATTCGCTGCCGTGGCCTGCCGATCCCGCGAAGCCGTCGATGCTTCGCGTCGCGCTCGAAGCCGTCATCGAGACCGACGTCGGACCGTTGCGCATCGTCAGCACGCATCTCGAGTTCTATTCGGAGAAGCAACGTCTCGCGCAAGTCGCGCGTCTGCGCGAGCTTCACGCCGAAGCGTGCGCGCACGAGCGTCAGCCCGCGAAGGCCGAGAGTCAGGCGAGCCCGTTCGCCGATACCGCGCGGCCCGCGTCCGCGATCGTCTGCGGCGACTTCAACAGCGCGTTCGATGGATCGGCGTATCGCGCGATGCTCGAACCGATTGCCGATGCGCCCGCGTTCGTCGATGCATGGACTTGCGCGCATCCGAACGAGCCGCGCGCGGCCACCGTCGGCCTGTACGATCGCGACCAGTGGCCCGATGGCCCGTTCGCATGCGACTTCATCTTCGTGAGCGAAGACCTGAAGGCGCGCATCGCCGGATGCGAAGCGGATCAGTCGAGCCGTTCATCGGATCATCAGCCGATGTGGCTCGAACTGCATTAAGCGCCCTCTTCGCGCGACAACCCGTATAGCGCCTGCAACACGGCAGCGCGCGCCTGACCCGCGATCATGCCGCGCCAGATATCGTCGTCGATGTAGAAGGCCGCGCGAATCTGGCGGCGAATGCCGGCTTTCAATGCGTCGGGCGCATCGGGATGATGACGCACCCAGACGTCCGCGCGCAGCATGTCGAGCATGTCGGTGAGCGGCACCGTTCCGTACTCGATCGCGATCGATGCGATCGCCGCATGGGCGCACGTCTGCCGCAACGTATCGAGCAACGGACCGGCTACATCGGCCGCGATCGACGTACCATCCGACGGACTCGTCACGTCCGCGCCCCACCAGCGCCGCGCACGCGCGACATCGCCGACGCATATCTTCGCGCCGAAGCCGCTCGGCCCGAGTCCCGTATGAAAATCGATCCAGCCGATCGCCGTGCACGTCTCGCCGTATTCCGCGAGCAGATTGCGCATGGTGCGCGTGCTCCACGCCGTTTCCGCGCCGCCATAGAACATGCCTTGCGCATGCGTGTACTGACCGGTTGTGACCGCTTGCTGATAAGCCCACTGTCCATGCCTGCCGATATACGCGCGAATCGCCGCGATATTCGCTTCGTCGGGCGGCCAGCTCGTCGGAATCAGCAAGTCGTGCAGTTCCGCGTAGCCGGGATTCTGCGGCAACGGCGCATCGAAATTCACGCTGTTGCGATTCAGATCGACATTGCCCTCCGTCGTGCGGCTCAGATAGGAAAAGCCATACGGATTGATCGCATGAACGAGCAGCATTGCGACGTCGAGCTTGTCCATCAACGCCGGCAATACTTCGTCGCGCATCAACGCGATCTGCGCGCCCGAGCCGCAAAAGCCTTCGACGCCGTGCGTGCCGGACGTGAGCACGAGCAGGCGCTTTGCATCTTTGGGACCGATGCGAACGACATCGGTTGCGAGCGTCTCGCCTTCCAGACCATCGAAGCCTTCGAGCACGCGCGTATCGACAGCGAGTTTTCGCGCGGCGGCGGTATCGAGAAATCTCTGGCGCGCTTCGCGATACGTCGATGAAAACATGTCGCCTCCTCAGACGCGTGCGAGAAACTTCTCGACGAGCCGCACCCAATACGTCGAGCCTAGCGTGAGTACATCGTCGTTGAAATCGTAGCTGCTGTTATGCAGCATGCAGGGTCCGATTCCGTGACCGTGATCGCGATGCGCGCCCAGTCCATTGCCGATATACGCATAGCAACCGGGACGCTCCATCAGCATGTACGAGAAGTCCTCCGCGCCCATCGTCGGATCGACGTTCGTGTTCACTTTGTCCGCGCCGGCGACATCGCGCATCACGCCGAGTGCGAAGTCCGTTTCCGCTTGCGTGTTCACCGTCGGCGGATAGTTGCGTACGAAACTGACTTCGGCCTTGCAGCGATACGCGGCCGCCGTCGCCGCGACGATCTCCTTCATGCGCGTCTCGATGAGATCGAGCACGTCGACGGAAAACGTGCGAACGGTCCCCGCGAGCGTCGCGGTCGTCGGGATCGCGTTGACCGCGTGGCCTGCCTGCATGCGCGTGATCGAGAGCACGGCGGCGTCGATCGGCCGCTTGTTGCGCGTCACGATGCTCTGCAGGCCCGTGCCGATCTGCAGCGCGGTGAACACGGGATCGACGCCATCGTGCGGAATCGCCGCATGCGCGCCCACGCCTTCGATACGAATCTCGAACTCGTTGCTCGATGCCTGCGTCGCGCCGACGCGCGCACCGAATCCGCCCGCCGGCATGCCCGGCCAGTTGTGCAGCGCGAACACGGCATCGACCGGAAAGCGCTCGAACAAGCCATCTTCGATCATCGCTTTCGCGCCGCCGCCGCCTTCTTCGGCAGGCTGAAAGATGAAGACGACGGTGCCGTCGAAGTCGCGATGCTTCGCGAGATATTGCGCCGCGCCGAGCAGCATCGCGGTGTGTCCGTCGTGACCGCACGCATGCATCTTGTTCTCGTGGCGCGATGCGTGCGCGAACGTGTTCAGCTCGGGAATGGGCAACGCGTCCATGTCGGCGCGCAGGCCGATCGCACGTTTGCTCGCGCCTTTCCTCAACACGCCGACGACGCCCGTCTTGCCGAGTCCGCACGTCACTTCGATATCCCAGCTTTCGAGCTTCCGAGCGACGAGTTCCGCCGTGCGCGCTTCTTCATAGCAGAGTTCGGGATGCGCGTGGATATCGCGGCGAATGGCCTGAATCTCGTCGCGCGACTGCGCGATCTCGGGAATGATCGACATGCTTTCCTCTTGCGTTGTTGAGTGACCGAAGCATTGTCGATGGCCGCAATTCACAGGGAAAGCTGATATTCCTTGTCCGTGACTTAAGGAAAGCTTTAGCTTTCACTCGGCTCGATCGCGCCGTGCGAACGCATCCGTATGCGTTCCTGCACGATGCTCATCACCGCGTGACGATCGTGGATCTTGCGCTCCAGCATGCCGACGACACGGCGCGGCGTGTTCTTCGCAAGCGATATCACGCGCAATGCGGGATCGCTCGCCCACGAGCCGTATTCGAGCAACGGCACGACCGAGACGCCCGCATCCTGCCGCACGAGCTCGACGATCACTTCGAGGGAATTGAGTTCGAGGAACTCGTTCACCGCGAGGCGATTGTGCTTCAACGCGCGATCGATCAGCGCGCCGGTGCGCTGCGCGCGATCGAAGCGCAGAAACGGACGGCTCGCCAGCATCTCGGCGGCATTCGCGGCCACGGCGCCCGGCGAACCGATCGCGACGAGCGGTTCCGAATAGAGCGGCGTCCAGTTGAGGCTCGCCGGCGTCTTGCCCGCCATCTCGACGATCACCGCCGCATCGATCTCGCCCGCCTCGACTTGCGGCGCGAGCGCGAGCGCCTTGCCGGTGAAGAGCCGCACATCGAGCCGTGGATACTGACCTTTCAATTCGGTGACGACGGATGCGAGCGCGCCCATCGCCGAATCGACCGCGCCGATGGAAACCGATCCGGCGATTTCATCATCGAGACCGGTGAGACGCATGCTGTCGTACAGCGCGACGATGCGCTCCGCTTGCGGCAACACCTGCTTGCCGATGCTCGTCAGCCGGTTCGTGCGCCCGACGCGATCGAACAGCGGCCGCTTCAGATCGTCTTCGAGCGACTGCATCTGCATGCTGACGGCGGCCTGCGTGAGCGCGACTTTTTCCGCGGCGGCGGCGAAAGAACCGTAACGCGCGACAGCGATAAACGTGCGCAAAAAGCGGATATTGCTCATCGTGCGTGAGGGTTATCCCGGATCGTTCGATCAGGTTTGCTTGTGTGTCAGTTCAGAAATTCTATATTTTCTTATTTCAACTCGGCGTAATGTTTGCGTGTTGCAGCGGCTCGCTCCGTTCGAAGCGAGTCATCCGAGAAGCGGATGTCGTCAACGAGAAAACCTCATGGAGTACATTCGATGAGCACCGTACTACCTGCAGCGCACGCGGCCGAACAAAACGCCGCATCGAATCTTTCGGGCCGACGAGCGATCGTCGTATCGACCATCGGCAACGCGCTCGAATGGTTCGACTTCATGGTTTACGGCTTCTTCGCCGTCATCATCGCCAAGCTGTACTTTCCCGCAACGAATCCCACTATTTCACTGCTCGCGACTTGGGCGACTTTCGGCGTCGGCTTTCTGACGCGTCCGCTCGGCGGCATCGTCTTGGGCGCGGTCGCGGATCGCGTCGGACGCAAATCAGCGCTCACGCTCACGATTTCGCTGATGGCGGTCGGCATCGCGATCATCGCGTTCGCGCCGACTTATGCGGCAATCGGCATCGCCGCGCCCTTGCTGATGCTGCTCGGCCGCCTGATTCAGGGCTTCTCCGCAGGCGGCGAAGTCGGCTGCGCGACGGCGTTTCTCGTCGAATACGCGCCCGCCAACAAGCGCGGTTATTTCGGCAGCTTCCAGATGGTCGCGCAGGCCGCCGCGAGTCTCGCCGGCTCGTTTTTCGGCGCCGTGCTCACGCGCACGCTGAGTCCCGAACATCTGAATAGCTGGGGCTGGCGCATTCCGTTCGTGATCGGTCTTCTGATCGTGCCCGTCGGCCTGTATCTGCGCTCGAAGCTCGATGAATCGCCGGTCTTCGTCGAGAAGGCGCAAAAGAACGAACTGAGCACACGCCCGATCCGCGATACCGCCACGAAACACTGGATGTCCGTGCTCGCTGGCTTCGGCCTGACGGTGTTCGGCACCATCGGCACGTACATCTTCCTGCTGTATCTGCCGACGCACGCCACGCGCGTGCTGCACATGGCGCTCACCGACGGCCTCATCAGCTCGACGATCGGCGCGCTCGTCTATCTCGTCTGCTGTCCGATATTCGGCCGGCTCTCGGACCGTATCGGCCGCAAGAAGCTGATGGCGACCGCGCTCACGCTGTCGCTCGTCACCGCATATCCGATCTTCGCCGTGCTCACCGCGCATCCGAGCCTGCCGATGCTGATCGTGTGTCAGGCGCTTTTGATGACTTATCTCGGCATCTTTCAGGGCTGCTATCCCGCGTTCATCTCCGAGTTGCTTCCTTCGAGCGTGCGTTCGACCGGCATCTCGGTGAGCTACAACGTCGCGGTGATGATCTTCGGCGGCTTCGCGCCCGCGATCGTGCAATGGCTCACGATGACCACGGGCGATCCGCTGTCGATCTGCTACTACGTGATCTTCGGCAGCGCGGTCGCGCTCGTGACGATCTTCCCGCTGCGCGACCGATACAGCGAGGCGCTGCGGTAAGTTCGCTGCATCCCGTTCCCAAAGGAAGGAGAATGGACGGCCCGCATGGAAGTCGCGCACGCTTAAGTCTGATTTAAGGAAGCGCGCTTAATCTGAAGTCTGACCGACCCACCCTCCTTCCGGCCGCGCAAGCGGCCATTTTTTTTGGAGCGACGCGATGCAGATGATTCTCCGCATGATCGTGATCCTCGTCGTGCTCGTTCTCTTCACGACGGTCGGCGTGTCCATCCTTTCCGTTTTCGCGCGCGGCCTGATTTCGCACTGAAGGCTTTCATCGGCTGCGGGCATGCTTCGTGCCCCTTCAGAATCTCGCGGCCCGCGCGGGCTTTCGACCGAGAAAGTTTCGCGGCGGATGCCTATACTGGCTGAGTGTCGTCTTTCGCCGCATTGCCGGCGCACGAAAGTCCTGCGCCGCCGCGCAGACCCTTTTCGCCGCCGTTCCTCCGCGCCACCGGCGCGCGACACGCTTCGCCGCATCTTCGCCTCTCTCATGTTCCGCCGCTTCATCGCCGCATTCGTGCAGCAGCTTGCTGCGCAATTCCAGGAGATTGCCCGATGCCACAACGTCCCATCCCCCAATCGAAAACCACGCACGCCGATACACCGAACAAGACGCTTCAAGCCGCACCCGCAGGCGACTCGACCGTCAGCTTCACCATGACCGTCAACGGCCGCAGCGAAACGCTTTCCCTCGACCCCCGCACCACGCTTTTAGATGCATTGCGCGAGCATCTTCATTTGACCGGCACGAAGAAAGGCTGCGATCACGGCCAATGCGGCGCATGCACCGTTCATGTGAACGGACGCCGCGTGAACTCGTGTCTGTGCTTCGCCGCCGCGTGCGAGGGCGACACCGTCACGACCATCGAAGGCATCGGCGAAATCGAGGCACTGCATCCGTTGCAGGCCGCGTTCGTCGAATGCGACGGCTATCAGTGCGGCTACTGCACGGCCGGCCAGTTGATGTCGGCGGTCGCGCTGCTCGATGAACCGATCGGCCCGAGCGACGACGACGTGCGCGAAGCGATGAGCGGCAACCTGTGCCGCTGCGGCGCGTATCAGAACATCGTCAGCGCGATCCAGTCGGTGCGCGCGAACAAGCCGTCGTCGAAATAAGGAGAGCGACATGGATATGTTCCAGCTCTCTCGCGCGCGCGACATGCGCGACGCGATCAATGCGGGCGCGCTCGCGCATACCGCGCAGCAAGGCGCCGAAGTGCGCTTTCTCGCGGGCGGCACGACGCTGCTCGATCTCATGAAGCTCAACGTCGAGCGGCCGATGCGCGTCGTCGATATCAGCCGTTTGCCGCTCGACAAGATCGAGGAAACGAAGGACGGCGGCGTGCGTATCGGCGCGACTTCGCGCAACTCCGATCTCGCGCATCATCCGCTGATCCGCGATCGTTATGCGGTGCTGTCGCAAGCGGTGCTCGCGGGCGCGTCGGTGCAGTTGCGCAACATGGCGACGACGGGCGGCAACATCCTGCAGCGCACGCGTTGCGTGTACTTCCGCGATACGACCTCGCCGTGCAACAAGCGCGAGCCCGGCAGCGGCTGCTCCGCGATTCAGGGCTTCAATCGCATGATGGCGATCATGGGCACGAGCGAATCGTGCATCGCGAGCAATCCGTCGGACATGTGCGTCGCGTTGCAGGCGCTCGAAGCGACGATCCACGTCGAAGGCACGGGCGGCAAGCGCGCGATCCCCATCGACGAGTTCTTCCTGTTGCCGGGCACGACGCCCGATCGCGAGAACGTGCTCGATGCCGGCGATCTCGTCACGCATGTCACGTTGCCGCCGCCGGTCGACGGCGCGCGCTCGGCTTATCTGAAGCTGCGCGATCGCGCATCGTACGAGTTCGCGCTGGCGTCGGCGGGTGTCGTGATCGGCGTGAAGGACGGGCGCATCGAGCATGCGCGCGTCGCGCTCGGCGGCGTCGGCACGAAGCCGTGGCGCTCGCGTGAAGCGGAGAAGGAGCTGATGAACGCGACGCCCGATGAAGCCACGTTCAAACGCGCTGCCGATGCTGCGCTCGCCGATGCGAAGCCGCAAAGCGAGAACGGCTTCAAGGTCGAGTTGTCCAAGCGCTGCATCGTTCATACGCTCAAGCTCGTTACCACGCAAACTTCCTGAGGATCGCGACATGTCCACGGCGCCCGATATCAAACCGTCCGCATTCATCGGACGGCCTCAGTCGCGCATCGACGGACCGCTGAAGGTTTGCGGCCGCGCGACCTATACGACCGACGTCGATCTGCCCGGCATGCTCCATGCCGTGCCGGTCGGCAGCACCATCGCGAGCGGCAGGATCACGTCGCTCGAATTCGCCGCCGCGCAAGCGATGCCCGGCGTGAAGCTGATTCTTCATCGCGGCAATATCGGCCGCTTCTATCGCATCGCCGGCAACTCGATCGATACCGGCTACGTCGATGAAAACCGTCCGCCTTTCGAAGACGACATCATTCGCTATTACGGGCAGTATGTCGCGCTCGTCGTTGCGGAGACGTTCGAAGCGGCGAGCGCCGCGGCTGCCGCGGTCAAGGTCAGTTACGACAAGACGCCGCACGATGTGAGCGCAAAGCTCGATGCCGGCGACAAGCTCGACACGCACAGCGAACGCGGCGATCCCGACAAGGCGTTCGACGATGCGCCCGTGAAGATCGATGAAACGTACGTGACGCCCGTCGAAACGCATAATCCGATCGAGCTGCACGCGACCATCGCGCACTGGAACGGCGAGAGCTACACCTTCTACGAAACGAGCCAGGCGGTCGCGAATCATCAGGGCACGCTGATGCAGATGATGGGCCTGCCGAAAGAGAAAGTGCGCGTGATTTCGCGCTATCTCGGCTCGGGCTTCGGCGGCAAGCTGTGGATGTGGCCGCATTCGCTGCTCGCCGCGGCCGCGACGCGCCAACTGGAGCGCCCGGTCAAGCTCGTGCTCTCGCGCAAGATGATGTTCCAGAACGTCGGGCACAGGCCGACCACGCAGCAGCGCGTGCGGCTCGCGGCGACGCAGGACGGCAAGCTCGTGTCGCTACGGCATGACTTCGTGAATCACGCGGCCATCGCCGACGATTACACGGAAGATTGCGGCGAAGCGACGCCTTCGATGTACAGCACGCCCAATCTGCGCGTGACGGGCGGCACGGTGAAACGCAATGTCGGCTCGCCGACGTCGATGCGCGGACCCGGCGCGGTGCCCGGCCTCTTCGCGCTCGAATCGGCGATGGACGAGCTGGCCATTGCGTTGAAGATGGATCCGGTCGAACTGCGCCTGCGCAACGAGCCCGAAGTGGATGAAAGCAGCGGCTTGCCGTTTTCGTCGCGGCATTTCGTCGAATGCCTGAAGACCGGTGCGGAGAAATTCGGCTGGTCGAAGCGCACGCCGGACGTAGGCTCGATGAAGCGCGACGGCCTCACGCTCGGCTGGGGCGTGGGCGCGTGCAGTTGGCCGGGGCTGCGCTTCTCGGCGGACGCGACGGTCGATCTTCGTGCGGACGGCACCGCGCGCGTCGCGTGCGGCACGCAGGATATCGGCACGGGCACGTACACGATCCTCGCGCAGATCGTCGCGGAACATACGGGCATCCCGCTCGACAAGATCGAAGTCGGCCTCGGCGATACGGCGCTGCCGCTCGGTCCTGTTTCGGGCGGATCGGCGGCGACGGCATCGGTGATTCCGGCGGTATCGGATGCGGTGCGCGAGGCGATCAAGACGCTGCTGGCGCGCGCCGCGAAGATCGAGGGATCGCCATTCGCGGGCGCGAAGGCCGACGAGCTTGCGATGAGCAACGGACATGTGCATCGCAAGAACGAAGCGCCGGAAAGCGGCGTGCCGTTCGCGCGCATTCTCGACGCGGCGAAACTGCATGCGGCATCGGGCAGCGGCAGCGCGAAAGGCGGCTTCGACGATCCGCTCAAGAAGGACTGGTCGATCCATTCGTATGGCGCGCATTTCGCCGAGGTGACATGGGAGCCGGCGACCGCGCGCCTGCGCGTGAGCCGCGTCGTGACCGTGATCGATGCGGGCAAGATCCTGAATCCGCGCGCGGGGCGTAATCAGATCGAAGGCGCGGTCGTGATGGGCGTCGGCATGGCGCTTTTCGAGCACACGGTATACGACGAGCGAAGCGGCGCGCCGGTGAACAGCAGCCTCGCGGATTACGTCGTCGCGACCAATGCCGACACGCCGAAGATGGACGTCACGTTTCTCGATTATCCCGATACGGTCTTCAACGAACTGGGCGCGCGCGGCATCGCGGAGATCGGGCTGGCGGGCATCGCGGCGGCGATTACGGGTGCCGTGTATCACGCGACGGGCGTGCGTGTGCGAAAGCTGCCGGTGATGATCGAGGATTTGTTGAAGGCGTAGCGTCGGTCTCGTCGCGCTGTTCGAGCGGCCCGGTTTTTCGCGCGGTTTGTTTGCGCGAGGCCGGGCCGATGCACTGAGAACGCTATCCGTCGACGGCTACCCCGCCCTCACGGGACGCTAAACGGGCGGCCCGTCCAGGCACGCGCATTGCACCTCCCCCACGCTTCGCCCCTCCCCCAAGACGCGCTACCATAGGCACCAGCCCATTCCCCAAACCCCTGTGTAGCAGCCATCTCAGCCGGAGTGCCCATGAACGACATGATCAAACAACACGGCCTGCAGGTCGACGCGAATCTCGCGAAGTTCGTCGACGAAGAAGCCATCCCCGGCACGGGCGTCGATAGCGCGTCCTTCTGGAAGGGATTCGATGCCATCGTTCACGATCTCGCGCCGAAGAACCGCGCACTGCTCGCCGAACGCGACCGCCTCCAGACCGAGCTCGACAACTGGCATCGCAGCAACCCCGGCCCCGTGCGCGATCTACGCGCCTATCGCAAGTTTCTCGAAGAGATCGGCTATATCGTGCCCGCGCCCGCGCATGTGAAGGCCAGCACCGCCAATGTCGATCGCGAAATCGCCGAGCAGGCCGGCCCGCAACTCGTCGTGCCGCTCTCGAATCTGCGCTATGCGCTCAACGCGGCCAACGCGCGTTGGGGCAGCCTCTACGATGCGCTCTACGGCACCGATGCCATCGACGAAAACGACGGCGCCGAGCGCACGGCGCAGTTCAATCCGAAGCGCGGCGCGAAAGTGATCGCCTATGCGCGCGCGTTCCTCGACGACAACGCCCCGCTCGATCACGGCTCGCACGCCGACGCGACCAAATACAGCGTCGAGCAAGGCAAGCTCGTCGTCACGCTGAAGGACGGCGGCAAGACCGGCCTTGCGAACGCCGAGCAGTTCGCGGGCTTTCAGGGCGACGCGAAAGAGCCGTCCGCGATTCTGCTCAAGCACAACGACCTGCACTTCGAGATTCAGATCGACGCGGACAACTTCATCGGCAAGACCGATGCGGCGCACGTGAAGGACGTGCTGATGGAAGCGGCCGTGAGCACGATCATCGATTGCGAAGATTCGGTCGCGGCCGTCGATGCCGCCGACAAGACGCAGCTCTATCGCAACTGGCTCGGCCTGATGCAAGGCAATCTCGCCGAGCAGGTCACGAAGAACGGCAAGACCTTCACGCGCGCGATGAACCCGGACCGCGAGTACGCCGCGCCGAACGGCGGAACCGTCAAGCTGCACGGACGTTCGCTGCTGTTCGTGCGCAACGTCGGCCATCTGATGACGAATCCCGCGGTGCTCGACCGAGATGGCAACGAGATTCCCGAAGGCATCCTCGATGCGGTGATGACCGTGCTCGGCTCGATGCACGATCTCAAGAACAAGATGAACTCGCGCACGGGGTCGATCTATATCGTGAAGCCGAAGATGCACGGCCCCGCCGAAGTGGCGTTCGCGGACGAGCTCTTCACGCGCGTCGAAGACCTGCTCGGCCTGCCGCGTCACACGATCAAGATGGGCATCATGGACGAAGAGCGACGCACGAGCGTGAACCTCAAGGCGTGTATCGCGGCGGCGGGCGCGCGCGTCGCATTCATCAATACGGGCTTCCTCGACCGCACCGGCGACGAAATGCATTCGTCGATGGAAGCCGGCCCGATGATGCGCAAGGGCGACATGAAGTCCTCTAAGTGGATTGCCGCGTACGAACGCAGCAATGTGCTCGTCGGCCTGAACACCGGCTTGCGCGGTCGCGCGCAGATCGGCAAGGGCATGTGGGCGATGCCCGATCTGATGCACGCGATGCTCGAACAGAAGATCGCGCATCCGAAGGCAGGCGCCAACACCGCATGGGTGCCCTCGCCCACCGCGGCCACGCTACACGCGCTGCACTATCACATGGTCGACGTGCAACAGGTTCAGCAGGAACTCGAAAGCGTCGACTACGAAAGTCAGAAGAACGAGTTGCTCGATGGCTTGCTGACGATTCCCGTCGTCGACAAGCCGTCATGGTCGGAAGACGACATCAGGAACGAAATCGAAAACAACGCGCAGGGCATTCTGGGTTATGTGGTGCGCTGGGTCGATCAGGGCGTCGGTTGCTCGAAGGTGCCGGACATTCACGATGTCGGCCTGATGGAAGACCGCGCGACGCTGCGCATTTCGAGCCAGCATATCGCGAACTGGCTGCGTCACGGCATCGTCACGGAAGAGCAGGTTCGCGCGACGCTCGAACGCATGGCCGCCGTCGTCGACAAGCAGAATGAAGCCGATCCGTACTATCGCCCGATGTCGCCCGCGTTCGACAGTTCGTTCGCATTCAAGGCCGCGTGCGCGCTCGTCTTCGAAGGACGCACGCAACCGAGCGGCTATACGGAACCGCTGCTGCACAAGTTCCGTCTCGCCGCGAAGGAATCGATGTAACGGTCAAAGCGCGCGCACGAATCGGCGTGCGCGCGCTGTCTTTCACTGCTCCGACCAGAGTTTGCCCGCGGTCGCCCAGTTCTCGCGTTTCACGTCCGTCAGAATGATGTCCACCGAGCCCGGCTCGCAGCCGAGCGTTTCGCACGTCGTGCGCGTGATCGCTTCGACGAACTTGCGCTTCTCTTCCACCGTGCGGCCTTCGAACAGTTGAATGTTGAATGTCGGCATTGCGTTGATCTCCTTTTGAAAGCGGTATTAGTCGCGATACGACGCGTCGATGCGATCGAGCTTGCGCAATAGCGCCGGCCATTCGAGCGCGCCTTCGACGGCGTCATCGTCATGCAGTTGCGCCGCGGTGCGCGTGACGACTTCCGGCGTCGGCACGATCATCTTGCCCACGCCCGCAAGCGCGCGAAGCTGAATATCGCATGCCTTGACGAGCATATCCATCAGCACATAAGCCTCGGCGATCGTGCGCCCGAGCGTGACCGGTCCATGATTGCGCAGCAACATCGCACGATGCGCGCCGAGACTGTTTACGAGCCGCTCGCCTTCCGCGGGCGAGAACGCGAGCCCTTCGTAATCGTGATACGCGAGATGCCCATGAAAGCGCATCGCGTGTTGCGATGCGGGCAGCAGGCCGTGCGGTTGCGTCGATACCGCGATCGCCTCGCGCACGTGAAGATGCATCACGCACACGGCGTCCTCCCGCGCGGCATGGACGGCGCCGTGCAGCGCGAAGCCCGTCGCGTTCACCGGATGCGCGCTCTCGCCGATCACGTTGCCGTCGATATCGATCTTCACGAGATTGCTCGCCGTGACTTCATCGAACGAAAGCCCGAACGGATTGATGAGAAAGCGCCCCGGCTCGCCCGGCACGCTCGCGGAAATGTGCGTGTAGACGATATCGTCCCAGCCGTTGAGCGCGACCAGCCGATACGCTGCCGCGAGATCGACGCGCGTGGCCTGTTCGGCTGCCGATCGCGGCCCGCTTTCCGCGATTCTGCGCTCAGGCGTGTGGGTGAACGACATGCGAGTCTCCTTGTTTGGATGATCCGGACAGACGCCGCTCGAGCAGAATCACCGCCCAGGACGCAAGCACGAACGGCGCGGTCAACGCAGCGATGCCGATGCAATCGATCACGCGCTCGATCAGCACCGCCGCGACGATCGCGACGAGCGCATAACGCGTGCCGAGCTTCGCGGCCGCGAGTGCCGCAAGCGCCGCATTGAAGCCGCACGCGCCCGAGAGCACGACGGCATCGCTTGCACCGCCGAGTGCGTGCAACATGGCGCCGAGCGCACTGCCCGCGAGCGCCCAGCCCGCCTGCGCGGGCCGCGACGCGAACAATCCCGCCGCGATCAGCGCGCCGGCGAGCGCGCCGGTCGCGAAGGTGATCGGCGCGAGACCCGCGAACGCGGCCTGAAGCATTGGAATGAAACCGGCGGCGACTTGGGGAATCGCGCCCGTGTCGCCGCGCTCGGTCAAAAGCGGCAGCCAGCACCACGTCACGATGATGGCGGGGCTGGAGAAGATCGGCAACCGGTAGCGCGAGAGCACGCGCGAAAGCACGTTGGCGAGGAAAGTGGCGAACATCGCCGCGACGATCGCGACGGCCGCGGCGCGCGATGCATCGTCGAGAAACGTGAATGCGGCGAGCGCCGCGAGCGCGCCGTTGAAACCGTAGAGATCGTCGCGGAACGCGGGTGCGTCGTCGTTTTCGACGATCACGCTGATGACATTGCCCGTCAGCGTGCCGATCAGAAGGCCGCACGCGAGGCGCGGACTCGCGCTCAGCACCGCGAGGAACAGCAGCGCGCCGGTCGCGGCGTTGCGCTGAAGGACGATCTGTCCTATCGCGCGAGCGAAGCTGCGGAGTTGATCGCCGAAGGCGGCGTTCGATTGGAGAGCGGTGGACATGCTGGACGGCGACGGCATGGAAAGCCGCCAGCATAAAGCAGCCGGCGCGCGCCGTGCGGCGGCGGGCCGAATAACCTGTATGTGGCTTGACGCAGAAGGCGCGACGAGTGTCGCGCCGGGTAAAACCGAAACTTAGTTGAACGCCATCGGGACGAGCGGCGTCGAATCGCCTACACCCGGGTTCGCCAAAGACAGATCGGCGCTGATCTTCACGATCTCCGTGACGTTTTCGCGGAAATTCGGATGTTTTTCCCAGGTGATGTAGCTGGCGTCCATGACAGCGGAAAGCGTAAGCAAGGCGAAAGCGATTTTTTCGAGCACTTCGTAGCGGCGGCGCATGATTTGTTCCTCAAACTTTGCGACATTGTAACGGACTTAAGGGTTTTCCCCTATCTCACTGTTGCAATGCCGCAAATCACACGCCGTTACTGTCGTTGCGCTCCGGCCCTTTTCACATCGACGTTTCGAGCATCGCCTCATAATCCGCGCTCGACGCCTCGCGCGGATTCGTCTTATGACTGTGATCCTTGAGCGCGCCCGCGATGATGCGCGGAAACATCTCGCGCGTCACGCCGAGTTCAGCGAGGCCGCGTGGCAGGCCGAGCGTCGCGGTCATCGAGCGCAGCGCACCGCCGACTTCATCGCCGGACTTCAGGCCCATTGCCTGCGCGATGCGGTCGAGCTTGCCTTCTTCGCGCATCGTCGGCGCGCTGCTGTTGAACGCGATCACCGCCGGCAAAAAGATTGCGTTGAGCGTGCCGTGATGCAGTTTCGGATTGATGCCGCCGAGCGAGTGGCTCAGGCTATGCACGCAACCGAGGCCCTTCTGGAACGCGAGCGCGCCCTGCATCGATGCGCTCATCATGTTCCAGCGCGCGGTGCGATCGGAGCCGTCCCGCGTCGCGCGCTCGATGTGCCGCCACGCGCGCCACAATCCGTCGAGCGCGATGCCATCGGCGGGTGCGTTGAACGCGGGCGCCATGAACGTTTCGAGGCAATGCGCGATGGCATCCATGCCGGTCGCGGCGGTAAGCATCGGCGGCAGGCCGAGCGTCAGTTCCGGATCGCAGATCGCGACCTTCGGCACGACGTGCGGCGAGATCACGCCGACCTTGCGGCCATCGTCGAGAATCAGGATCGCGCCGCGGCCCACTTCGCTGCCGGTGCCCGCGGTCGTCGGAATGGCGATGACGGGCGCGGTCTTCGCCGTGATGCGCGCGAGGCCGCCTTCGATGACCGCGAAGCCTTGTAGCGGACCGTCGTGCGTCGCGCACACGGCCACGCCCTTCGCGAGATCGATCGATGAACCGCCGCCCGCCGCGATCACGCCGTCGCATTGATTCTCCTTGTACATCGCGACGGCTTCGCGCACGGCGGCTTCGTTCGGATTGGGCGGCGTCGAATCGAACACGGGTACGGCCGACGATGAACCGAGCGCGCCGAGCACCTTGTCGAGCAGGCCGGCCGCGCGGATGCCGGCATCGGTCACGATCAGCGGACGATGAATGCCGATGCGTTCGCACTCGCCCGCAAGCAGGCGCACCGCGCCGAAATCGAATTGAATCTGCGTGATGTAGTTGATGAGGGGCATGGGTGTCTGAGGGAAAGTTAGGGTCGGAGGCAGCGCGGTGACGTCAGTATAAGAGCGCGCTGTTACCGGTACAACTTTCCCTCGACGCCGGTCAAAAGCGAAAATCGTCGAAGAACTTTTCGCGTTCCATCACGGTGAGCGCGGCGCGCTTGTGCGGAAAGTCGAATTCCTTCAGCGTATAAAAGCCCATGCGATGCATGTAAGCGATATGTCGCACATGATCGACGCGCGGTTCGCCAACGAGGCGTTCCGTGCGCGGATCGTCGATGAACATGTAGTGCAGTACGCCGCTCCACCATGCCTTGAGCTTGCCTGCGCTCTGGAATTGCGCATCGCCGATCAGCAGATGCAGCCCGCGATCGAAGTCGCCTGCATCATAGAACGGGCCCAGGCGATCTTCTTTCGCCCAATAGAACTCGAAGTAGCCGAAGGGCTTGTCGTCGAAATAGCCGATCATCGGATGCATGTGCGGATCTTCGCGGCGTTCCGCGAGATAAGCGGCGTGTTCGGCGCGCGTGCCGCGCTGATCCCAGAAGTATGCGACGCGATCGAGATTCATCCATTCGCTGAAGACTTCGGAATCGGCGTCGGGGTCAGCTGTGCGCAGGCTGAAGGTCATGTCGATCTGCGGGAAGTGACGTTCGTAGATCGTGCCTTCGGCGTTCGTTGGTCTTTGCGGATGTGTGACGCCGTTGGTTTGCGTATAGCGCAGCAGCGTGTCGCTCGATGCGGGCGCCTTGAGCCATGGGCGCGCGATTTGCCAGAACGTTTTGCGTGATGTCGTCAGGAGAAGGTGATCTTCGTGCTGCTGTGCGATGTCGATCAGGTTCTCATTTCGCGCTTGCGAGATGAAGGTTCTTGTGCGGTGGGCTTCGTTGGAAGCGTGTGGAAGTGCGATCGTTGCCGTGCGGCGCTCAGGGTCGTTGCAGTAGATTTCGCATAGGGCCGTCAGTAACGCGTCGGTGTGACACGCTGTCAGCGTGCGGTCAGGCGATTGTTCGACAGTCGCCGCTACTTCGGGATCGAAACGTATGTTCATCGGTGAGTCTCCGGATTTGCTTCAAGTATTCGGCTTTCGCTTCTGGTTTCGCTTCTGGCTTCGCTTCTGCTTTCGTGGAATCCTGTAATCGCGTCGGTCTATTAGCACTGCCCCTGTGCGGGGCGGCAGTCACTTTCTTTGCTGCTGCAAAGAAAGTAACCAAAGAAAGCAGCTTCCGATACGCCCGCGGTCACACGCAATTTGGGTAGTCCTCT
>Ga0182736_1000494_pt1 | contig 59267 bp, 57 predicted proteins | sample eDN5th30CKraftBY_FD_128882 | JGI IMG/M metagenome (GOLD analysis project Ga0182736, IMG submission 128882) | Enriched backyard soil microbial communities from Emeryville, California, USA - eDNA 5th pass 30_C Kraft BY (version 2) (version 2) | ecosystem: Environmental > Terrestrial > Soil >... | reverse complement strand
GGTCGGCATAGCGTTTGACGAAGCGCGGCGTGCGCTCGAACATGCCGAGCAGATCGTCCGTCACCAGCACCTGCCCGTCACATTGCGCCGATGCGCCGATGCCGATGGTGGGGATGGCGAGCGCCTGCGTCAGCGCAATGGCGACCGGCTCCAGCACGCCCTCGATCACCACGGCGAACGCCCCGGCATCGGCCACCGCCTTGCCGTCGGCGAGGATCTTGTCATGCTCCTGCTGGCTGCGCCCGCGCGCGCCATAGCCGCCCAGCGCGTTCACCGCCTGCGGCGTCAGCCCGACATGCGCGCACACCGGAATGCCGCGCCGGGTGAGGAACGCGATCGTCTCGGCCATCGCCTCGCCGCCTTCCAGCTTCACCGCCGCGCAGCCCGTCTCCTTGAGCAGTCGCGCGGCGCTCTCGAACGCCTGCGCGGGCGAGGCCTCATAGCTGCCGAACGGCATGTCGACGATCACGACGCTGTGATAGCTGCCGCGCACCACCGCCGCGCCATGGGCCGCCATCATGTCGAGCGACACCGGCACGCTGGAGGGCAGGCCGTAAATCACCTGGCCCAGCGAATCGCCGACCAGCAGCATGTCGCAATGCGGATCGAGCAATTGCGCCTGCCGCGCGGTATAGGCGGTGAGCATCACCAGCGGCTCGTCGGTGCGGCCGTCGATCTTGCGCCGCTGGATTGCGGGCACGGTCAGTCGCTTCATCGGCGCCGGTGTCGGGTTGGCGCGGCTGGTCGCGGTATCGAGCGTGTACGTGGCGGACATGGCGCTCCTCTACCGCAAGGCGAGGGGCGCGGCTAGCATTGTCGGGTGCCGGTCCGTGCGAATTCCGGACCGGCCGTTCGCATTCCGCCGGGGGCCAGTCAACGGGAGGGAGCGTGCCCGCCGCCCGTTACACCCACTCGGCGAGCCGCCCCCGCAGCTTGTCGAGCGCGGATTTCTTGATCTGGCAGACCCGCGCCGCGCCGATGTCCAGCGTCAGGCCGATTTCCTCCAGGTTCATTTCCTCGACGAAATAGAGCTGCAGCACCATCGCCTCGCGCTGCGGCAGGTCGGCGATGCAGCTGGCCATCGCCGCCTTGAGCGATTCCCGCTCCAGCGTCTCGTCGGCCCGCTCGGCGACATCGGCAAACCAGATCGACTGGTCGGAATAGACCTCGTCCATGCTCTGCATCTGCGCCACGTCGGTGCCCTCGGCATAGGCGCGCCAGTCCGCCGCATCGAGCCCCAGATGCGCGGCAATCTCCGCGTCCCCCGGCGCACGGCCAAGTTGCTGCTCGAGCGCCTTGCGCGCCGCCTCGATGCTCTTGCGCCGCGTGATTGCCGCGCGTGTCAGCGTGGCATGGCGGCGCAGATGGTCGATCATCGCCCCGCGCACGCGCAACTGCGCATAAGCGGCAAAGCCATGCCCGCGATCCTCGAAGGCATTGGCCGCCTCGACCAGCGCCACCATGCCGATCTGGAGCAGGTCCTCAATCTCGATCGTGCTGGAGACACGGCCATGCACATGCCAGGCGATCTTGCGGACGAGCGGCATATATTGCTGCGCCAGCTGGTCGGGCGCGGGCCCGGCCTTGCGTCCATAAGTCAGGCCGGTGGCGGCAAGGGAAGCGCTTTGCATCATGGCGGTCTAGCCGATATTGCTTAAGCAGGACTTGCCGGAACGCGGGGTCCGCAGCATGAATTTTACAAGCGCGCTCATGCCGCCTGCAACCGCTCGACCCGGTTGATCCGGCTGTCATTGCCCACCACGGCGACCACCTCCACCGGCTTGCCATCGGGGATCTCCAGAAAAGACAGCACCGGCGTGTCGGGCAGATGCGGCCTGAACAGCCGGGAGAGCGCCCGCCGCGCCACGGGCGACGTCACGATTGCAAAGCTGCGGGCCTGCGCCATCAGCGGCCGCGCCGCCTCGCTCACCTGCTCGATCAGCCGCTGGCCGAGCGCCGGCTCGATCGGGTGCTGCGCATCGCCGGCCACGCGCATCGCCTGCGCGAGCAGCCCTTCCAGTTCGCCATCCAGCGTGATGACCGGCAGCGGCATGCGCACGGGCACGATGCTCTGGATGATCAGCGCGCCGATCCGCTGGCGCACCGCCTCGATCAGCGCTGGCATGCCCATATCCGGCCGCGCCGCGTCCACCATCGCCTCGGCGATCCGGCGGAAATCCTTCAGCGGGATCGCTTCCTCCAGCAGTCCGCGGCAGAGCGCGGTCACCTGCGCCAGCGTGAGCGGCTGCGGGGTCAGCCCCTCGGCGAGTTGCGGCGCCACCTCCTTCAGCGTATCGAGCAGCTTGCGCGCCTCGTCCATGCCGAACAATTCCGCGCCATTCTGCGTGATCAGATGGTTGAGCTGCGTCGCCACCACGGTCGATGGGTCGACCACCGTATAGCCCGCCACCACCGCCTCGCTGCGCCGCGCGGGCGAAATCCACACGGCGTCGAGGCCAAAGGTCGGGTCCTTGGCCGCGCGGCCCGGCACGATCTGCGTCAGGTCGCCGCTGTCCAGCGCCAGCAGATCGTCCGGCCACACCTCGTCCTCGCCCACGATCACCCCGGCAATGGTGATGCGATACTGGTTGGGCCCCAGCGCCAGATTGTCCTTCACCCGGATCATCGGCACCACAAAGCCCAGCTCGCGCGAGAGCTGGCGGCGGATGCCGGTAATCCGGCCGATCAGCGGTGCTTCCTTGCGCTCGTCGACCAGGCTGATCAGCCCATAGCCGATCTCCAGCCCCAGCACCGCGCCGTCCGACACGTCGGACCATTCGATATGCGCGGGGTTTTCCACCGCCACCGGCTCGGGCGGCACCTGCGCGGCGATGCGGGCATTGCGCCGCAGCCGCCAGGCGATGAACCATGCCAGCGCGGCGGCCGGCATCATGATCAGATGCGGCATGCCGGGCAGGGCGCTCAGGAAGGTGAGGATGCCCGCCACCGGGATCCAAGCCTTGCCCACCGCGAACTGCTCGGAAATCTGGCCGGACAGATCATGTTTGGAGGTCACGCGCGTGACGATCGAGGCCGCCGCGATGGAGAGCAGCAGCGCCGGGATCTGCGCCACCAGCGCGTCGCCGATCGCCAGCAGCACATAGGTTTGCGCCGCCTGGCTCATGTCGAGCCCATGGCTGGTCACGCCCAGGATGATGCCGCCGACGATATTGATGACCAGCACCAGCACGCCGGCCACCGCATCGCCCTTCACGAATTTGGAGGCGCCATCCATCGAGCCGTAGAAATCGGCCTCGGTCGCCACTTCCTGCCGGCGCAGCTTGGCTTCCTCGGCGGTCAGCAGCCCGGCGTTGAGGTCGGCGTCGATCGCCATCTGCTTGCCCGGCATGGCGTCCAGCGTAAACCGCGCCGAGACTTCGGACACGCGCCCGGCGCCCTTGGTGATCACCACGAGGTTGACGATCATCAGGATCGCGAAGACGAACAGGCCGACGACATAATCGCCGCCGATCAGGAAATTGCCGAACGCCTCGATGACATGGCCCGCCGCGTCCGATCCGGTGTGCCCGCTCACCAGCACCACCCGCGTCGAGGCGACATTGAGCGCCAGCCGCAGCAGCGTGGCAAACAGCAGCACGGTCGGGAAGCTGGAGAAGTCGAGCGGCTTGGTCGCGTTGAGCGCCACCATCAGCACCGCGAGGGAAATCATGATATTGGTGATGAAGCCGATATCCAGCATGATCGGCGGCACCGGCACCATCATGAACATGACCAGCAGCAGGATCGCGATCGGCAGCACCGCGCCCTTGGCGGCGTTGCTCCAGATCTTCATATTGACGTCGGCAGGGGTCATGACGGGCGATTACCTTCCGAGGGTGGCGAGCATGAGATAGGCCAGCCGCGCGGTTTCGGCGCGCGACATGGAGGCAGGGTCGCTCTGGCGTGCGGCCAGCCATTGCTGTCCGGTCAATGCATCCGTGCCCGGGGCGTCGTCCGCACCGGTCGCCGGGACCAGGCCGGCCAGCGCGCTCATGGCGGATGGCGTTGCGGGACCGGACAATGCGGCGATTCCGTCGGCATGTCCCGGACCGCCGGCTGGCCCGATGGCAGCAAGGCCACCCATGTCGGGCAACGCCGCGCCGCCGGCTGCGCCATCCGGGCCCGCGAGGGCTTCCAGCGCGGCGAGCCTCGCCCGTGCGGCGAGTGCGCTCAGGGTCGCCGTGGCGGCCCCGCTGGCAGATGATGCGTCCATCCCGCTCTGCGTGCCCTGAGCGCCCTGAGCGCGTTGCTGGCGGGCGATGCGCAGATAATCCGCTGGCTGCACCAGTCTCGCATTGGCTGGCAGTTCGTGCCTGCCCCCGGCGCTCATGCCGTTGAATCCGTCCGCCGGGTCGGCGTCACCCATGGCCAGCTTGTTGGCGAAATGATCGCGGATGCTTGCAAGGCTGCGGGCATGGCCCTGCCGGTCATAGAAAATGCCGTCATTGGCGCGCGCCGCCGCCGGGAACAGGCTGGCGGCGGATGTGCCCGGCGCCGCGGCCATCGTCGTCAGGAATTTCGCCGCGCCGCCCGCGCCGAGGAAATGTGCCAGATACAGGTCCACCGATTGCGCCGGCCGGCCGATCCGTTCTTCCAGATAGGTCCGGTTGTCGGCGGCCAGCTCAGCGGCCATCACCGATGCCGTCTCGGGATGATTGCGCAGGTCGAGTATCTGTTGGCGCATGGCCGGGTCGGCGACATGGTAGCGTCCGCTGCCGGTCTTCTGGATCGCATCGGAGGCCCAGCCCATGCCATATTTCGCGCCATGGTCGTTGACGATGGCGAGCCAGCTCTGGTCAATGAACTGATAAAGCCCGCTTGCGCTCGATGTTGGTGCGCGCGCGGTGGGGTTCATGCTGCTTTCGATGCGCGCCTGACCCATTAAATAGCCGAAATCGACGCCGGTGCGGCGGCTGGCCGTGGCAATGGCCTGCTGCACCCGCCCGGTCGCTCCGGCGCTTCTATCTGTCGTCAGTCCCGTAAAAGCTGACATTTCCGGACCATGATCCCTGTTGTTCAGGTGTCATAAAGCAAAAATCATGCCAGTTTATCAGGGGTGCCGAATGCCCGAAATAGGGCGTTTCAATAGACCGGAAGTATCCGCTCAGCGCGGCCGCTCATAAAGCGGCTGCGGCGCATCGGGATTGGCCTGGGCGATCGCCAGATGCTGCTGCCCCGCCCGGTCGCCGAGCAGGCAGGCCAGGGTGCGCGCGGCATCCAGTTCCTCGATCAATCGTTTGACCCGCGCCTTGGCCTCCGGATTGGTGCGCCACGCGCCTACGCCCTGCACGGCGGTCAGCGCCGTCTGGAACCGCGCCGTCGCCTGTTCGATCGCGCTGAGATCGGCGGCCTGCATCGCGGCGCGCAAGTGCGCCGCTGCCTCGGCAAGAGCGTCGATCAGATCAAGGGACATGGAAATCTGCCAATCAATGTCTGGCGGCCGGCAGGTCCAGATCGAGCATCTTTTCGGCGATCATCTGCGGATCGACGGGATAGTTGCCGGACGCGATGGCCTGCTTCACGGCGGCGATACGCTCCAGATCAACCGGAGCGCCCTGCGCCGCCATGCGTGCCGCGGGGGTGGAAACCGACTGCGCCGTGTCCGACGTCGCCGTGCTGCTGACCGTCGCCGGCGCACGCGTCTGTCCGCTCTCGCGCAGCCTGGCTGCCTCGACTGCGGCGCTGAGCGCTTGGCCTACCGACTTGATCATCACATCATCCTTTCTGTCCGACCGCTCTATATACGGCCGGTTTCAGAAAACTTTAAATAGCCGGCGCACGCACCACGCCCATTGCTTCGACACGCGCCGTCACCGGGGTCGCGCGGGCGTCCTGGCGCACGCGGATGAGCGCGCCCACCACGCCATCCTCATCGGCGATCATGGGGCGCGACACCGAGAAAACCTCATTCCCCGCGATCAATCGCACCGGATCGCCTTTCTTGATGACCGGCAAAGCGGGCGAGGCCGCGGAATTCTGCGCCGTTGCCGCTTGCGGAGCCTGTCCGATCGGGGCGAGAGGCACACGAATCCGCCAGCCCACGGCCGGGCAGGAGACGATCGCGGCGCTCATTTGCGGCCCTTCGACATTGGGAGTCGTGGGGCAGGCGGCAAGGCGCAGGCGGCGATCGACCGGGGCGATCGGCCCGCCGGGCTCACCGCGATTGGCGCCCATGGTCATGGCCACGAGGCTGTCGAGCCGTTCGAGATTTTCAAAACTCTGGGCCCGTGCCGGCATCGCGATGCCAACCACCAGCGCAAGGGCGAACAGCGCCAGCGCGGCGATGATCACGCGGGAAGGGAGAATGGGCATTTCGGTCATGACAGTCAGGCTCCCAGTGCGACGTGCGCAATTCCATGCCTTTCAAGAAGCAAGGAGTGTGCCAGCCCGCCTAGTCGAGCGTTGCAGGCCGTTCGAGAAGGCGGATCATCTGCCTGTCCGGCGTGTCGCCCTCCACCTGTTCGGCAAGCCCGGCAATGCGCAGCCGCTGCGGGGCAATGCCGGCCGCGACGAGCGCGCGCGCGACGGCGCCAAGGCGGGCGGCGGCGAGGTCCCACGCGTCGAACCGATATTGCCCGTCATCAAGGCCAATGGACTGGATCTGCACGGTGGTATCCGCCGTGACGAATGGCCGGGCGACTCGTAGCAAGGCATCCCGTCCGGCTTCGCTCAACAGCGCTTCGCCCGGCTCGAACAGCGCCTGCGCGCTCAACTCCGCCTGACGCGGCACGGCAGTCGCGCCAAAATGCTGGCCAATGCCGTTCAGCGCCCGGTTGCGGGTCGCCTGATCGGCCTGAAGCAGCACGAAGAACCCGAGCAACAACAGGCAGAGATCGGCGAAGCTGAGCGCCCACCGGGAGCGGCTCGCGCGGATCATGCGGCCTCGCGAGAGCTAGGGCGGGCGCTGGGCTTGCGGATCGCTCCGCCTTCGCGCACGCCAATCGCGATCATCCGCTCCGCCAGCGCCTGCTGCCAGGCAATTTCGCGCGCGGAGAGGCCGGTGAGACGGTTGGCGATCGGCCCGGCGATGACATTGGCCAGGATCATCCCGTGCAATGTGGTCATGAGAGCGAGCGCCATCGATGCACCAATGATCGAGGGATCGTGCATGCCCGCGAACATGCCGATCAGGCCCACAATGGTGCCCGCCATTCCAATCGCCGGCGCGGCATCCGCCACCGCGTTCCAGAAGGTGATGACGCCTGCGTGGCGGCTGCGACGATCGGCAATGGCCTGCTGCATCCAGTCGGAGAAATGCGCCACATCCCGTGCATTGGCAAAAGTGACGAGGGCTTGTGCGATGAACGGATGCCCGGCTTGTAGGCGGTCGGTCCGCATGAGTCCGTGCAACTCTGCCACCGCCTCGATCCGGAACAGCATGGCGCGAGCCGTGTCGCGCTCGGCATCCGGCCGGGCCGTGATGAGCGGGCGCAGGGCGGAAAAGGCGGATCTGGCGGTCGCGAAGCCCGTCTGCGCGCAAGCGATCAGGCCTGCGCCTGCCAGCACGGCGAGCAGTGGCAGCGGCGCAAACACATGGGTCAATATGTCAGTCATTGCCAGCCATCATCCCCATTAATCTCCACGACCGGCAAGTTTCTGCCGCCAGCCGGCAAGAAATTGCCGCCCTTGCCGCCCACGCGCTGCAACGGGGCGGGAATGCTCATGTTCGCCTGCCGCATAAGCGAGCAAAGCGATTTGGCACGGTGTTTGCTTCTATCTCCATGCGGGCATGGGCGATGCCTGACCCGGACCTTCATCCGGTCAGAACGGCCCGGCCGAAGTGAATTTTAGGGAAGGCGCGAAAAAATGTCGCTCGAAGACAATTTGTTCGGCATCCATGGCAAGGCACTGGCGCTGCGTTCGCAGCGGCTGGATCTCATTGCCTCGAATATCGCGAATGCCTCGACGCCCGGCTACAAGGCACGCGACATTGATTTCGACAAGGCGCTGGCCGACGCCTCCCGTCAGCAGGGCAGCGTCTCCAGCGCGCTGGAGAGTGCGATGGGTTATCGCATTCCCCTGCAACCGAGCAGCGACGGGAATACCGTCGAGATGTCGACCGAGCAGACGCTCTTTGCCGAGAATGCAGTCAAATATCGCACGACGCTCTCTTTTCTTGAAGGACGGCTCAACACCATTACGCGCGCGCTGCGGGGAGAATGAGCATGGCGAAGCCCATGAATGTTTTCGACATCGCCGGACGCGCCATGTCCGCTCAACTCGTGCGGCTGAACGCGACGGCGTCCAACCTCGCCAATGCCGGTTCGATCTCCGGCAGCCAGGGAGAGGCCTATCGCGCCATCCGACCGGTGTTCCAGACCGTGGTCGAAAAGCCGGGCGTAGCGAGCGTGAAGGTGGATCGCGTCGTCACATCCGATATGCAGGCGACCCGGCGGCACGACCCCGGCCACCCGCTGGCGGACGCCAATGGCGATGTGTGGGAAGCGGGCGTCGATAGCAGCGCGGAACTGGTCGAGATGATCGAGAGCGCGCGCATGTATCAGAATAATGTGCAGGTCATGCAGACCGCCAAATCCCTTCTGCTCGAAACGATAAGGCTCGGCAAATGACGGCAATATCCAGCCCATGGAAAGTCGATGCGGCGACATCCTACGCCAACCAGAATCTGGCGCAGACGGCCACCAAGCGCAACGATGTCATCCAGATGGACGGCTTCCTGACGCTGCTCACGGCGCAGATGCGTTATCAGGATCCGTTCGAGCCGATGGATAACAGCCAGATGGTGGCGCAGATGGCCCAGTTCTCGTCGCTGTCCGCACAGACGGAAAGCAACAGCCTGCTTGGCAACATCGCAGAATCCCTTGGCGGTTCGCGCATGTCCGATGCCGCGAGCTGGATCGGTCGTTCGATGCTGGTCGAGAGCAACATTGCTACGCCGGACCGGACCGGCGCCTATGCCGGCGAGTTGGCGCTGGGTACCGATGCGGGCAATGTTGCGATCGATCTGGTCGATGCTAGCGGGAACACGATCAAAACCCTTGAAATGGGTGCGCAGGCGAAGGGATTGGTGCCGTTCTTCTGGGATGGCCTGGATGATGCCGGCAATCGTATCGGCGGCGAAGCGCTGCAAGTGCGCGTGCGCGGCACGACACCGCTGGCGACCGCAACCTGGGCGAGCATCGCCGCCGTCCAGTCGCCGGCCAGCGGCACGGACGCAAAGCTCATCACCGCTCTTGGTAATTTCTCCCCGACCGACGCACTTCGGCTCGGCTGACAACCTGCATTCAACTGAGGAGTAGCCTCCATGTCCTTCTATATCTCATTATCTGGCCTCAAGGCTGCCCAGTCCGAGCTGAGCGTCGTTTCGAACAACGTTGCCAACGTGTCCTCCACGGCCTTCAAGAAGAGCAGCGCCAGTTTTGGTGACATCTTCGCGTCCTCCGGTCCGACCGCGACCGGTCAGGGCGTACGCATGCAGAATACGACACAGCAGTTCACGCAAGGCACGCTGGAGACGACGGACAAGACACTCGATCTGGCGATCACCGGCGAGGGGTTCTTCACCGTGCGGAGCGCGGGCACCGATGCCATGATCAGCTATACGCGCAACGGTGCATTCGGCGTCGATAAGGATCGCTATGTCGTGGACATGACGGGTGCGCGGCTGCAGGTGATGCCGACCGATCCGGATGGCGACGGCAAGCCGACGAGCACGGCCGCGGCCGACCTGAGCGACCTTATCATTCCCAAGGTGAGCCCGGATGATCCCACCATCATGTTGGCGAGCGTGGCCGTCTCCGAGACCGGTCTGGTGTCAGCCACATTCGCGGATGGCAGCGTCAAGAATCTCGGCGTCATTGCCATGGCTAGCTTCGCCAGCCAGGACAATCTGCGGCAGGAAGGCGATGCGCACTGGACGGCGACCAACAAGAGCGGCGAGGCCGATTATGGCGCCGGCAATGACGGTGCCTTCGGTGCGGTTCGCTCCGGCACGCTGGAGCGTTCCAACGTCGACATCACCGAGGAACTGGTCGCGCTGATCTCGGCGCAGCGCAACTTCCAGGCGAATGCCAAGGCGATCGAGACGGCGTCGTCCATGACGCAGACCGTCGTCAATATGCGCACCTGATGGCCGACCTGAAGGGGGACTGAGAGCTTATGGATCGGCTTGTCGATATTGCGCGTACGGCGATGCGCGGTGCGATGGCGCGGCAGACGGCGATTGCGAACAACCTCGCCAATGCCAACACGGCTGGCTTCCGCGCCGAGATCGTCAACGCATCGGCGCGCTGGGTGGGAGGACAAACCTTCAACAGCCGCGCCGAGGCCGTCGATCAGGTCATCGCCGCGGATATGAAAAGCGGCGCCGTCACGCAGACTGGCAATCCGCTGGATATTGCCGTCGATGGCGAGGCGTTGATTTCCGTTCAGGCCAATGATGGCTCGGAAGGCTATACGCGGCGTGGCGACCTCAAGCTCAATGAAAGCGGGCTACTGACGACCGGCGATGGTTTCCCCGTGCTGGGGGAGGGCGGGCCGATCACCTTGCCGCCCGCTGACAACATCAGGATCGCGAAGGATGGCGGCATCTGGATTGTGCCGCAGGGCGGCCAGGTCGACCAGCCCCAGCTTGTCGACACGATCAAGCTGGCGAGCCCCGTCGGCTCCAGCATCGCCAAAGGGACGGATAATCTCTTCCGTGAGGTGAATGGCGGCGCGCTGCCTCAGGAACCGTTCGCCAACGTGACTGCCGGCGCTCTTGAAGGCTCGAATGTCAATGCGACGAGTGCGCTTGTCCAGATGATCGAGGCCAGCCGGGCGTGGGAAACCCAGATCAAGTTGATCGACACCGCCAAGGATATCGACAGCAGCGGCGCGAGCCTCATGCGGCTCGATACCTGAGCGCCTGTAACCAGAGGATCTGATCCATGACTACATCCGCCCTCCATGTGGCCCGCACCGGGCTCGACGCCCAGGACGTCAAGATGCGCGTCATCGCCAACAATCTGGCGAACGTGAACACGGTTGGCTTCAAGCGCGACCGGGCGAATTTCGAGACGCTGGGCTATCAGCAGCTCATCGCCGCCGGCAGTCAGGCCGATAGCGAGAACAGGCTCGCCATCGGCCTCAATCTGGGGAGCGGCGTGCAGTTGACGGGCACCGAGCGGATCGACACACAGGGCACGCTCAACACCACGGGAAATTCGCTCGATCTTGCGATTGAGGGCAGCGGCTTCTTCCAGTTGCAACGGCCGGATGGCACGATCGCCTATACCCGCGCCGGCAACTTCAAGACCAGCGCGGATGGCGTGATCGTTTCCGCTGATGGTTTGCCCTTGATGCCGCAGATCCAGTTTCCTGAGGGCGCCAGCGCGATTGCCATCGGCAATGACGGCACGGTGTCCGCTATGGTCCCCGGCCAGGCCGAGCCGACCCAGCTCGGCCAGATCGAGACGGCGCGCTTCATCAATCCGGCCGGATTGCAGGCGGTGGGTGGCAATCTGCTGATTGAGACGGCCGCCTCCGGCACGCCGCAGACCGGTGCGGCCGGCCTCGAAGGCCGGGGTACCATCCGGCAGGCAGCGCTCGAGCAATCGAACGTCAACACGGTCGAGGAGCTGGTCGACATGATCGAGACGCAGCGTGCGTACGAGGTGGCCTCCAAGATGATCAAGGCGACGGATGAGATGCTCCAATATGTGAATCAGCAGCTATGATCATGAAGCTCGCTTGCCCGCTCGCCGCCGGCGCATTTCTGATCGCCACGCCGGCGCTTGCCGGGCTGTTCGGCAAGAAGGCGGACCCGTTGGCCGATCCGGCCTATCAGGTGACCTATGCCGATCCGGAACTGGCCCGGCCGGCGCAACCCACCGGCGCGATCTTCCAGAGCAGCACGGGCTTTTCCGCGCTGACCAGCGGTGCGCGGGCGGCCAGCGTGGGTGATATCATTACCATCCTGCTCGTCGAGCGCACGCAGGCGACCAAGAGCAATAGCGCCAATACGGATCGGGCCGGCAGCATCGGCCTGACGCCGCCATCGACCGGCCCCTTTAGCAAATTGTTCAGCGCCAGCGATGTCGGTGCGAGCGGCAGTCAGGGTTTCAAGGGCAAGGGCGATGCCGCCCAGTCCAATGCGCTTTCCGGCGAGATCACGGTCACGGTCGCCAAGGTGCTGGGCAACGGCACCATGCTGGTGCGCGGACAAAAGCAGCTCACGCTCAACCGGGGTGATGAATATGTGCAGGTATCGGGCCTGGTGCGGCAGGCCGATGTCGGTCCGGACAATCGTGTGCTCTCTACCCGTGTGGCCGATGCGCGCATTACTTACACGGGCAAGGGCGAAATTGCCCGTGCAAGCCGGCAGGGCTGGCTTTCGCGTTTCTTCTCCCAGATCAGCCCTTTCTGACGGAGTCTGCCATCCCATGATGTCTCATTTCCTTTCGATGCTGGGCCGGGCGTTTGCCATATTCCTCGTCCTCGGGCTCCCGCTCGCTGCGCCCGCGCAGGCCGAGCGCATCAAGGATCTTGGCGCGTTCGAGGGGCTGCGCAGTAACCAACTGATCGGCTATGGCATCGTCGTCGGCCTTGCCGGCACGGGTGATGACAGCCTCGATTATGCGACGCAGGGCATGAAGGGCGTGATCTCGCGCTTTGGTCTTACGTTGCCGCCAGGCGTCAACCCTGCGCTCAAGAATGCCGCCGCCGTGTTGGTGACAGCTGATCTGCCGGCTTTCGCCAAACCCGGCCAGCGGTTGGACATTACCGTATCGGCGCTCGGCAAGGCCAAGTCGCTACGTGGTGGCACGCTGGTGCTGACCCCGTTGCGCGGCGCCGATGGCGAGATTTATGCGATGTCGCAGGGCAATCTGGCGGTTGGTGGGCTGGGTGTCTCCGGTGCGGATGGCTCGCAGCTTTCGGTCAATGTGCCGTCCGCTGGCCGAATTCCGAGCGGCGCCACGGTCGAACGTGCTGTCGCCAGCGGATTTGACAGCAGCCCGGCGCTGACCTTCAACCTTGCTGAAGCCGACCTCACCACCGCGCTGCGCGTTGCCGACGCGATCAATCTGGCATTCAACGACCAGCGTGCCAGCGCACTGGACGGCGTCTCCATTGCGATTGCGGCGCCGCAAGGGGCGGAAAGCCGTATCATGATGATGGGCCTCATCGAGAATATTCAGGTAAAGCCTGCCGATCCGCCGGCGCGCGTGATCGTCAACGCTCGTACCGGCACCGTGGTGATCAACGGTATGGTGCGCATCACGCCGGCCGCCGTCAGCCACGGCAAGCTGACCGTCACCGTGCAGGAATCTCCTCGTATCGTGCAGCCTGCCCCTTTCTCGCAGGGGCAGACTGCCGTCGAGCCGTCCAGTGCCATTGCGGCCGAAGAAGAGCGCAATCCGATGTTTCTTTTTAAAGGTGGCGCCTCGCTGGCCGATATAGTGAAGGCGGTGAATGCGGTGGGTGCCTCTTCTTCCGATCTCGTCGAGATACTGGAAGCGCTCAAGCAGGCCGGCGCGATGCGAGCGGAGCTGGAAATCATATGACGCAACTGGCGACCATCGGGACGGGCATCGGCGCTGGCGGAGGGATCACCCGCCGCGAGACGGATCAGCGCGCCGAGATGGCGCAGGCGGCCAAGGCGTTCGAAGCGATCTTCGTGCGCCAGTTGGTCGGCACGATGCGGCAATCCAGTCTTGGTGACGAACTGACCGGCAGTAGCGCTGTCGACCAGTTTCGTGAACTGGCGGATGCGCGCATGGCTGACAACCTTGCCGATAAAGGCGGGCTTGGCATTGCCGAACTGATTCTTTCGCAACTGGAGAAGACGCCGTGACGATTTCCGATCTGTTCGGCATCGGGGCATCCGGCGCGCGGGCCTATCAGGCGGCGATGGGGGTGATTTCCAACAATATCGCCAATGCCGATACCCCCGGCTACAGCCGCCGCACGCTGGCGCTCAAGGAATCGCCATCGGGCGCGGGCACGACGATCTGGTATCGCTCGGGCCTCGCCTATGGCGGCGTGGATATCAACCGGATCGTCCGTTCCACCGATCCCTATCTCGATGCCGCCGCGCGTCAGACCAGCAACCTGCTCGGCAGCGCCAATCAGCGCGCGCGCTGGATGGGCGATATCCAGACGGCCCTGAATGATGGACCGCTGGGAGTCGGACAGCGCATGACCGCCATGTTTGCGGCGGCGGAGCAGCTTGCCGCCAATCCGGCGGACACCACGAGGCGAGCGGATCTGTTATTCGCCTTCGAGCAGATCAACACCGCTTTCAAGCAAAGCCGCGGCGACCTGGTGACGATCCGTAGCAGCATCGGCGCCGGCGCGACGAACGAGGTGAGGGCGCTCAACGATGCGCTCCAGCAACTGGCCGATGCCAATGAAGGGCTGCGTCGTTCCGCGCCGGAAACCGCCGCGCATATCGCGCTGCTGGATTCGCGCGATCAGGCCCTGGGCGAGATCGCCAAGCGATTGAATGTCACGGTGGAATTTGACACCCATGATGTCGCGAACATCAATTATGGCGGGGTCAAGCTCGTCGACAATATCGTCGCAAATCCGCTTGCCGTGACGCAGGACCTCGACGGGCTGCTGCACTTCACCGTCGACGGTGTGGCGATTGATGATCCGGGCAACGGCTCGCTCGGCGGTCTCGTGCAGAGCGCACAGATCACCCGTGATCGTATCGATGCGCTCGATGCGCAGGTCACCGACTATGTGGCCGCAGTCAATAACTGGCACATGGCCGGGCAGACGGCGGCGGGAGCACCGGGCACGGCCATGCTGGCGATGGGTGCCGATGCCAGCACGCTGCAGGTGCTGATCACCGACCCCGCCGATGTTGCGAGCGCGTCCACGAGCGGCGTGAGCAACGGCAATCTCCTGGCGATCAGCGCCCTGCGCGGACCCGGCTCCTTCGAGGATAAATGGATCGGTCTGGTAGCCACCCACGGCAATCTTGTTGCCGCGACCTTCACCGAACAGGCCGCAGCGGCCAATCGCGATACCATGGCACAGCAGGCGCGGGCGGATGTGAGCGGCGTCAATCTGGATCGTGAGGCGGCCGATCTGCTGCGCTTTCAACAGGCTTATCAGGCGTCGGCGCGAATCATTCAGGTTGCCAAGGAAGTCATGCAAACCCTCTTCTCGGTCTTCTGACCGGCCAGCACGAGTCAGCCGATATGGTCTTCATCACCACTCAGTCTCTCAACGCCGAGATCCTCCGCCAGCAGAACATGGCGCGGGAGATCGCGACCGAACAGGCAAAAATCTCCAGCGGAGCCAAGCTCAATCAGCCGTCGGACAATCCACAGGACTGGGTGCAGATTTCGCTCGTGGGCCGTCAGCAATCCATCAATACCGCCTGGCAGAGCAATCTCCAGTTCGCGGATTCGCGCGCGGTTCAGGCCATGAGCAATCTCGACGAGATCAACAATCTCATGGCCAGCGTGACCGAATTGCTGGTGACCTCCGCCACGACCGGGCCGGGGTCGCCCGGTCGGGAGGCCGTCGCCAAGCAATTGGAAGGCATCCGCGTGACGATCAATGATCTGGTCAATCAGACGGATTATCAGGGTCGGCCGGTTTTCGACGAGATGAACACTGTCAATATCCCGGTGGGTGCCGGCCTTGCAATCGATGCGGTGCCGACCCGGCAAAGCGTGACGGAGAATGTCGTCGGCTCGCGCTCGCTCGACGATATTCTGGCGGATGCGATCGATGCCATCCGCTCGGGTGACGAGACGGCGCGAGGCAATGCGCTCGGCGATGTCCGCACGGCACTGGACCATGTGATCGTGGCGCAATCGCTGCAAGGCGTCCGCTCCCTGCGGATCGAGGATATCGGCAGGCGGCTCGACGATACCGGGCTGGCGCTGACCGAGCGCCGCTCGACGCTGGAGGACACCGATCTCACCGAAGTGGTGACGAAGCTGCAAAGCAAGCTGCTGACGCTGGAGGCGGCGCAGATCGCCTTCGCTCGGATCAGCAAGCAATCGCTGTTTGACTTCTTCTGACCATCGGAACGTTCGATTAATGGCCTGATAACCATGAAGTTAAACCCTGTTACAGCAGAGCCGTCCTAGAGATTGGCGGGGGCAACTGGTTCGATCCGGGCCAGGTTGCTGGTGATCAGAAGGGCGTGGGGCACAGAATGTTCGCAGGTATCGGTGTCGTTATATTGCTGGTCATGGTGTTCGGTGGATTCGTCTTCACCGGCGGCGATATCGGTCCGATCGCACATGCCCTACCACATGAGATGCTGATCATCGGGGGCGCTGCGGTCGGCGCACTGGTCATCGGTAATTCGGGCGCGGACCTCAAGGCGCTGCTTGGTGGGCTGATGAAAGTCTTCAAGGGCCCGAAATATAAGAAACAGGATTTTCTCGACTGCATCTTTCTCGTCAGCAAGCTGATGAAAACGCTGCGGGTGGAAGGCCCGGTCGCTTTGGAACCTCATATCGAGGATCCCAAATCTTCGTCGATCTTCGCTGAATATCCACGGCTGATGGGCGATGCGACGTTGATCCACCTGATCTGCGACACGCTGCGGCTGGTCGTCGTCTCTTCCGGCACGCTCGATCCTCACGCGGTGGAGGATGTGATGGATAACAGTCTCAAGACCCATCATCATGAGGCAATCCGTCCGGCCAACAATCTTCAGACGCTGGCAGATGCACTGCCGGCGCTGGGCATCGTCGCGGCTGTGCTCGGTGTGGTGAAGACGATGGCCTCCATCGATCAGCCACCGGAAATTCTCGGCGCGATGATCGGTTCGGCGCTGGTCGGCACCTTTCTGGGGGTGCTGCTGGCCTATGGGATCGTCGGTCCCTTTGCGAACCGCTGCCGACAGGTGATCGAGGCGGATGCGTCCATCTACCAGGTGGTGAAGCAGATCATCATTGCTTCGCTCCATGGCCACCCGCAGCCGCTGGTTATCGAGGCGGCGCGTTCCAACCTCAATCACGCCAACCAGCCTGCCTTTGCCGAGGTGTTCGACGGCATGCGCGGCCGCTGATCGGGCAGGACGCACACCATGGCACAGCCCCCGAAAAAGCGCACGAACGAGCCGGAACTGCGGCCGATTATCGTCAAGAAGATCGTCTCGGACGGGCATGACGCCTATCATGGCGGCGCGTGGAAGGTGGCTTATGCCGATTTCGTGACCGCGATGATGGCGTTTTTTCTGCTCATGTGGCTGCTCGGCGCGACGACCGAGAAGCAGCGCAAGGGCTTGGCCGATTATTTCACGCCCACGCTCGTGCAGATGAAAATGGACAGCGCCGGCTCGAGTGGCCTGTTCGGCGGTGACAGCTTCACCGCGAAGGATAATTACCCGACCACGGGCGGGCAGGGCAATCTGGCCATCACCATCCCGCGCGACGCGTCCGGTGTGCGCGATGTTGGCGGCGATCAGATCAAGAATCGGGATCGCCAGCAATTCGAGCAGCTCAAGCGCGTGCTTGAAGAGCGGCTTGCAGAAAATCCGGCGCTGCGCCGTTTGCGCAAGCAGGTGAAGTTTACCGAAACCCGCGAAGGCCTGCGGATTGACCTGATCGACGAAGCAGATTTCGCGATGTTCGCCATGGGCACGGATCGGCTGTTTCCGGAAGCGCGGGCCTTGCTTGAGCAGGTGGCTCAGGTGATCGCGGGCGTGCCCAATGATGTCATTGTGCGCGGCCATACCGACAGTCTGCCTTATGCGGCCGGTCGCAGCATGAACAATTGGGTGCTTTCCAGCACGCGCGCGGAAGCGACGCGCGCCGTGCTTGCCCAGAACGGCATTGGCGGCGCACGGTTCATGCGGATCGAGGGCGTGGCGGACCGCGAGCCTTTCGTGCCCGATGATCGCTATGATCCGCGCAATCGCCGCATGTCGGTCATCCTCGGATGGAGCAAGACGACGCCAGCCGCACCGTCAGCAGTGGCCGAAAATGCCGACGGGGATCATCGTGGCCGGCAGTTGATGCGGGACGAGCGGCTGGCCCTAGCAAAGGAAGAGGTGCGCAAGCTTGACCTCGGACGCTCGGCCTTGCCGGCCGGTGCGACGATCATCAACCAGAATGCCATTGCGCAGGATAGGGGAGTGATGCCGCCCGGCCGGAGCTCGGCCAAGCTGCGCCAGATGAACGATGTGGACCACGAGTAACGAGGTCGTCATGGCGCGAGCGGCAGGCTGAGTTCGACGAGCAGGCCGCCTTCGGGCCGATTGGCAAGGTGCAAACGCCCGCCTTCCGCAGAAGTGATGGCCCGCACGATAGCGAGACCGAGGCCGGTGCCGCCGGTATCCCGGCTGCGTGATTGTTCCATGCGTGTGAAGGGATTGAGCATCTCGCTGATCCGGTCCTCGGGAATGCCGGGACCGGAATCAGCCACCGCGAGAATGGCTCGATCTTTCTCGACACGCAGCGACACCTGCGCATGGCCGCCATATTTGACGGCATTCTCCACAAGGTTGGTCAGGGCCCGCCGGATGGCGCGTGGATGCACGGTGACGATGGTGCGCGGCATGTCGGCGCGGTCGACCGGAGCGCCGGTATCCTCCAGATCGTCGAGCGCTGCGTCGGCCAGAGCGGCCAGGTCGACACGCTGCGGCGGCTCCCGGTCGCGGCCGGCGCGGGCGAGGGAGAGAATATCATCCAGCATCTTGCGCATATCGTCGATGGTGGCGATCATGCGCTCGCGGTCCGGACCGTCCGGCACGGTCTCGACCCGCACGCGCAGAGCGGTCAGTGGCGTGCGCAGATCATGGCCGATGGCGCCGAGCATATGGTCCTTCTCTTCCAGCATGGAACGAATGCGGTCCTGCATGGCGTTGAAGGAAGCCGCGAGCCCACGCACGTCGTCCGGCCCGATCTCCGGCACCGGCGCTGTCCCTTCCGGTGTGCCGACACGCGTCGTGGCGGATGTCAGCGCGCGCAACGGGGCGGCAAGGCGACGGGTAAACCAGACCAGCGGCATGAGCACGATGCCGAACAGAAACAGCGTCTGCACCGCAACCCTCTGGAAGATCGGCTGTGCGACGGGAGCAGCGCGGGTATAGGCCGTGACCCATCGGTTCGACTGGAGCTTGACGCTGAGCTGAACGTCGATCCGGTCGGTGCGTTTCTGATTGGTCTTTCCGGTGAGAAGGCCGGAAAGGCGCGGCTTGGGTTCAGGCTGGTTGATGGCCACGCGCACATCGAGCGGCTGAAGACCGGCAGAGCGGAACAGCTCCGCCGCCCGCGTGGCGACTTGCGGTGCATCATGCCCCCTCGGCGCGGGGGCCTCGGCGGTGAGCTGCAGAGTGCGTGCCGCGCGGATACGCTGCCAGGAGACCGGCTGGTCGCGTTGATCGAGCGCTTCCAGAATGCGGATGACACCGGGTGCGGCGGCCACCGTGACCCATTGGTTGCGCAGGCCGATATAATAGAGTGAAAAGGCGATAAGTTGCAGGACGAACAGCGATGCCGCCACGACGAGAATGGTCTGCCCCGCCAATGTGCGCGGGCGCCACCGTTTCATGACACCGCCCCCGCCCATGGTCATTCGCGCACCACGTCCGCCGCGAACATATAACCGCCGCCCCAGACGGTCTTGATAAGGCCCGGCGCACGAGCATCATCCTCCAGCTTGCGACGCAGGCGGCTGATCTGATTGTCGATCGAGCGATCGAAGGCATGGGCTTCGCGCCCTCGCGTCAGATCGAGCAACTGGTCGCGGCTGAGGACCTGCCGTGGATGGGTAGCGAAGGCGTGAAGGAGGCGAAAATCGGCCGTGCTGAGTGGAATGGCGATACCGTCCGCTCCAGTCAGGGTCCAGTCGTCCGCGCGCAACGTCCAGCCATTGAAGCGATAGAGCGTGCCGCCCGCCTGCACTTCGCGCGGGGAAGCACCGCCGGCGCGCCGCAGGATCGTCTTGATCCGGGCGACTAGCTCACGCGGGGAGAAAGGCTTGAGCACATAATCGTCGGCGCCCATTTCGAGGCCGACGATCCGGTCTGTTTCCTCCGTACGGGCGGTGAGGAGGATAACGGGCAGATCCCCATTCTCGCGGATCGAGCGACACAGGCTGAGGCCGTCCTCACCCGGCATCATGACATCGAGCACGACCAGTTCGATCGCGCCACCGGCAAGGATCCGGCGGGCTTCCGCTGCGTCCGGCGCTTCCGAGACACGGAAACCGGCGCGTTGCAGATATTGGCCGAGGGGCTCGCGGATCGCCGCTTCATCATCGACAAGCAGAAGATGGGGGCGGGCTGACATGGAGGGGCGCTCCTTGGCGGGCGGCGGGTCTGCTTGGGTTAGGTGATTGCAGGGCTTTTGCAAATGGGGAAGCGGACGATAGCGGACGACTGAATGGGGTATTTTGCGGTCCCGGCGCCCCGAAAAGCGCGCTGATCCGTGCCATATGCGGGTTCTGTCGTGAAATTATGTCCGAAATGTATCAATATGTCGCATTTTCAGGCGGTTTCCGCGAACTGAAGCGAGGCGAGACGGGCATAAAGGCCACCTTGTGCGTTCAATTCGGCGTGGGTGCCGATCTCCACGATGCGCCCGTCCTCCATCACGACGATGCGATCGGCGGCGCGCACCGTGGCGAGGCGATGCGCGATGACGATGGTGGTGCGGCCCTTCATCAGCCGGGTGAGCGCGTCCTGCACCAGGCGTTCCGATTCGGCGTCGAGCGCGGAGGTGGCTTCGTCGAGCAGCAGCAGGGGGGCGTCCTTGAGCAATGCGCGCGCAATGGCGAGGCGCTGGCGCTGGCCGCCGGAAAGCCGCGCGCCGCCTTCGCCCAGGTCCGTGTCCAGCCCGTGCGGCAAGGTGTCGAGGAATTCCTCGGCATTGGCGGCTCGCGCGGCGGCGCGGAGGGCGTCGTCGCTTGCGTTCCAGTTGCCGTAGCGCAGATTATCGCGTGCGCTCGCCGCGAAGATCACCGTCTCCTGCGGTACCAGCGCGATCATTGCGCGGACCGCGGCGGGGTCGGCATCGCGCAGATCGACGCCGTTGAGCGTGATCCGGCCTTCCAGCGGATCATAGAAGCGCTCGGCAAGCTGGAGCAGGGTCGACTTTCCCGCGCCCGAGGGGCCGACAATGGCGACGGTTTCACCCGGTGCGACATCAAGCGAGAAGTCGATGAGCGCGCTGGTGTCCGGCCGGGTCGGATAATGGAACCCGACCTTGTCGAAGGTGAGCCGGGCCTCATGCGTCACAGGAATGGCGACAGGCGCCGCCGGCGGACGGATGGAGGGAACGGCGCTGGTCAGTTCGCTGAGCCGCTGCGCTGCGCCAGCGCCGCGCAGCAGGTCGCCATATACCTCGGTCAGCGCGCCGAACGCGCCGGCAACGAGGCCGCCGGTGATCACGAAGGCGGCGATGGTGCCGCCAGACATGCGACCCGCCGCCACGTCGAGCGCGCCTTGCCACATGATCATGGTGATCGAGCCGAAGATGACGAGAATGATCGTGGCGGTCATGCCCGCGCGGACGAGAATGCGCCGGCGCGCGGTGCGGAAGCTGTCCTCCACCGCATTGCGGAACCGGGTCGCCTCGCGCGCTTCCTGCACGAAGGCCTGCACCACCTTCATGGCGCCGAGAACCTCGGTAGTGATGCTGCCGATCACCGCCAGCCGGTCCTGACTGGCGCGGGACAGGACGCGCAGGCGGCGGCCGACGAATATCACCGGCCCCAGCACCAGAGGAATGCCGAACAACAGCAGCGCGGTGAGGCGCGGCGCCAGGGTGAAGAGATAGGCCACGCCGCCGAATCCGGTGAGCAGATTGCGCAGGGCGATGGAGACGGTGGAGCCGACGACCTGCTCGATAACGGCCGTGTCCGCCGTCATCCGCGAGGCGATTTCGGACGGCCGGTTCTGCTCGAAAAAGGCCGGTTCCTGCCGGAGCAGATTGGCTTGCGCGCCGATGCGCATGTCCGCCACCACCCGCTCGCCGAGCCAGGACACGAAATAATAGCGCAGCGCCGTGGCGATCGCGAGCACGACGACGATGATCAGCAGATACTGGAACCAGCGGGCCATGTCACCGCCGCCGGCGCTGGCAAAGCCCCGGTCGATGACCAGCTTGAAGCCGCTCGGAATGGCAAGGGTGGCGCCGGACGCGGCGAGCAGGGCAAGGCCGGCACCGGCGACATGGCCGGGATAGCGCATCGCGGACGCCCAGATGAGCCGGAGATTGCCGAGACTGGCGGGTTTGGGCGCATTCGGCCCGTCGGTCGTACGGTAAGGGGAAGCCATAGATGCGCCCTAGACCATCGTCATCGGCATTGGGAAGGCTTTTGCACAGGCTATGTGACAGGCTATGTGAATGGTGCAAAATGTGAATGACAGGGCGCGTCGCCCAGTTTTTTAACGACGATGCGCAAAATGCCGGTTATTGCATCGCAACACGGATGACCCTTTCCTATATCAGGCCATATGTCCGGCAGGGAATCGCATGCTTTATAGCACTTACGACATTCAACGGAACTTTCTGGCCAGCGCCAGCGCCATGGCGACGGCAGGCATGGAGTTGCTGCAAAACCCGGCTAACCCCTTCGCCTATTTCGGTGGCGGGCCGATGCTGGCTTCCGCGCTGGAGGTGTTTGCCCATGCATCCGCACCGCGCGGCAAGCCGGCCTTCGGGCTGGCGACGACGCTGGTCGACGGGCAAACCGTTGCCATTGAGGAAGTGATCGAGGCGCGCAAGACCTTCGGGCAGTTGCGGCACTTCGTGCGGCAGGGGCATGAAGGCAAGGGCCCCAAACTGCTCATCGTCGCGCCGATGTCCGGCCATTTCGCGACGCTGCTGCGTGGCACGGTCGCGCGCCTGCTGCCGGGACACGATGTCTATATTACCGACTGGCGCGATGCCCGCGACGTGCCGCTGAGCGAAGGCGCGTTCGATCTCGACGACTATGTGGATTATCTGATCGACTGGCTCGGGCATATCGGCCCGGGCGCGCATATGCTGGCGGTGTGCCAGCCCTCCGTGCCCTGCCTCGCCGCGGCGAGCGTCATGTCGGCCGCCGGGAATCCCTGCCGGCCGCGCTCGCTCACGATGATGGGCGGGCCGATCGATACCCGTCAGGCGCCGACGGCGGTCAACCAGTTGGCGCAGGAGCGCTCCTTGAGCTGGTTCAGCCAGAATGTGGTGGTGAGCGTGCCGTTCAACTATCCGGGCGCCGGCCGTCAGGTCTATCCCGGCTTCATGCAACTGGCCGGCTTCATGTCCATGAACCTCGGCAATCATCTGATGAGCCACTGGCAGATGTTCCGCCATCTTGTGCGCGGGGATGACGACAGCGCCGAAGCGACCAAGGCCTTCTACGATGAATATCGCTCGGTTTGCGACATGACCGCTGAATTCTACCTGCAGACGGTCAATGAGGTCTTCAAGAAGCATAGCCTGCCGAAAGGCGAGATGCGCCACCGGGGCGCGCTGGTGGACACGGCGGCGATCACCGACATTGCGCTGTTGGCGGTCGAAGGCGAGAATGATGATATTTCCGGGATCGGCCAGACCCGCGCCGCGCTGGATATCACGCCCAATCTGCCGGACGACCTGAAGCAATATTTGCTGGCAAAGGATGTCGGCCATTACGGCATCTTCAACGGCTCGAAATGGCGCAATCGCATCGCGCCCGTCGTCGAGGCGTGGATCGCCCGGCACGATGGGCCGCCGAGCCGTTGAGTCGGGCGTGAGCATGAAGGCGGAAGCGAGCAACGGGGCGTTTGCGCTGCAATCTGTCGTGGTGGAACGCTTTCCCGTCGCGGGGGCGTTCACCATCAGTCGGGGTGCCAAGACGTTCGTGGACGTGGTCGTCTGCACGGTGACGGACGGCGTGCTGACCGGACGCGGCGAGGGGACGCCCATCTATTATCATGGCGAAACGGCGCAGGATTGCGCGGAGGCGATCCGGCAGGTCGCACGCAGCCCGGAGGCCTATGATCGCGAGCGGTTGCGCGCGATCATGCCCCCCGGCGCAGCGCGGAATGCCTTTGATTGCGCGCTGTGGGATCTGGAGGCGCGTCGTGCCGGCCGGCCCGTCTGGGACCTAGCCGGGCTTGCTGCACCGCAGCCGCTGCGCACGGCCTATACGATCAGCCTGGATGATCCGGCTAGCATGGCCGCTGCCGCCGAGCAGGCGCGCGGACAGGGCTTTTCGCTGCTCAAATGCAAGTTGACCGGGGAGGGCGACGAGGCCCGCATTGCCGCTGTGCGCGCGGCGGCGCCGGATGCAACGCTGATCGTCGATGCCAATGAGAGCTGGACGGCGACGGAGCTGGCGGCGCGGGCCGGCGCGCTGGCCGCGCTGGGTGTTGCGCTGATCGAGCAGCCTCTGCCGGCGAGGCATGACTCGGCGTTGGCCAAGGCCGCGTTGCCGGTCACGATCTGCGCGGATGAAAGCTGCCAAGATCTGGCCGACCTGGATGGCCTGGCCGGCTATCAGGCGATCAACATCAAGCTCGACAAGGCGGGTGGTCTCACCGAGGCGCTGGCGATGGCGCGGGCGGCGAAGAGCCGGGGGCTGCGGATCATGGTCGGTTGCATGCTCGGCAGCTCGCTGGGCATCGCGCCGGCTTTCCTGCTCGGGCAACTCGCGGACTGGGTGGACCTTGACGGGGCGCTGCTGCTCGCACGCGATCGAGACGAAGCGTTGATTGCCAGGGATGGGGCGCTGCATTGGGCACCACTTTGGGGAGCAAGCTTGGTTATGAAGAGTTTACCGAATTGACTTAAGCTTGTTCCAATCGGTCCTCCGGCAAAAGCTATTGCCAGGGCGTGACCTTTTGACCATCAGGTCATCAATTCAGGAGGTGTTGCGTGCGGCTTGCACGGTTTCTGGCATTATCACTCGCCCTCGCGACCTTCGCAGTGACCGGCTACCTCCTCTGGATGATGCCGTTCGCGTGGATGCACATGCTCCCGGCCAATATTGCGGTTCTGGGCAGCCTGTTCTTCTGGCGCAAGGCGCCCCGGCGCAAGAAGGCACGGCGCAGCGCCGCGTTGGCGAGCGTCGCTGTCGTGCCCTTCATGCTCGCCAGCGCGGTGTTCAGCCTGTTTGAATCGCCGATCAGGGACTGGCCCGTCTTTCTGGCGCTGGCCGCGCTGGCCCTGCTCGTGGCGGTGATGGCCTTGCTCCGCGTGAACCGCAAACAAAGTCATGTGTGGGCCGGCTATTATCAGGATGTCGTCTGAGAGCTGAAACCTGCTCCATAACGGACCGGAAAGCCTAGCCCGCGGCGGTATCTTCCGGCGCCGGGTAGGGCATGATCATGCGCCCGTCGGGGGCGGCGGTGAAGCTGGTCTGGGTCGGGTAGGCAAAGTGGATGCCTTCCGCATTGAAGCGCTGCAAGATGCCAAGCGCGATACGGTGGCGGATCATGAAATAATCGACAGTGGCGGGATGGAGCACGTCGAGGGTCAGCTCGAAATCGAGGGAGCTGGGGCTGAAGGCGACCATGCCAGCCTGCGTGAAATATTGCTTCTCGCCTTCGACCACGTCGCGCAAGATATCGGGAATGCGGGCGATGACGTCGGTTGGCGTCTGGTAGATGATGCCGAAGGCGAATTTGACCTGCCGTCGGTCGAGGTCCCGCAGGCTCGTGATTTCCTTCTGGAGCAGATTGGTGTTGGAGATGATCTTGCGCTCGCCGGACGTGGCGCGCAGGCGGGTGCTCTTGAGGCCGATCCGGTCCACCCGCGCCGTCGTCTGGTCGTAGGTGATGACCTCGCCGACGCGGAAGGGCTGGTCGAACAGGATGGAGAGCGCGGCGAACAGATCGGAAAAAATGCCCTGTGCGGCCAGACCGATGGCGATGCCGCCAATGCCCAGGCCAGCGACAAGGCCGGTGACGTTCACGCCGAGATTGTCCAGCACCATGACGGTGGCGATGGCGAACAGCGCGACCGAGACGAGCAGGCGGATGATGCCCATGGCGTTCACCAGCGCCTCGGAACCTTCCGTGCCGGCGCGGCGCTCGATCAGGCCGATGATGACCTCCCGCAGCCAGACCGCGACCTGGAACACGGCGATGATGGTGAACAGGAAGCCGATGATGGACAGCAGGGCGGCCGGCAGATCGGCGTAACCGCTGACCATGCGCGCGGCGACGATGATCATGAAGAGTTGCGATGTGCGGGTGGCGGCGCGCGCCACCACGCTCAACAGGCCGGGGAGATGCTCGCGCCGGGCGAGCTTTGTGCCAACGCCCCGCAGGGAGCGGAGCAGCAGATAGATGAGCGCGCCGGCGCCCATGGCCATCGCCAGCTGGAACCAATGGTCCGTAAACCAGCTCGACATATCATCGAGCATGAAGAGGGGGTTCGCGCGAGGCTGAGGGGGGGAGGCGAGGTTGGTGCCTGCTGGCATCAGATCATCCTTCCGGAACAGGCCGCCATGAGCAGGCGGGAGCAGCCCCGGGTCAACGCGCTGCCTGCGGGACGGGTTCCGCGCTGGCCCGCGTGGCCGAGAGGATGTAATTCATCGACAGATCGCGCCCGAGGGTGAAGCCGTAGCGCGGGTCCGCGCCGATGCCGGTGGTATCGGCCGCGATGAGGCCTTGTGCCCTCAGCAAATCCGTCACCTCGTCCGGCGTCAGGAACTTGTGCCAGTCATGCGTGCCTTTGGGAATCCGGCCCAGCCCCTCGGCGAGCGTCACGATCGTCAGCCTGGAGAGCGGGGTGCGGTTGGGCGTCGAGAGGATCAGCAGCCCGTCCGGCTTGAGCAGCCGCGCAATGGCGGCGAGGAAGCGGGCAGGGTCCGTGACATGCTCGATCACTTCAAGGGTGGTGATGAGGTCGAACGGCGGCTCGTCCAGCGCCTCGACCCCGCCGGCGCGATAATCGATGGCAAGGCCCATCCGTACGGCATGGTCGCGCGCGGCGGCGATATTCTCCGGCGCGGCGTCGATCGCGGTGACGGCGGCGCCCAGCCGCGCCAGCGGTTCGGCGACAAGGCCCGCGCCGCAGCCGATATCCAGCACGCGCTTGCCGGCGAGAGGGCGCAGCGCGGCGGAGTCGCCGGCCCAGTGCCGGTCGATCGCCGCGCGGATGTAGCGCAGGCGCACCGGATTGAGCTTGTGCAGCATCGCGCTGGTGCCTTTGGGGTCCCACCAGTCGGCCGCCTGCGCGCCGAAATGCGCGGCTTCCTTCGGGTCGATCGTGCCGGTTTGCGGCTCGCTTGCCATTATATATCCCGCTGATTATGAGGGCGCCGGCTTGAAGGCTGGTCTAAGCATATACGCCCCGCTGTTCCTGCCCCCTTGATAGCTGATGAAAGGTGCGCGGCAAGTCCATGGCGCGAATTGTAATGAAATTTGGCGGCACCTCGATGGCCGGTATGGAACGCATCCGCAAGGTTGCGGCGCGCATCCGGTTCGAGGTTGGCCGGGGCAATCAGGTCGCCGTGGTGGTTTCCGCCATGGCCGGCGAGACGGACCGGCTGGTCGGCTTCTGCAAGGAAGCCAGCCCGCTTTATGATACGGCGGAATATGATGTCGTCGTCTCCTCCGGCGAGCAGGTGACCAGCGGGCTGCTGGCGATGGCGCTCAAAGCGATGGGGGTCGATGCCCGCAGCTGGCTGGGCTGGCAGTTGCCGCTGCGCACCACCGGCACGCACAGCAAGGCGCGGATCGAGACGGTGGAGACGGATGCGCTGGTGGCCGCGCTGGAAAGCGGGCAGGTCGCCGTGATCCCCGGTTTCCAGGGGCAGATGCATGATGGCCGGGTGGCGACGCTGGGCCGGGGCGGATCGGACACATCGGCCGTGGCGATCGCCGCGGCGGTGAAGGCGGACCGCTGCGATATCTATACCGATGTGGACGGCGTCTATACGACCGATCCGCGCATCGTCAGCCGGGCGCGCAAGCTCGACAAGATCACCTATGAGGAAATGCTGGAACTGGCGAGCGTGGGCTCCAAGGTGCTCCAGACCCGCTCCGTCGCGCTGGCGATGAAGGAAAAGGTGCGCTTGCAGGTGCTCTCCTCCTTCGAGGAGCCGGGCGACGACCCGGAGCCGGGCACGATGATCGTCAGCGAAGCAGAAATTGAGGACAAGGACATGGAACGGCAGCTCATCACCGGCATCGCGCACGACAAGAATGATGCCCAGATCATCGTCACCCGCGTGCCGGACAAGCCGGGCGCGGTGGCGAGCATCTTCGGTCCGCTGGCCGATGCCAGCATCAATGTCGACATGATCATCCAGAATGACAGCAAGGACAAGGCGGAGACGGACGTCACCTTCACCGTGCCCCGCGCCGACCTGGCCCGCAGCGTCGATATCATCGAGAATCTGAAAGAGACGATCGGCTTCAATCGCATCATCACCGATGCGGAAGTGGCCAAGATCAGCGTTGTGGGCGTGGGCATGCGCAGCCATGCCGGCGTCGCGGCGATCATGTTCAAGACGCTGGCCGAGCGCGGCATCAACATCGAGGCGATCTCGACCAGCGAGATCAAGGTCTCGGTGCTGATCGACGAGGACGAGACGGAACTGGCCGTGCGTGTGCTGCATACCGCTTATGGGCTGGACGCCGAGCTGCCAGCGGCCTGACCGCCATGCCGATGCGCGGCGCTGACGGCCGCGCATCGCTGAGCCGTGCGGGGAGCGTCAGGGCGTTGCGGGTTTGTCCGGTTGGTCGGCGGCGGATTGCTTGCGCAACTCCCTGCCGATCCCGGCGATCTTCGACACGGCGGGTATATTGGGAATGCCGCCATAAAGGCTGCGCAGATAGGCAATGTCGAAATTCGACATCTCGCCGGGCCGGGCCGTTTCGGGGTCGAACAGGCGCAAGATGGTGTCCACCGAGCCTTCGCCATCCATCGGTCGGGTGCGCGCGAAACCGCGCATGGTCGCATAATCGGCGATCTGGACGACGCTGAGGCCGTTAATGGCGGCAGCGTCCAGCATGACGACCGCGCTGACGATATCGAGCCGGTGCGCCAGAAATATATGGGACTGGGACTGGGCGACGAAGAGCGTCGGAATCTCGCCATTCTCGGCATCGCCATGCAGAATGTCCCCCTGGCGCGACCGGACCATGGTGTTCGCCCAGGCGTGGACAGGCCCCGGATCGGCGGCCAGTTCATCGAGTTCGCTTGTCGAGATCAGCTTGAAAAGATGACCGCGCCTGGCCTTGAGCGCCTTGATCTCGGCCTGCCCGTTGCCGACGACCGCGATGATGACATTCGGTTCGCACTTGCCGTCACGCGCTGTGTCGATGCCGATGCGCTCCGCATTGTAGCGGATACGATCGACCAGCAATTGTGCCGTTGCGACTGGCAGGCCCATGATGCCCGGGCAGATAGGGTCCTGGAACTGGGCGAGGGGGAGGCGGAAGAAAAGTTCGGTGCGCGTGATGGCGCGGGCCTGCTTTTCGATTGCGCGCCGGGTTGGCTGGGGTGTCCCGGTGACGATGATCTCGGCCGTGTCGAGTGGGCGGCTATCCCGGTTTTGCGCGCTCGCCGGCATATGGGCCAAGAGAGCCGCGGCCAGGAGGCCGGCCATCCAAGATGAGTGCGTTCCCGTCATCATCATCCTCTCCTGTTGTCCGCCGGGTTTGCGGCTTGTTTGCGAGATATATTCCTGACCGGCCGGGCAGAGGCAAGGGGCAGCCGACATGGTGCAATCGCCGGCCCCGATCATGCTGCAAACGCGCGCGTGTCGGGATGGGAGATGGGAGGCATGAACAGGCCGGGCATTTCTCTTGTCGCCAAGCGGGGTTTGAGGCTCTATCGGCGTGCGATTGTCCATATGTGATGGAGCGGGAATGAGCGGAACGATAGTGGCGGTGGATCGGCTGACGGCGCTGATGGCGCGTGGCGCGGACTTTCTTGGATGCGAGACCGCGATCCTGTGCGGGGCGATGAGCTGGGTGTCCGAGCGCCATCTGGTGGCGGCGGTCAGCAACGCCGGCGGGTTCGGCCTGATCGCCTGCGGCGCGATGACGCCGGCGCTGCTCGATGCCGAGATTGTCGGGACCAAGGCGCTGACGGACAAGCCCTTTGGCGTCAACCTCATCACCATGCATCCCGACATCATGGAACTGATCGACATCTGTCTGCGCCATGAGATCAGCCATGTCGTGCTGGCCGGCGGGCTGCCGCCCAAGGGCAGCATCGAGGCGATCAAGGCCGGCGGCGCGAAGGTCATCTGCTTTGCCCCGGCGCTGGCGCTGGCGAAGAAGCTGCACCGCTCGGGCGTCGATGCGCTGGTGATCGAGGGGATGGAGGCCGGCGGCCATATCGGCCCGGTGGCGACGAGCGTGCTGGCGCAGGAAATCCTGCCGGTGATGGCGAGCGAACTGCCGATCTTCGTGGCGGGCGGCATCGGCCATGGCGAGGCGATTGCGGCCTATCTCGAAATGGGTGCGGCCGGCGTGCAGCTGGGCACCCGCTTTGCCTGCGCGGTGGAGAGCATCGCGCATCCCAACTTCAAGAAGGCCTTCTTCCGCGCCTCGGCGCGCGAGGCGGTGACGAGCGTGCAGGTCGATCCGCGCCTGCCGGTGATCCCCGTGCGGGCGCTGCGCAATGCCGGGACCGAGGCGTTCACCGCCAAGCAGCGCGAGGTGGCGCAGCTGCTCGATGAGGGCAAGGTCGACATGGGCGAGGCGCAGCTCCAGATCGAGCGCTACTGGGCCGGGGCGCTGCGTCGCGCGGTCATCGACGGCGACATCGAGAATGGCTCGCTGATGGCCGGGCAATCCGTGGGCATGGTGAAGCGGGAAGAGCCGGTCGCCGAAATTATCGAGATCTTGATGGCGGAAGCGCGCGCCGCGCTGGCCCGCCGCGCGGACTGACAGGGGCGAGCGGCCGGTCGCACCGTCGATCGGCCGCTGCCTGTCCCGAGGGAACCGCCCGGCTGATGAACGGGCAGGAATGGCCGCGGGGTTGCCCGGTGCCGGCCTTGTCGCCGGGCGTCCGGCAGCCAGTCGCGATAATCGGGCCCATGTTGCACTTTCTGTTAGCAGCATTCGCAGCATCTGTTAGCGTGGCGCCATGAACGCGACCCGCCGCCCTCAATTGTCATCGAACACCGCCGTTGTGGCCGCCCGCAAGATCTTGCAGCGTTTGCATGAAGTCATGGCCGCCCGCACGCCGCCGCAGGTGAAGCTCAACAAGATTGTCGGCATCATCGCCAGCGAGCTTTCCAGCGAAGTCTGCTCAATCTACCTGCTGCGGGAAGGCATGCTGGAGCTGTATGCGACGCGCGGGCTCAAGCAGGAGGCGGTGCATGTGACCCGGCTTGCGCTGGGCGAGGGGCTGGTCGGCACGATCGCCGCCAATGTCGAGGCGCTCAATCTGGAGGAGGCCTCCAGCCACCGTGATTTCGCCTATCGGCCGGAAACAGGGGAGGAGCTGTTCCGCAGTTTCGCCGGCGTGCCGATCGTGCGGCGCGAGAGCGCCATCGGCGTGCTGTGCGTGCAGCATCACGAGCCGCGCGCCTATGAGGAAGTCGAGATCGAGGCGCTGCAGACAGTCGCCATGGTGCTGTCGGAACTCATCAGCAATGCCGGGCTGGTGGACGAACATCCGGGGGACGCCCGTCCGCTGGAAACCGGAGCGACGGTCATTTCCGGGTTGCAGCTGGTGATGGGCATGGGGCGCGGCCATGCCGTGTTCCATCAGCCACGCGTGATCATCGAACATACCGTGGCCGAGGATGTCGAAGTGGAGCGGCAGCGCGTCTATTCCGCGTTCGGGCGGATGCGCGAGCAGATCGAGCGGATGGCGGGCCAGGCCGAATTCGGCGGGGAGGGCGAGCATCTCGAAATCCTCGAAACCTACAAGATGTTCGCGTATGACGAGGGCTGGTCGCGGCGCATCAACGAGGCGATCGACAGCGGCCTGACCGCCGAGGCGGCGATCGAGCGCGTGCAGCAGCGCACCCGCATGCGCATGCGGCAGATCGACGACCCCCTGCTGCAGGACCGGATGCACGATCTGGAGGATCTGTCCAACCGGCTGCTCCGCATCGTCTCGGGGCAGCTGGGCACGGCGGCGCAGCTTGGCTTGCGGCAGGATACTATTTTGATCGCCCGCAATCTCGGGCCGGCAGAATTGCTGGAATATGACCGGCGGCGGCTGAAGGGACTGATCCTGGAGGAAGGCTCGCTGACGGCCCATGTCACCATCGTCGCGCGGGCGATGGGCGTGCCGGTGCTGGGGCGGGTGAAGAGCACGCGCCACCTCATCAATGAGGGCGACCTGCTGCTGCTCGATGTCAATCAGAACCGGCTCTATATTCGCCCGACAGTGCCGATGGGCGAGGCGTTTGATAGCGGCTTTGCGGTCTCGCAAAAGCGCCGCGCCGGTTATGTCGCGCTGCGCGACAAGCCGGCGGTCACGCTCGATCGGCAGCGCATCGAGCTGATGGTCAACGCCGGCCTGCGCGACGATGTCGCCGCGCTGGATGTGACCGGTGCGGACGGCATCGGCCTGTTTCGCACCGAGTTCCAGTTCCTCGTCTCGGCGACCCTGCCGCAGCGCGAGCGCCAGCTGCGCCTCTATCGCGACGTGCTGGATGCGGCGGGGGATCGGCCGGTGATTTTCCGCACGGTCGATATCGGCGGCGACAAGGCGCTGCCCTATCTGCGCAAGAACGACAATGACCTGGAAGAGAATCCGGCGATGGGCTGGCGCGCCCTGCGACTGGCGCTGGACCGGGACGGCCTGCTCAAGGTGCAGGCCCGCGCGCTGATGGAGGCCGCGGCGGGGCGCTCGCTCTACGTCATGTTCCCGATGATCTCCGAACCCTGGGAGCTGATCGAGGCCAAGGCGCTGTTCCAGAAGCAGCATGACTGGCTCGCCCAGCATGGACGGAAACTGCCACGGGAAATCCATTATGGGGCGATGCTGGAAGTGCCCTCGCTGGCGGAGATGCTCGACTTCCTGCTGCCCGAACTGGATTTCCTGTCGATCGGCACCAATGATCTCACCCAGTTCCTCTTCGCGGCGGATCGGGCCAACCCCAAGCTGGCGGTGCGCTATGACTGGCTGAGCGTCGCGATCCTGCGCTTCATCGCGCGGGTGGTGCGCAATTGCGAAGGCCATGATGTATCGCTGGGCGTGTGCGGCGAAATGGGTGGCCGCACGCTGGAAGCGATGGCTCTGCTGGGGCTGGGCATCCGCCGCCTGTCGATCACGCCGGCATCGGTCGGCCCGGTCAAGGCGATGATCCGCTCCCTCGACCTTGCATCGCTGAAACATTATTGCGAGACCCTGATCCAGAACGGCACGCAGAATCTGCGCGAGCCGCTGGCGCAGTGGGCAAGCGCCAACAATGTCGAGGTTAATTGACCAGGGTGGGCATTATGCGCGTTGACACCATGCGCGGTGCCATGAAACAAGGTTGGGCCCGAACCGACCGAACAACGGACGAATAGCGGACAAACGATGGCCAAACAGCCCAAAGCGGCGGACGAACAGGTCGAGGTCGCCTCTCTACAGGATGCCAGTGCGCCGGAGCAGATGCGCCGGGCGCGTGAAGCAGCCGGTCTGTCACTGGAGGAAGTGGCGGCACGCACGCGTGTCCCCATGCGCCACCTCGCGGCCCTTGAGGCGGGCGATTATCAGGCTTTGCCGGGCACGACCTATGCCGCCGGCTTCTCGCGCGCCTTTGCCCGTGTGGTGGGGATCGAGGAGGCCCAGCTGGTCGCCAAGGTCCGCGCGGAGATTGATGAGCTGGGCGGCGTCGGGCAGGGCCCTTATGAAATAGAAGAGCCGGTGGACCCGAGCAGTGTGCCGCCGCGCAGGCTCGCCTGGGCAGCGGCCATCCTCATCCTGCTGTTTGCCGGCGGCTATGCGATCTGGCGGATGCAGCTCAATACGCCGCCGACGGACGAGCAGCTGGCCGCCGAGCAGCGGACGGAGACGCGGATCGCCGATCCCGTCGCTCGGACCCGGCCGCCGGAGCTGGCGGCGCCGGCGCCGACCGGTCCGGTGGTGATGACCGCCGTCAACGAGGTGTGGCTGCGGATCTATGAACCGGATGGCCAGCGGCTGTTCGAGGGCACGCTGTCGCAAGGCAAGAGCGTGACTGTGCCGGACACCGCACGAAACCCGATGATCCTCACCGGCCGACCGGATGCACTGGCGGTGACCGTGGGTGGGCAAGCGGTCCCGCCACTGGGCACGGCCGAGCGGACGATCTCCGATGTCCCGGTGAGCGCTGCCGCTTTGCTCGCGCGCAAGCCGGTCCCGGCCGATGAGGCCCCGGCCAGCCCTGCCGCGGCGCCACCCGTCGCCGGCACCTGATCTCCCGCGCGGCTCGGCTTGGCCGGTCGCGATGCTGGCCGCTTTACCCGGCAGCGGGATCGGCTATGGATGCCCTAACAGATACACAGGAACCGTTCACCATGTCAGCTACGCTTCCGCACTCTTTGCGAGTTTCCCGTTTGCGCGCTGCCGCCATGCTCTGCGCCGGTCTGCCACTGCTCTGGAGTGTTGGAGCATTCGCGCAACCCAAAACGGTGGATGGTCGGATCGACCGGCTGGAGCAGGAAATGCGCGCGGTGCAGCGCAAGGTTTTCCCCGGCGCCACCGGTGCGATCGTGACCCCTGACGTGACGCCCGTGGCGGCTCCGCCGGTCGTATCGGGGGCGCCCGCGAGCTTGCCGATCGCCGACCTGACGGCGCGGGTGAGCGCGATCGAGGCGCAGCTTGCCCGCATCACCGGGCAGGCCGAAGAGAATGATCATCGCTTGCGCAAGCTGGAAGAGGCCTATGCCAAACTGACGGCACCGCCTGTGGTGCCTGCGGTCGGGAGCGGTGAGGCGGGATCGGTGCCGCTGCTCTCGCAGGCGGGGGCAGCGCCGGCGCCGGCTGCCGCACCCGCGGCTGGCGGGCAGTCGATCGTCGCGCGCAATGAGCAGGTCGCCGCGATCGAGCGGCCGAACACCGGCAATGCGGCGCTGGACAGCTACACTTATGGCTACCGCCTGTGGGATGCGAAATTCTTCCCCGAGGCCCAGGCCCAGTTGCAGGCCACGGTCGACAAATATGGCAAGGACCCGGTTGCCAGCCGCGCCCAGAATTTGCTCGGTCGGGCCTATCTGGATGATGACAAAACGGCGACGGCGGCCAAGGTCCTGTATGAGAATTATCGCTTGCGCCCCAATGGTGATCGCGCGGCGGAAAGTCTGGCGTGGGTCGGCGAAGCGCTGATCCGGCTCAACCGCCTGAAGGACGCCTGTCTCGCCTATGATGAGCTGGCCGAGAAGTTCGGCAGCGGACTGGCGGCCAATGTCCGCGAGATGATGACCAAGGGCCGGGTGCGCGCCAAATGCGGTGCCTGACGGATTGAACGACCGATTGCAGGCCGCGACCGCCCGATTGATCGGTCGGCCGGTCGGATCGGACGAGCGGATCGGCATCGCGGTTTCCGGCGGGCCGGACAGCATGGCGCTGCTCGGCGCGGCGCAAATGGCGTGGCCCGGGCGGGTGGAGGCAGCGACGGTCGATCACGGGTTGCGGCCGGAGGCGCATGCCGAAGCGCAAATGGTCGGACGTTGGTGCGCCGATCATGATGTGCCCCATCAGATTCTGTCGGTGGATGGCCCGCTGGGCGGCAACCTCCAGGCATCGGCGCGGGCGGCGCGCTATCACTCTCTGGCGAACTGGCAGGTCGCGCAAGGGCTGGCCTGGCTGATGACGGCGCATCAGGCTGACGATCAGGTGGAGACGATCCTGATGCGGCTCAATCGCGGTGCGGGCGTTGGCGGTCTGGCCTGCGTGCGGGCACGGCGGGGCCCGCTGCTGCGACCGTTGCTCGGAGAGCGGCGTGCGGCGCTGCGGGCTTATTGCGCGGCTCACGCCATCCCGTTCGTCAACGATCCCAGCAATGAAGATGACCGGTTCGACCGGGCGCGGCTGCGCCGCGCGCTGGGCAGTCATGACCTGGTGGACCCTGCCGGCCTTGCCCGGTCGGTGGCGGCCCTGGCCGATGCCGACGCGGCGCTGAGCTGGATGGCCGCGCGAATCGCGGAGCGCGCGATCACGCTGGACGATGGCGTGATGCGGCTCGAGCAGATCGACCTGCCTTCCGAGCTCTTGCGCCGCCTGCTGCAGCGCATGATCGCGGCGATCAATCCCGAGGCGGAAAAACTGCGCGGTCCGTCACTTGATCAAGCTCTTGTTCAACTCTTTGCCGGTAAGACTGTCACGCTGGCGGATTGTATCGTGGCCGGCGGGACGGCGTGGACCGTGCGGCGGGCGCCGCCGCGAAAGGTCCACTGATCGGACATTCGACTGAGCCCGAAGTGCGACTGACCATTGTGTTCCCGGCGCAATCACCTATTTTGAAGCGCGAAAGCGAGTGAAAATGAACGACAACAAGGAACCGCAGGGCAACCCCTGGATCAAGAGCGCGCTCATCCTGGCCGGTGTGTTCCTCGCGCTGCTGATGTTTGTGACCGTGTTCGACAGCAAGGGTGTCGGCCAGAAGGGCACGGCGATCGCTTATTCCGATTTCCGGGACAAGGTGGCGGCCAACTCCGTGAAGGAAGTCTCCATCGCGCCGGACCGGATCAACGGTATCCTGAAAAATGACCAGCGCTTCACCGCCTATGCGGTGCCGGACCCCAGCTTGCCCGCGTTGCTCAACGAGCATGGCGTCAAATATAGCGGGCAGCCGGAGGAGCAGCCCAATTTCTGGATGATCCTGCTTTACCAGTCGCTGCCGTTCGTGCTCATCCTCGGCATCGCCTTCTTCGTGCTGCGCCAGATGCAGAAGGGCGGCGGCGCCGGCGGGGCGATGGGCTTCGGCAAGTCCAAGGCCAAGCTGCTGACGGAGAAGCAGGGCCGCGTCACCTTCGCGGACGTCGCCGGCATCGATGAAGCGCGCGAGGAGCTGGAGGAAATCGTCGAGTTCCTCAAGGACCCGACCAAATTCGCGCGGCTGGGCGGCAAGATCCCCAAGGGCGCGCTGCTGGTGGGCTCGCCCGGCACCGGCAAGACGCTGCTCGCCCGCGCGATTGCGGGGGAGGCGGGCGTGCCGTTCTTCACCATTTCCGGCTCCGATTTCGTCGAGATGTTCGTGGGCGTCGGCGCGAGCCGGGTGCGCGACATGTTCGAGCAGGCCAAGAAGAATGCGCCCTGCATCGTGTTCATCGACGAGATTGACGCGGTCGGCCGCCATCGCGGTGCCGGTCTTGGCAATGGCAATGACGAGCGCGAGCAGACGCTGAACCAGCTGCTGGTCGAGATGGATGGTTTCGAGGCCAATGAGGGCATCATCATCATCGCGGCGACCAACCGGCCCGACGTGCTCGATCCCGCGCTGCTGCGCCCCGGCCGGTTCGACCGGCAGGTGGTGGTGCCGCGCCCGGATATCGATGGCCGCGTGAAGATCCTGCAGGTCCATATGAAGAAGGTGCCGCTGGCGCCGGATGTCGACGCGCGCGTGATTGCGCGGGGCACGCCCGGTTTCTCCGGCGCGGACCTCGCCAACCTCGTCAACGAGGCGGCGCTGATGGCGGCGCGGCGCGGCAAGCGGCTGGTCGCGAATGCCGAGTTTGAGGCGGCCAAGGACAAGGTGATGATGGGCGCCGAGCGCCGCTCCATGGTGATGACCGAGGATGAGAAGCGGATGACCGCCTATCATGAGGCGGGCCATGCCATCGTGGCGGTGCACGAGCCGGCGTCCGATCCGATCCACAAGGCGACGATCATCCCGCGCGGCCGCGCGCTGGGCATGGTGATGCGCCTGCCGGAGCGGGACAGCTACAGCTATCACCGCGACAAGATGTATGCGAACCTCGCTGTGTCGATGGGTGGTCGCGTCGCCGAGGAAGTGATTTTCGGCTACGACAAGGTGTCTTCCGGTGCGTCCGGCGACATTCAATATGCCACGCGGCTTGCCCGGGACATGGTGACCCAATGGGGCATGTCCGACGATATGGGGCCGCTGCAATATGAGGAGCCGCAGGGCGAGACCTTCCTGGGCTACTCGCAGAGCCAGCGCGTCCATATGTCGGACGAGACCGCGCAGAAGATCGACAAGGAAATCCGCCGGATCGTCGACCTGGGCTATGAACGCGCGACGCAGGTGCTGACGGATCATATCGACCAGCTCCATCTGCTGGCCAACGCCCTGCTCGAATATGAGACGCTGTCCGGCGAAGAGATCAAGACGCTGATCGAAAAAGGCGAGCTGATCCGTGATGGCGCGGTGATCCGCCCGGCGCCGGTGCCGGTGGGGGGGACGTCCATCCCCAAGGCGGGCCGTCGTCGCGGAACGGTCGCCGATCCGGCGGCGCAAAGCGCCTGACGCTCATATCAAGGCAAATGATGAAAAGCCCCGGTCCGCTGGATCGGGGCTTTTTCAATATGAGCTGGGCGGGATCGCTGACTGGACGGCCATCATCAGGGTTTCTCATGCGGACGGTGAGCCGGTGACGCCATGACAACCCGTGTTGCACCGAACGGGCCGGAGCGGGCCTGTCAGTCAGGCCGGCGGGGCCGACCCGCCGCGAGCCCGCATCCAGAGCAATCGGTCCAGATCGACACGTCGACCTGCGCGTTCAGGGCTGGCTGGATCATCGGGGGCGCCCGTGCCGCCTGCGATCGGGAGGCGAGGGGGCGTCATCGGTGGCGGGCTTTCAGGCAGGGCGAGGCAGCAGCGAGCCGGGGCCCAAAACAAGAATGCCCGGCGCTGCAAGCAGGGCCGGGCATTCTGGTCATTGTCGCGCTGCGGCTTCAGCCGTCGTAGTCAGCGGTCAGATTATGGGCGCGCGGCGGCGTCGCCGCGGTCAGCCGCAATGCTTCGGCCGAGCGGGCGATCGACCCGATCTCGTCCGGCGTGTCGTCATCGTCGACACGCATCTTCTGCATGGCGCCGATGGCGTCCTGCTTCAATTCTTCCGGCTTCACCCTTTCCTCGGCGATCTCGCGCAGGGCGACGACGGGGTTCTTGTCACGATCGCGATCGAGCGTCAGCTCTGCGCCGCCGGAAATGGCGCGAGCGCGCTGCGCGGCGAGCAGGACGAGGTCGAAGCGGTTGGAGATCTTGTCGATGCAATCTTCGACAGTAACGCGCGCCATGCTTGCTCCTGAACAACGAAATTGTGATTTCGGGGAACGCAAGCTCTTAGCGATGAAGGTCGCGCAAGTCAATGAATCATCGGCCTGGCGATTTGGCCAGCCCCCGGCCCCGGCGCTCGCCTTGCGGGCGCCGAACACCGTCGCATCGCGGAGCCGGGTGGTATCGTCCTCGCCAGCGGTTTAAGCTGGTTCCGTAACCGAGATGAGGAGCGAGATGAATGGCAACCCTGTCTGAACAGGCCGATGCGCTCGAGCATGAAATGAGCATGGAACTGGAGCGGCGCGTGGCGGCGCGCCGCCCGATTCGATCGCCCGTTTATGTTTCTGGCATGTATGATCCCGCCAGCGAGCGCCATGACCTGTTCGATGCGCTGGCGGCTGGCAAGCCCTTCCTCATGGGGCCGGACCCGCGGATACCCGCCATGCCGGAGAAGCCGGCGCTGATGGACTTTTTCCGCATGCGTTTCGGCGGCATCCAGCATGTGTTGCAGAGCGCGAAGCTGGCGTTGAAGAACAGCCTTGACGAAAAGGTGGTGCTCGCCTGCCTGCTGCATGACATCAGCGTGACCGGCTTCATCTCCGGCGACCATGGCTATTGGGGCGCGATGATGGTGGAACCCTATGTCGATGAAGAAGTGAGCTGGGCAATCCGGGCGCATCAGATATTGCGCTTCTTCCCGGACCCTTCCGTTGGCTATGAATATCCCGAGGCCTATATCAAATATTTCGGCGCGGACTTTACGCCGGAGCCCTATATTCATGAGGCTTATGCGCGTCTCAAGGATCATCGCTACTATATGACCGGCCGGCTCATCTGTCTTAACGACTATTATGCCTTTGACCCTGATGTCCGGGTCGAGCTGGAAGAGTTTGAGGATATTATCGGTCGCCACTTCCGCCAGCCGGCCGAAGGGCTCGGCTTTGATCATGGCCCGGTCGCGCATATCTGGCGGACGATCAACATGCCGACGCGGGCGCTGTAGCAGCAGCTGGCGCCGGGTGGCGGCGCCCCTTCGGTCATGCGGCCATGATCTGCGGGCTGGCCCAGACAGGCCTGCGGGGATAGAGGCGTGCGGAATCGTGATTGAAGGGCTCGGGGCCGGATGATGAAATCGCAGGCGTCAGCGCGCCGCTCACTTGCATGGCTGCGGCCGGACAACTTCACCGTGGCGCTGATGGGTGTCGTGTTGCTGGCAAGTCTGTTGCCGGCGCGGGGCGGTTTCGCGCCAGCGGTGGACATGATCGGCCATGGCGCGATCGTGCTGCTGTTTTTCCTGCATGGGGCCAATCTGCCGAGCGAGGCGGTGATCGCCAGCCTGGGCCAGTGGCGACTGCATCTGATGGTGCTGCTCAGCACCTATCTGCTCTTCCCGCTCGTGGGGCTGGGGCTCGGGCCGCTCAGCGGGGTGGCGATCGATCCGGTGCTCTACACGGGCCTGCTGTTCCTGTGCTGCCTGCCCTCCACCGTGCAATCGTCGATCGCCTTCACGTCGATCGCACGGGGGAATGTGCCGGTGGCGATTTGCGCTGCGTCCGCGTCCAACCTGTTTGGCATCGTGCTGACCCCATTGCTGACCGGGCTGCTGCTGGCCAATCAGAGCGCCATCTCGCTGGAGGCGGTCTGGTCGATCGTCGGGACCATCCTGCTGCCGTTCCTGGCCGGACAGACATTGCACCGCCGGATCGGTGGCTGGCTGCAGCGCAACAAGCCCGCCCTGGGCGTGGTCGATCGCGGATCGGTGCTTATCATGGTTTATGCTGCCTTCGGCCGCTCGGTGATCGATGGCCTGTGGGGAACGGTCTCGCTGCTTGATCTGACTGTGCTGATCGGCTTCAGCGGCGTGATGCTGGCGGCGGTGATGCTGGCCCTATATGGCGTCTCGCGCGTGACGCATTTGCCGCGCGGCGATGAGGTGGCCTTGCTGTTCTGCGGCTCCAAAAAATCACTGGTCACCGGCGTGCCCATGGCGAGCGTGCTGTTCCCGGCGGCCACGGTGGGCGCGATCGTGCTGCCGCTCATGATCTTCCATCAGCTTCAACTGGTCGTCTGCGCTTTCATCGCGCGGGCCTATGAGCGGCGCGCGCTTGCAGAAGAGGCGATGGCTGCCGCCGTGGACAGGCCAGCCGGCTAGCGGTATAGACGGCAGGTCCGAACAGAACAGGGACGGTGGCGAGACGATGCGGCGGATTGCGCGGACAGGGGCGGCATGGGCATCGATATTGCTGCTGGCCGCCTGCACGTCCGCGCCCGAACCGATCGATCTGCCGGGCGAGCGCGCCTTTTCCGAAAGCATCACGATCGCGCCGGACGGCACGGCCTATGTCGGCAGCTTGAGTGGCGGCGTTTGGCGTGTGGCGCTGGACAGTGGCCGGGTCGAGCCGTGGATCAAGCCGGGCGGCTACGGCACCGGGTCTACCTTCGGCGTTCTGGCTGATCCGGTAAACCACCTGCTCTGGGTGTGCAGCAACGATCTTTCCTTCGCGGGCGTCGCCATTGCCGGGGCGGACAAGGGCTCTACGCTGAAGGGCTTCGATCTCAAGACCGGCGCGGGGAAGGTGAGCCTTCAACTGCCGGGCGAGCAGGCGTTCTGCAACGATATGGCCGTGGCGCGCGATGGCACGCTCTATGTCACCAATACGACGCCGTCGCACATCCTGCGCTGGCGCAAGGGCACGCCGGCGCTGGAGATGTGGTCGGCCGACCCCGCCTTTGCCACTGCGCAGGGCGGGGGGCTGGACGGCATCGCGATTGGCGAGGACGGCAATCTCTATGTGAATAATTTCCAGTCGCACATCTTCGCGCGCGTGGCGGTCAATCCGGATGGCAGCGCGGGCAAGGTGACGCTGCTCCACACCTCCCGCCCGCTCGACACGCCTGATGGGCTGCGGGCGATCGGCGGCATGCGTTTCGTGCAGGCGGAGGCATCCGGCAAGGTGGCTTTGCTCACCGTTGCGGGTGACGATGTGGCGGTGAAAACGCTGGCGCAGGCGCAAGCGCCCACCGGCGTGGCGGCGCATGACGGCACGCTCTGGTATGTGCGGGGCGAGCCGGGCTATATCTTCAACCCGACATTGCGCGACAAGAAGCCGCCCTTGCCGTTCCGCGTCATCCCGGTGGCGCTGCCGAAACCCTGATGAAGGACCTGCCATGGCCAAGACGCTTCCCCTGATTGTCGCGCTCGGCACGATCGTGGTTGTTGGCGGGGCGCTGCTCGTCACGCAGCCCTTCAATAACCGTTCGTCGGACGCCGCGGAGGCGGAAAGCTGCGCCAATGACAGTGGCCTGAGCCTTCCGCCCGGCTTTTGCGCGACCATTTTTGCCGATGATGTGGGCCATGCCCGCCATATGGCGGTGGCCAGCGATGGCACGGTCTATGTGAACACATGGACCAGCCGCTATTTCCGCACGCCGCCGCCGGAGGGCGGCTTCATCGTCGCGCTGCGCGATACCGATGGCGATGGCAAGGCCGATCAGGTCGACCGTTTCGGTCCCACGGCGGCGCAGGGCGCGACGGGGGGCACGGGCATCGCCATCTGGAAGGATGGCCTGTATGCCGAGGCCGGCGATCAGATCGTCCGCTATACGCTCAAGCCCGGAGAGCGGGCGCCCACGGGCGCGGCCGAGGTGGTGATCGACAAGCTGCCGATGGACGGCGATCACATGATGAAGCCGATCGCCATCGACGGTGCCGGCCGGCTGTTCATCAACAGTGGCTCTGCCTCGAACGTATGCGAGACGGAAAATCGTCAACCCGGTTCGATGGGCAAGGACCCGTGTGACGAACTGGCCACGCGCGCGGGCATCTGGGAATATGACGCGGCCGCGCGCAATCAGATTTTTTCGGCCAGGGAACGCTATGCGACCGGCATCCGCAACAGCGGCGGCATCACGTTCGATGCGGCGGGGGGCCTGCTGGTGATGCAGCATGGGCGCGACCAGCTGTCGCAAAACTGGCCGAAGCTCTACACCACGCAGCAGGGCGTGGACCTGCCCGCAGAGGAGCTGCTCGCCCCGCGCAAGGGCGATGATTTCGGATGGCCCTATTGCTATTTTGACGGCGCGCAGAACAAGCTGGTGCTCGCCCCGGAATATGGCGGCGATGGCGGTAAGGCCGTGGGGCGCTGCGCCTCCGCCAAGGGGCCGATCGCCTTCTATCCCGCCCATTTCGCGCCGACTGGCCTGGCCTTCTATGCCGGTGGCCAGTTCCCGGCGGCCTATCAGGGCGGTGTCTTCATCGCCTTCCATGGCTCATGGAACCGTGCGCCGATGCCGCAGGAAGGCTTCCGGGTGACGTTCCAGCCTTTGGCCAACGGGAAGGCAAGCGGCTCCGCCATCCTCTTTGCGGACGGTTTTGCCGGCCCCGGCAAGGCGCAGGGGCAGGCCACGCATCGGCCGACCGGCGTTGCCGTGGGGCCGGATGGCGCCGTTTACGTCTCCGACGATGTCGCCGGGCGCATCTGGAGGATCAGCTACAAGGGCGCTGCCGATGGGCCGCTCACGGCCGCGCAGCCGGTCATGTATCAGGCCGTGGCTGCCGCGGCGACCGGCAAGGCCGCAGCCTTGCCGCCCGGCGTCACCGCCGAGCAGGTCGCGCTTGGTAACCGGATCTATCACGGTCTCGAGCGCGCGGGCACCTGTGCGGGCTGCCATGGCGCCGATGGCGAAGGGACCACCATCGGCCCGGCATTGACCGGTGAGGCATGGCTATGGACGGACGGCTCGCTGCCGTCGCTAGCCAAGGTGATCGCCAGCGGCGTGACGCAGCCCAAGGAATATCCGGGGGGCATGCCCGCCAACGGGGGCTCGAACCTCTCCAAAGCGGATGTCGATGCGGTCGCGGCCTATGTCTGGACGCTGGGCCGGAAGCGATAAGGCACGCCCCGCGGCCGCATCGGAATCCGGGGGAGGGGGGGGTGCTTGGGCGCTCATCCTGGCCGGAATGGCGATGGCGATTGTCGGCGTGGGTCCGGTGATGAGGCGCTACGCCTGACGATGCGGAAAGCGCCGCGATGGCCGTTCCTGCGCTTGACGGGCCGACTCTACGGCTGATCTCGGCGTTTGCGGACCGGCGGGCCACAACCGTGAAACGGCGCCCCGTGCGGCGGTGATATGGCTGGGCGCTCCACCTGGTGGCCAAAGGTTCCAAGTCGAGCCGAGCCCGGCACATATGTCCACCAATGGCCCGATCTTGTTGACGAGAGCGGGATAGCTGCCACAAAGCGGACGGATGGATAATCTCACCCACAGCATGGCCGGCTGGGCGCTTGGCCAGGCTGGTCTCAAGACAAAGACGCGCAAGGGCCTCGCCGCGCTGATCCTCGGGGCGAACATGCCGGACCTCGACGTGTTCGTCGGCTGGGTCAGCTGGGCGCCGCTCGCCACCCATCGCGGGTTCACGCACAGTGTGGTTGGCGGCTCGCTTGTGATGCCGCCGCTGCTCGCCGCCCTGCTCTGGCTGCTTGATCGCTGGCAGATATCACGGGGGCAGAGCTTTCGCAGCGGCTTGCCAATGCATGTGGGCTGGCTGCTGGCGCTCTCTTATCTGGGCGCGCTGACGCATCCGCTGCTGGATATGCAAACAACCTATGCGGTTCAGCTGCTGTCGCCATTTTCAACGAGCTGGTTTCATACCGAGACGTTGTTCATCATCGACATCTGGGTCTGGGCCGGGCTGGGGTTCGCGATCTGGCTTTCGCGCAAGCGAGAACGGGAAGGTGGACGCTGGCGGCGACCGGCCATCATCGGGCTTCTCGGCTTATGCGCTTATGTCGCTGTGAACGGCGGAATATCGTTGCTGGCCCGATCCGCCGTGCAGGCAACGCCGCCCCACGCCACGCCGGACGTCATGTTCGCCAGCCAGGAGCCGGCGCTGTTCTGGAGGCGCACGCTGATCTGGCGCCAGCATGGCATGATCGGCCGCGCGCGCTATGATCCGCTGCGCAGCCTGACGACGGTCTTCGATATCCAGCCTTTCGTTCCCGACCAGATGAGCGATCCGCTCGCGCGCCGTGCGATGACGGCCAATCGCGACATCATCCAGTTCATGCGCTGGTCGACCATTCCCATGGCGGATGTGGAACGGCATCGCTGCACCGCGACCGTGCGGTTCAGCGACGCTCGCTTTGGCGCGCCACGGCCGGGTGGGCGTTTCCTGCGGGAAGTGGACCTGGCATTGCCGGGCAAGGGCTGCCCGGCGCCCCAGGGCCGATCGCCATCCAGGGGATGACGTGCCGACAATGGTGGATTCGCGACCCGGCGCGCCGCGTGCGAACAGCCCGTGAGCACCGCACGTGCGGCAAGACGCCATTGGCAGGCCGGCAGGGCTGAATGGCGATCCGTCCTGGCGGACCTGCGGGTGCCGGAAGCCCGCGCAGGGTGACAAGCAACGCCGCCATTGTCCGTCCGCGCGTGACGAAGCCATTGTGCTTGGTCCGGGAAGCTCCCATTATGCGGTCATGACCGTCCATAGTCCGCCCGCTGGCCGACAGCGCGCCTTTATGCGCCAGTCGGGCGCGCGCATGCAGCGCGGGCTATGGCGATTGCTGCCCGCGCGGTTGTTTCTCCGGGTGATCGACCGGATCGACGAGCGGCTGCTTGCCGGCTCGCTGGAGTTGCACCTCCCGGACGGCACAGTGCGCCTGCTCGGCCCCAATGAGCCGGGCCTGTGCGCCATCGTCCACATCACGAGCTGGCGGGCGATCGCCCGGCTCGCCACCAGCGGGTCGACCGGCTGGTATCGGGCATGGGCGTCCGGCGACTGGTCGAGCCCTGATCCGGTCGCGCTGTTCGCGCTGTTTGCCGCCAATGCCCGCTCGCTGGGGAACAGCGCGCGCTCATCCGGCCTGCCGCGCGTGATCGGCAAGCTGAAGCTGGGCCGCCGGCGCAACAGCAAGCGCGGCTCGCGGCGCAATATTGCCGAACATTATGACCTCGGGAATGATTTCTATTCCGTCTGGCTGGACCGGAGCCTCACTTATTCCAGCGCGCGGCCGGCCTATGCCGAGGAGCCGCTCGATCAGGCGCAGATGCACAAGATCGACGATCTGCTCGACCGGCTGGCGCTGAAGGCCGGCGATCGGCTGCTGGAGATTGGCTGCGGATGGGGCAGCCTGGCGGAGCGGGCGCTCGGGCGGGCGCAGATCGATTATGTCGGCGTCACGCTGTCGCATGAGCAGCGCGCCCATGTGCTGGCCGGAGAGGCGATGCGAGCGGCCGGTGACCGCGCGCAGGTGCGCCTGCAGGATTATCGGGATGTGACCGGAACGTTCGATGCCATTGCGAGCGTGGAAATGGTGGAAGCGGTCGGTCAGCAATATTGGCCAGCCTATCTGGAGAGTATCGCGCGGCTGCTCCGGCCGGGCGGTCGCGCGGCGATCCAGTTCATCAGCATCGATGACGAGATTTTTCCGGCCTATGCCGCGCGAGCGGACTTCATCCAGCGCTATATCTTTCCCGGTGGGTTCCTCCTGTCCGAGCGGCGTTTCCGGGCGGCGGCCCAGCGGGCCGGGCTGGAATGGCAAGATCAGCAGCGTTTCGGGCTGGATTATGCATGGACCCTGCGCAAATGGCGCATGCGGTTCGACGCGGCGGTCGAGGCAGGGCAACTGCCGCCGCGCTTCGATGAGCATTTCGTTGATCTGTGGCGCTATTATCTCATGTATTGCGAAGGCGGGTTTGCCGGCCGCAGCATTGATGTCTCGCAAGTGACGCTGGTCAAGCCGGAGGCATAGCGGCGTCGATCTCGCGGCGGATCCGGGCGATCTGTTTCGTGATGGCGGGCAGAAGCGCTTCCTCCTCGTCCAGAATGGCCAGGAAGGCCTCGCGTTTCCATGCCGTGGCGCGAGCGGGGCTGGTGAGCGGGCCGGCGGGCATGGTGGAGAGCAGAATGTCGATCATGCGATCGGCGCCGTGCAGGCGGCCCCACAGATAATCATTTTCCCGATAGGCGCGGCTGAAGAAAGCGCCGAAGCTGTTGAACTCGATCCCGCGCAGAGTGGCGGCGGCACCGCCCGGGCGGATCGCGACGGCATCCTCGGGCGAGATGCGGTCAACCTTGATGGGGTCATATTCGTCCAGCCCCTCGCCCTGAAGCAGCGGTAGCGTGGCGATGTCGTAGAAGGGAAAGCCGAGATAGGCCTTGAGCAGCGCGCGCCGCTCCTCGAGATCGATATGCAGGGCGGCGGCGGCGAAGCGTTCGTCCACCAGCTCGTCGAGCGCCTGCAAGTCGCGCAGGCGGCCGATGATCTCGATCGTGGCGGCGGGATCATCCAGCACATGGCGCGCGCGCTCGCGAACAGCCGCCCCAAACCAGTCCGTTTCCTGCCGTTCGGAATAAAGGGCGATCGCTTCATAGAGCATTTCGAGCATGGCGGGGCGGGCGGCGCTTTGCGGCAACTCCCCCTCATCCTGCTCCGCGCGTCCGGACAGGCGGCGGGTGAGGAACCGCAGGCGACGAATCCGGAAACCGACGTCATGACTGCGATAGAAAGCGATCAGCGCCTCGCTGGCACCATCGGCGGTGCCCGCGCCCACGCGATCCACGCCGGCCTCATGGAGATGAGCGTGAAGGCGGCGGTGGATCGCCTCTTTTGCAGTGGGGTTCGTCTCCCCGGCGAGCGATGCGATCAGCATGCCCAGATCAGCGACAATACCGGCATATTTGAGATAGCCATAGGCGGGATAGGCGAAACCGGCGGCCCGTGCGGCCTTTTGCTGCATGCGCGCGCGCCAGTGAGCGAGGCGGCGGGCCGTGGGCCGGCTGAGAAACAAGGTGCGGCCCAGCGTGCGGTCTACGGTGCGGTCGATATCCGGACGCAGGGCGCGGGTGATATGCTGCATGCGCAGGATGCGCGTCGAGCGCTCGGCGATCAGTTCGAGATTGTCGCGGATCGGCTGTTCGCGCGGGATATCGCTGACCGCGCCGAAGATGGTGCGGAAGAAGCCGGGGAGCAGTCGCTCGCCGGTGAGGCGCTGTTGCGGGGAGGTGAGGCGGAAGCCCGCCGCGCTGGGCGAGGGCTCGACATAGACGAAGCGGCGATCCACCGGCCAGCGCGCGGGGCGGTCGCGGAGCGCGGCGATGGCTTGCGCGAAGGGCGCGTTGGCGAGCACGGAGCCGTCGATCAGCACGGCATCCTCGGCCGCCCCTGCATCGCTGTGCTGCGGCAGCACACGGCGCAGGAACAGGTCCCGCCCCGGCCATGGCCGCTGGCGTTCATGCAACACCGCATCGAGTTCACGAACCGTGAAGGGCGGAAAAGCGCCGGGGAAGCTGGCCGTGGCGCGAGCGGCAAAGACCAGTTCGCTGGGATCGGCGAGGGTGCGGGGGCGGGCGCCACGCGCGCGGAAGCTGATCGCGAGGCGATGCTCCGTCTCGGTAATCTCCGGCGGGCTGTTGAGGCGCAGCACTTCCTCATGACCGGTGAAATCGGTGACGGTCACATCGAGATCGAGCGGATGGCCATCCGGCAGCAGCGGGTCGCCAGTCTCGCCCGTCGCCATGGCGTCGAACGCATCGAGGATCAGGCGCGAAAAGCCCTTGCCGCCAAACGGAGGAGCGAACCAGCGGGCGCGCACGAAGTTGGAGAGCTTGCGGCGCACTTCCTCGCGCGTTTCCGGCGCGACGGTGCGCTCCACAGTGTCGCCGCGCCGACGCAGCAGCAGCCACAGGATCGGCGCGACCCAGAATTTGGTGAAGCGCGAGAGCGGGCGCGCGTCGGGGTCGAGCAGGATGTCGGCATCGGCGCGGCTCAGCCACAGCTCGGTAAGCGGATCGAGCGACTGGCCGGTCTCGATCGCATGGGCGAGGAAGATGCCGTTAATGCCGCCGGCGCTGGACCCGGAGATGATATCCGGCAGCACGCGCAGCTTGAGGCCGGCTTCCGCGCGGCAGGCCTCCAATATCCGGCCGTAAACCGCAGCAGTCGGCGCGTTTGACGGCTTTTTCTGCGGATCATGGCGATTGGAATCGTGGCTGGCGCGGGCCATATGCCACACTTCCTTGGTGACGCCATGCATGTAGACGGCGAGACTCACGCCACCATAGCAGACAAGGGCGAGCCTCAGTTCCTTCTCCCGCATGCGCTACTGATAGGCGCGGTGCCGGCATTTTGTCGAGCCGTCAGGCCGCGCGGCTGAACGCCGCCCAGATCGGCAGATGATCCGACGCGCGGCGCGCCAGCGGCGACATGTGCACGCCGCAATCGGCCAGCGCCAGCGCCCCCCGCCACATGATGCGATCCAAGGAGGCGACCGGACGGCGGGCATGGAAGCTGCGACCGCACGGCGCGATCTCGAAATGACGGCTGAAATCCGCCAGACAGCCGCGATTGCTGCTCCATTCATTGAGGTCGCCCATCAGGATGGTCGCCACCGTGGGATCATGCTCGTGGCGATGCTCGACCTGACTGACGACCGCGGCCGCCTGTCGCCGTCGCCACAGGCCGGACAGGTCGAGATGCATCCCGACGACACGCAGCCGCTGGCCCTTCACCTCCAGATCGGCGGTGATCGCGCCGCGGGGCTCCAGGCAAGGCAAGTGAACCAGATCGCCCGCGGCCTGGGCGTGATGCGCCTTGCGCACCAGCAGGGCATTGCCGTGCCAGCCCATGCTTTCCAGCCGGCTCGGCACGGGAACGGCGCGATAATCGGAGTGCAGCTCGAGCAGATGATCGGGCAGCACCGCGTGGCGCGCGCCGAAGCGGCGATCGGCCTCCTGCAGCGCGATCACATCGGCATCCAGTTCGTTGAGCACGTCGATGATCCGCTCGGGCGCCCGGCGGCGATCATTGCCGATGGCCTTGCGGATATTATAGGAAGCAACCCTGAGCATTGATCGGGTAGATCGTGCTTCCCGACCGCAAGCGCAAGATGTTCGCGCTGGCGTTCTCTCTTCGTTCTGATATGGCGGCGGCATGGCCAGGGTCAAACGTCGTTATGTCTGTCAGAGCTGCGGCTCGCTTGCCTCCCGCTGGCAGGGGCAATGCGACGATTGCAGCGAATGGAACACGCTGGTGGAAGAGGCACCGGCGACCACCTTCTCGATCAAGCATGACTTGCAGGATGGCGGGCGGGCGATCCAGTTGATCGGCCTCGACAGCGAGGTCGTGCTGCCGGACCGGCTCGGCACGGGGCTGGCCGAGTTCGACCGGGCACTGGGCGGCGGCCTTGTCGCGGGATCGGCCACGCTGATCGGCGGCGATCCGGGCATCGGCAAATCCACCTTGCTGTTGCAGGCAGCCGCGCAACTGGCGCGGACCGGCCGGCGGGTGGTCTATGTGAGCGGCGAGGAAGCAGCCGATCAGGTGCGGCTGCGCGCGCGCCGGCTCGGCCTTGGCGATGCGCCGGTGCAACTCGCCAGCGCGACCTCGGTGCGCGATATTCTCACCACGCTGGGGCCGGGGAACGACACCGACCTGCTGGTGATCGATTCGATCCAGACGATGCACAGCGACATGATCGAGGGCGCGCCCGGCACGGTCAGCCAGGTGCGGGCCTCGGCGCAGGAGCTGATCCGCTTCGCCAAGAAGAGCAGCGCGGCGCTCATTCTCGTGGGCCATGTCACCAAGGATGGCTCCATCGCCGGGCCGCGCGTGCTGGAGCATATGGTCGACACGGTGCTGAGCTTTGAGGGTGAGCGCAGCCATCAATATCGCATCCTGCGCGCGATCAAGAACCGCTTTGGCGCGACGGACGAGATCGGCGTGTTCGCGATGGTCGAGGAGGGATTGCAGGAAGTCGGCAACCCGTCCGCGCTGTTCCTGACCGATCGTGACGAGAAGGTGCCGGGCGCGGCGGTGTTCCCCGCGCTGGAAGGCACGCGGCCGGTGCTGGTCGAGATACAGGCGCTCACCGTGCGGCTGGCGAGCGGGGCGACGCCGCGGCGGGCGGTGGTCGGCTGGGACGCCGGGCGGCTGGCGATGACGCTGGCGGTGCTGGAGGCGCGCTGCGGGCTCAGCTTCGCGACCTGCGAGGTCTATCTCAATGTGTCGGGCGGCTATCGGTTGCAGGACCCGGCGGCGGACCTTGCGGTGGCCGGCGCGCTCATCTCCGCGCTCTCCGAACGGCCGGTGCCCAAGGATGCGGTGATGCTCGGCGAAATCGCCCTGTCCGGCGAGATACGGCCGGTCGCCCATGCCGGGCTCAGACTGCGCGAGGCGGCCAAGCTGGGCTTCGGGCGGGCGCTGCTGCCGGCGTCCAGCACGAAACTGGCCAATGGCATGGCGACGAACGGGTTCACCCGGCTGAGTGAGCTTGTTGACCATATGCTCGGGCGCGATTAGCGACCACAGCATGACCGCTCTCGACATTGCTGTGCTTTTGCTGATCGGCGGCCTTGCGATTCGCGGCTTCCTCGCCGGTTTCGTCACGGAATCGCTCGGCCTTGGCGCGCTGATCGGCGGAATCGTCGCCGTGCGGCTGTTCCATGCGCCGGTCACGGCCCTGCTCACCGGCTGGATCGGCTCGGAATATGGCGCGGCGCTGCTGGCCTTCGTGCTGGTCTTCGGCCTTGTCTTCGGGCTGGGCAAGATGCTGGCGCGGGCGATCGGCAGCAAGACGAAAAGCTCCGTGCTCGGCATGGTCGACCGGCTCCTTGGCTTGGGTTTCGGGGCGATCAAGGGCCTGCTGGTTGCGACGATCTGCTATGTGTTGTTCAGTATCGGCTATGACGCCCTATATGGGGTGGAGAGCCACCGGCCGGACTGGATGCGACTCTCCCGCTCCTATCCGCTGCTCAGTGCGAGCGGATCGGCCATGAGCCAGTGGATCGCGGAGAATAGCCGACAGGGCGGGTTGCTGGGCAGCGTGATGCCGGACGAGAAAGAAGGCGCCAGTGATAGCACGGATTAGGATGACCCGGCGATGAGCGGCCCGCTCTACAACATCGATGTATTGCGCATGGCGGCGCGCGTGGCGGAGTTTCCGCCGCTGGCCGACCCGGATGCGATGGAGGAGCGGCGCTCTCCCACTTGTGGCAGCCGCATGATCGTGACGCTGCAGGTCGATACGGCAGGGCGGATCGCCGCGATCGGCCTCGATGCGAAGGCCTGCGCGCTGGGGCAGGCCGCCGCCGCGATATTGGCGCGCGGTGCCGTGGGCGCCGACCGGGCAGCCCTGGAAGCGGTGACCGAGGGCTGGCGGGCCTATCTGGCGAAGGACAGCGATGCCTTGCCTGACTGGCCGGATCTGGCGCTGCTCGCCGCCGGGCGCGACTATCCGGCGCGTCATCCTTCGATGCGGCTGGCGTTCGAGGCCACTGCGGCGGCCCTGACCCACGCCCTGGCAGACCGGACCGTCCATGGGTGACGCCGCGGCAGCGGCCGCTTCCGGAACGGAGCTGCTGCTGAGTGAAGGCGTCATCATGCTGGGCGTCGGGCTGGTGTTCGTCATCCTGTTCCGGCGGCTCGGGCTGGGCGCCACGCTCGGCTATCTGGTGACCGGCGCCCTGATCGGGCCGCATGGGATCGGGCTGGTCGGTGGCGGCGAGAGCAAGATGGATATTGCCGAAATCGGCATCGTCCTGCTGCTGTTCCTCGTCGGGCTCGAACTCAAGCCCTCCCGGCTCTGGCGGTTGCGGCAGGATATTTTCGGCCTCGGCCTGCTGCAGGTGGCGCTGTGCGGGGTCGCGCTGGCTGCGCTCATCTATGCGATGACGAACTTCTCGCTCGGCGCGTCGATCGCGCTGGGGCTGCCGCTCGCGCTCTCCTCCACCGCGCAGGTGCTGCCGGGCCTCAAGGAAAGCGGCCGGATCAACTCGCCGTTCGGGGAGAAGGCTTTCTCCATCCTGCTGTTGCAGGATCTCGCGATCGTCCCGCTGATCACCATTATCGCGGCTCTCTCGCGCGCGCCGACCGACCCCAACGCGCCGCCGGGCTGGATGCTGGCGCTCTACACGGTGGGCGCGATCATCGGGCTGGTGCTGGCCGGGCGGTTCATCGTGCAACCGCTGCTGCGGCTGATCGGGCGGCTGGGCGAGCGCGAGCTGTTCGTCGCCGTCGGCTTGTTTGCGGTGCTGGCATCGGCCGGGCTGATGAACCTGCTGGGCCTCTCTACCGCGCTCGGCGCGTTCATCGCCGGGGTGATGCTGGCCGATTCGCCTTATCGCCACGAGATCGAATCGGATGTCGAGCCGTTCCGCACCATCCTGCTCGGGCTGTTCTTCGTGGCGGTGGGGATGGTGCTGGATATCAGCGTCATCATCAACCAGCCGGTCTTCATCATCGGCATGGCGCTGGCGCTGGTTGCGGTGAAGGTGGCGCTGATCACGCCGATCGCCATGATCTTCGGGGTGCCACGGGCGCAAGCACTCGGCCTTGGTTTGCTGCTCAGCCAGGGCGGCGAACTGGCCTTCGTGCTGTTTGCGCAGGCGCGCGACGCGCTGCTGATCGCGCCCGAGGCCGCGAGCATGTTCAGCGCGGTCGTGACGCTCTCGATGATGTCCACGCCCTTCCTGCTGATGATCGCGCGGCGGCTCGAATTTTCCGAGGGCGACGGCGATGGTGCCGGGCTGAGCGGTCCGGAAGAGGCGCCGCGCGGCACGGCGATCATCGTGGGCTATGGCAGGTTCGGCCAGACCGTCGCGCAGATGCTGGTCGGGCAGGGCTGCGATGTGACGCTGATTGACCGCAAGCCGGCGCAGATCGAGCTATCCAGCCGGTTCGACATCGAGGTCCATTATGGCGACGGCACCCGCATCGACCTGCTGCGCCGCGCCGGGGCGGAGGAGGCGACCTTGCTGATTTTCTGCCAGGACGACCGCACGCTTGGCCCGCGCGCACTCAAGCCGATCCTGCGGGCGTTTCCGCAAGCCGGCGTGCTCATGCGCGCCTATGACCGCAGGCATCTGATCGCGGTGAACGACTTGCCGCTGGCCGGTGTGGTCCGCGAGGTTTACGAGTCCGCCGTGAGCATGGGGCGGGCGGCACTGGCGCGGCTCGGGCTCGACGAGGCGCAGATTGACGAGGTCGAGCGCCAGTATCGCGAGAATGACCGCAAGCGGCTGGATGTGCAAAAGGCATCCGGGCTGATGGCGGCCAAGGATCTGCTGTTCCGGCCGGGGCGGACGATGGTGCTGCCCGAGAAACAGATATTGGGAGATGATGCATGATCGGACTGGCAGCGGCCGGCGCGTTGAGCGCGGCCATCGCCATCGGTTTTTCGGCCTTTGGCGCGCATGCCGCAGCCAATGCGCAGGCGGCCGAGTGGCTGCGGACGGGCGGAACCTACCAGCTCATCCACGCCGTGGCGGTGGTGGCGCTGATGATCAATCCCGGCAGTCAGGGCACGGGCAGCGGCCCGGCCGGCATGTTGCTGGCGGGCAGCGCGCTGTTCGCCGCGACGCTCTATGCCATGGCGTTCGGCGCGCCGCGCTGGTTCGGCGCGATTACGCCGATCGGCGGCGTGCTGATGATCGCCGGCTGGCTGTGGCTGGCATGGCGTCTGGCGGGCGCTCGCGCCGGCTAGCCGCCGGTGCTGTCGAAGTGAATGGAGGGGCGTCAGGCGCGCGGCCTGGAGGCGCTCAGCGCTCGGCTTCGTCCAGAAAGGCGGCGACATCGGCAAGGTCGACATCCTTGGCGAGATAGGTCTGGCCGATGCCGCGCGCGAGCAGGAAGGGCAATGTGCCGCCGCTCATCTTCTTGTCATGCAGCATATGGTCGACCAGCACCCGGCCAGATGCCGTCACCCCGGCATCCCGCAGCGAGGCGGGCAGGCCGGCCGCGCGCAGATGGGCGATGACGCGCTGCGCATCCTGCCCGGTGCATTCGCCGCGCCGGACGGAGTAGGCAAACGCCAGCGCCATGCCGGCCGCGACGCCCTCGCCATGCAGCAGCCGGTCGGAAAAGCCGGTCTCCGCCTCCAGCGCATGGCCGAATGTGTGCCCCAGATTGAGCAGCGCGCGCCGCCCGCTCGTCTCGCGCTCATCCTGCGCGACGATGGCGGCCTTGGCCGCGACGCTCTTCGCAATCGCCTGCGCGCGCGCATCGGCATTGCCGGCGAGCAGGGCGGGGCCGTTGGCCTCGCACCATTCGAAGAAGGCGGCATCGTCGATCAGGCCATATTTGACGACTTCGGCATAGCCGGCGCGGACGTTGCGCGCATCGAGCGTGTCGAGCGTCTCCGGATCGATCAGCACCAGGGCGGGCTGATGGAAGGCGCCGAGCAGATTCTTGCCCGCCCGGCTGTTGATCGCGGTCTTGCCGCCCACGGAGCTGTCGACCTGCGCGAGCAGGGTGGTGGGGATCTGGATGAAATGGCAGCCGCGCTTGACGATGGAGGCCGCGAATCCGACCAGATCGCCGATCACCCCGCCGCCCAGCGCGATGACATGATCGCGCCGCTCGATGCCATGGTCGATCATCCGGTCGGTCAGCGCTTCCAGCTGCGGCCAGCTCTTGGTCGTTTCCCCGGCGGGCAGGGTGACCAGGTCCGCGGCCAGCCCGGCCGCCTGCAGCGAGGCCTGGAGGCGCGGCCATTGGGTGGCGGCGACATGGCTATCCGTGATGACGAGGAACGGCCGGCCGGTCGCATAGGGCGCGAGCGCCGCGCCGGCGCGATCGAGCAGGCCGGTCTCGATGCGGACATCATAGCTGCGGTCGCCAAGCGCGACGGGGACGATTGTCATCTGCCGATTGCCTTCATGATTTTTTCCACGGTCGCGTCATGCGGCGAATCCGAACTCATGATACGGATCGGCGCCTGCGCATAAAAGGGCGCGCGGCTGCTGGCGAGCGTGGTCAGCACGTCGCGCGGGTCGCGATCCTTGAGCAGCGGCCGGCCCTCACGGCGCGAGACGCGCTCGACAAGGATGTTGATGTCCGCATCCAGCCAGATGGCGGTGGCTTTCTCGAGGATCAGCTGGCGGGTCTCGTCATTGACGAAGGCGCCGCCGCCGGTCGCCACCACCTTGGGCGTGCCGTCGATCAGCCGCGCGATCACGCGCCGCTCGCCATCGCGAAACTGCGCCTCGCCATAGGTGTCGAAGATTTCCTGGATGCTCATGCCGGCGGCGCGCTCAATCTCGTCATCGGCATCGATGAAGGGCAGATCGAGCCGCGCGGCCAGCCGCCGCCCGACCGTCGATTTGCCGACGCCCATCAGCCCGACAAGGACAAGCGACGAAAGCCCGGCCTCATCTGCACATTTATCGTTTCGCCCCATGACCTGCGCGGCTATACAGCCACCACCGCTTGAGGCAACGACGAACGTCTGCCCTTACACCCCCGAGAGATGGCAAGGCCCTGACACATCCATGAAAATCAGTCGTAACGATCCCCTCCGCCGCCGCAGGCACCCCCTGTCGTTGATCGTCTGGATCGTGCCATTGCTCATCCTGCTGGTGCTGGCGCTCGCCTGGTGGAAGGGCGGCGGGCAGGCCGTGGGGCCGATCGAAATTCCGGTGCCGGCCGACCAGCTGGGCAAATAAGCAGGACCGTGCGGATCAAGCGACCATATCGACTGCTGGGGCTGAGCGCGCTGGCGCTGGCCATTCCCGTGCTGGCGCAGGGGCCGGAATCGCTGCTGCCCGAGGGCTTTGGCGAGCCGACCCCGGCGGCGCCCGCGCCGCGCCCGCAACCTGCGCCGACCCCGACGCCGACGCCCAGTGCGCCGGTTGCGCCATCAGCGCCATCCAGCGCGGTGCCCGCGACCACGGCCGCGCTGAACGAGGCCGCCGGCGTGTTGCCGGATGCGGCCAATGCCACGGCGGGCGACGAGATCGCCGAGAAATACGACCTGCCACGCTCGGCCCGGCGTTCGCTGGATGTCATCGGCCCGCTCACACCCGAGCTTGGCGGGCTGGGGCCAAATGCGTTCGGCCGCGATCATGGCAAGGACCTGGCCGCGATCATGGCGGCGACCCGCGCGCCCTTTCTTTCGCGCTGGGGGAGCATCCTCCTGCGCCGCGCGCTGCTCACCCAATCGGACACGCCGCGCGATATTGGCGGGGCCGACTGGGCCGCCGAGCGCGCCTGGCTGCTGCTGCGCATGGGCGAGGCGGATAATGGCCGGCTGCTGATCCAGAGCGTCGATTCGGATCATTACACCAAACGGCTCTATGCGGTGGCGATGCAGGCGCAGCTGGCGACGGCGGACCCGGCCGGCCTGTGCCCGCTGCTCCCGCGCGCGGCCAGCTTCACCGATGAGCCGGGCTGGTTCATGGCGCAGGCGATCTGCGCGGCCTTCTCCGCCGATCAGGGCACGGCCACCGCGCTGCTCAGCCAGGCGCAGCGGCGCGGGATTGCCCATAGCGTCGATTATCGCCTGGCCGAGAAGATTGTCGGCGCGGGGCCGAACAGCCGCCGCTCGGTCAAGATCGAGTGGGACGGCGTGAGTGCGCTGACCAGCTGGCGCTTCGGCCTCGCGACGGCCGCCAATGTGGCCATCCCCGATGCGCTCTATGCCGGGGCGGGGCCGCAGGTGCGCGCGTGGGAAGCCCGCGCGCCGGCGCTGACGCTTGCGCAGCGCGTGCCGGGCGCGGCGGTGGCGACGCGGCTCGGCGTCTTTTCCGGCGCGGCATCGCTGGATTTCTATTCTGCGCTGGCCGGGGAGCCGGATGCCGACGAGGCCGCCACGGCGCGCGGCGACCTGTTGCGCATGGCCTCTGCCGGCCCGTCTGCCAGCGAGCGGATCGGTGCAATGCGCCGCTTGTGGACGACTCCGTCCGTGGCGGGCGAGTGGAGCGATACGGACGGCGTGCATTATGGCAATCTGCCGGTGCTCGCCCGCGCGGCCGCCGCGCTGCCCCCGACGGCAGCAGCCGGCGCGGAGACGCCATGGCTGATCGCGGCGATGCTTGCGGGCGGTTATGATGGCCAGGCCGCGCGCTGGAGCGGGGCGGTGAACCGGCTCGACGGCGCGGCGCGCGAGCGCAGCTGGGCCTTGCTGGCGACCGGCCTGCCGAGCCCGCAACTGGACCTGTCCCGCGGCCGCATCGAGGCCTTCGTCACGCAGGATGAGGGCAACGCCAGGCAACTCGGTCGCAGCCTCGTGGCGGCGCTGGCCGGTCTTGGCCGCTTGCCCGGCGATGCGCGCGCGCAATTGCTGCGCGACAATGCCATCGAGACCGCGCCGAAAACGCGCTGGCAGCGGGCGCTGATGGCGGCGGCGGACCGGCGCGAGGCCGGAACGGTGGCGCTGCTCGCGGCGGTCGGCATGCAGGGGGCAAGCTGGCGCGCCTTGCCGCCGGAACATCTCTATTTCATCGTGACGGCGCTCGATCGGGTCGGCCTCAACCCCTATGCCCGGATGATCGCGGCCGAGGCGATGGCGCGGATCGCATGACGGACGCGGGCGACGAGCCGCCGCCCCTCGCCAAACGCGACGCCATCCTGATCGACCGTTACCTCGCCATGCTCGCGGCCGAGCGCGGGGCGCCGCGCAACACATTGCTCGCCTATCGCGGCGATCTGACCGATGCCGCGCGCCACCTGCGCGATCTTGCCGGCGCGACGCAAACCGCGCTGGGCGACCTTGGTTCGGTCTGGGCGGACCTTTCGCCCGCCAGCCTCGCGCGGAAATCCTCGGCGCTGCGGGGATTCTTCGCGTTTCTGGAGGCCGAATCGGAGCGGACGGATAATCCCTCCGATGCGTTGCCGCGCCCCGGCGTGCGGCGGCCGCTGCCCAAAATCCTCAGCCATGGCGATGTCGACGCGATTTTCGCGGCGATCGACGCGCGGCTGCAGCGGGCGCCGGTCCATCCGCTCGATCTGCGACTCTCGGCCTTGTTCGAGCTGCTCTATGGCTCGGGCCTGCGTGCGACCGAACTGGTCTCGCTGCCGCTGCGCGCGCTGGCAGGCGACCGGCCCTTCCTCATCCTGCGCGGCAAGGGCGAGCGCGAGCGGCTGGTGCCGATCTCGGACCGCGCCCGCGCCGCCGCCGCCGCCTGGCGAGCGCATGTGCCTGCGGACGGCCTGTGGCTCTTCCCCTCCGGCAAGGCCCATCTGAGCCGGGTGCGCCTGTTCCAGATCGTCCGCGAACTGGCCGCCGTGGCGGGGATCGACCCGCAGCGCGTCAGCCCCCATGTGCTGCGCCACGCCTTCGCCACCCACCTGCTGGAGGGCGGCGCGGACCTGCGCGCCTTGCAGGCGATGCTCGGCCATGCCGATATCGCGACAACGCAGATTTACACCCATGTCGATGCCGCAAGGCTGGTCGCTCTTGTCAATGCGCGTCATCCGCTCGTTGACCTTGCGCCGCGCTCGTCCTAACGCGCGGCGATGGTCAGTTATCTCGATTTTGAGAAGCCGGTTGCGGCGCTTCAGGCGCGGATCGACGAATTGCGC